>Ga0265295_1004765_pt1 | contig 17999 bp, 10 predicted proteins | sample Munlansysbiofilm_FD_192503 | JGI IMG/M metagenome (GOLD analysis project Ga0265295, IMG submission 192503) | Leachate microbial communities from a municipal landfill in Southern Ontario, Canada - Methane capture system biofilm | ecosystem: Engineered > Solid waste > Landfill > Unclassified ...
GCAGTAAGGGCGTTAGTTGGATCATCCTTTAAAAAATCCCGGATCAAAAAGGATTTAGCCCCAAGTTCCAGCTGGGTATCAAGGCTTTTTTCAACGCCCAGGGCAAGGGCCGTGTCCCTGGCCATGAGCAGTTCTGGATTACGGGCAAGGTCCACGCTCTTATTTTCACCCTCAAGGTCAAAGGCTCCATACAGGGGATAATTTTCATCAATGGCCATGACCTGGACAAGGCGCGCATCATTTGGGGTTTTGACCATGGTGTAAAAACTTACGAGTCTTGCCCTGCGGATATTGCTGCCAAGGATGGAATCGGCAAGGTCAAGCTCTTCAGGGGTCAGTTCAGCTGAAGCCGAAAGAACCAGATCCGCCGTTAAAATTTCTTTGAGATTTCCGTCAAAATGGCGGCTCAACGAGCTTCCAAATGATCCCAGAGCAATATATCCTGCTAACCCCAGGGAGAGGTTAAGGATAAAAAAAAGGGAGAACCCCCTGTTCTTGAGAATCTCTTTTATTCCCAGACGAATCCACAGCATCACACAAGCCCGCCCCGTTCAAGCTTTTTGACATGCTGGCATTGACGGGCAAGATCAGGATTGTGGGTCACAAGGATGAGGGTCTTGTTCTCCTTTTCCACGAGGTCGAACAGCAGCCTGATAACGGTTTTCCCGGTCTCAAGGTCAAGGTTGCCCGTGGGTTCGTCGGCAAGAAGCAGGGCTGGTTTACCCACAAGAGCCCTGGCAATGGCAACCCTCTGGCACTCACCGCCGCTCAACTGGCCTGGAAGGTGGTTTTGCCGATCTTTCAACCCCACATTTTCAAGCATCTCATCGGTTTTTTGTACGATACGATTCCGTCTGAGAATTTCCAGGGGCAGGCTGATATTTTCCCTGGCCGTCAAATGGGGCATGAGATGAAAGGATTGAAACACAATTCCTATCCTGGCCGCACGAAACCTTGCAAGCTGGTTTTCCCCCATGGCAGACAGATTTTGACCGTCAAGGATCACCCGTCCCGAATCGGGGGTGTCGAGGCCTGCAATCAGGGAGAGAAGAGTCGTCTTGCCGCTGCCCGACTGGCCGGTGATGGAACAGGTTGCCCCCGGGGAAAGATCAAAGCTGATGTTCTTTAACACCTGGATGCGGTTCCCACCGGGTTGGACATGGGATTTGCACAGACCTTTTATACTCAGCATCACAAATGATCCAATGAATCCAGTAAATCCAGCAAATGTTCAAGCACGGTTGCGGCAATTATCTCCTGGCCCGCCCGGTTGGGATGGATGCCGTCGGGCTGGTTTAAATGACCAATGCCTGCCACATCCTTTAACAAAAAAGGAATAAGGGCGATATTATGCCTCTTTGCAAGGCGGGGAAAGACCTGTTTAAAGGCCGTGGAATATTTTAGGCCGTAATTGGGTGGAATCTGCATCCCGGCAAGGACCACCCGGATGTTATTCTGCCCTGCAAGGGCGATTGTTCGGTCCAGGTTCTGCTCCATCTCAACGGTGGAAAGCCCGCGCAGCCCATCATTTGCCCCGAGGGCCAGTACCAGGATGTCAGGCTTGTTTCCAAGGGACCATTTGAGCCTTGACAGGGCACTTGCCGTTGTGGAACCGCTGATGCTGCTGTTGATGATTTCGATCCTGTCCATCCCCCTTTTCTTTAAGAGATCATCCACAAGGGCGGGATAGCTGAATTCCGGCTCAATTCCGAAACCTGCGGTGATGGAATCACCGATAAAAAGAATCTGTATGGAATCCTGCCGGGCCTGAAGCTGGCCCGGGATCTGGCAAAAGAATAGGATTGCTGCTGTTGACAAAAAGACCGTTTTTTTCATTTAATTTACAGAAAGAAGAACAATTGCGGTGCGGGCCGGAAGATAGAGACTCAGCCTTGAATGTTCATTTTCCTTTGGACCATGCTGACTCAGCTGCTCTTCGTCACTGATAGAGCAAAGGGTAAAATGAACCTGATCTACGGCAAGCCGTCCATGACCGCCAAAAATCCTGACATCCGTGTCCATGATCATCCTATAGGTTCCAGGCGGTGCTTCAACATGGTAATCCACAAACGACCGATCGGGATGAAAGTTAAAGACAAAAATCATTCCTGCCCTTCTAAATGCAAGGACTTTGTCCGCCCCATGGATAAAAATCAACTCGGCTCCAGGGGCATTTAAAATTCCATGGGTTTTTGCCATCTTGACCATGGCCCGATCAAATTCTCCAAGGCAGGAGAACATCAAATCCGGATTGTCCCCGAGGGTCCACTGGCGGCGGGCATACCTGTAGGACCAGTTGTTGACGGCACTTGGAAAATCTATCCATTCAGGATGACCAAACTCGTTGCCCATGAAGTTTAAATAACCGTTGCCAGCCGTTGCAAGGGTGATGAGCCTGATCATCTTGTGGAGAGCAACGGCCCGTGATGTGATGATCGAGGTGTTTGTCCGCTCCATGCCGTAATAGATGGCCCCTCCCATGAGGTGCATCATCAAGGTTTTGTCTCCTACCAGGGCCTGGTCATGGGATTCGGCGTAGGAGATGGTTCGTTCCTCCCTGCGCCTGGAGTTAAGCTCGTACCACAAAGCATCAAGGGGCCATTGTTCATCCTTAAATTCCTTTAAAAGACGAATCCAGTAATCTGGAATACCCATGGCATACCTATAATCAAACCCGGTTCCACCCTGGGTTTCGGGAGCTGCAAGACCGGGATAACCGCTCACCTCTTCGGCAATTGTCACACATTCAGAATTTAGCCTGTGGGCAAGAAGATTGGCAAGATAGAGATAGGCAAGGGCATCTATATCAACTGAGTCTCCAAAGTAATCGTCATAGGAGGTAAAGGCCCTGCCAAGACCATGATCATAGAAAAGCATGCTTGTTACCCCGTCAAACCGGAACCCGTCCATATGAAACTCCTCGATCCAGTAACGAATATTGGAAAGAAGAAACTTCAGCACCATGGGCTTGCCATAGTCAAAACAGCGTGAATCCCACAAACGGTGAATTCCCCGTTCTCCAGGATGGAAAAACTGATCAAGGGTTCCATCAAAACGGCTCAACCCTTCCACCTCGTTTGACGAGGCGTGGGAATGGACAATATCCATGAAAACCATGAGACCCATGCCGTGAGCTTTGTCCACGAGGCTCTTGAACTCTTCCGGGGTTCCGAATCGTGAAGACACTGCAAAGAAATTTGTCACATGGTATCCAAATGAGCCATAATAGGGGTGCTCCTGGATTGCCATGAGCTGTATTGCCGTGTAGCCTGCGGCCTTGATCCTTGGCAGGACCAGGGTTTCAAATTCCCTGAAGGTTCCAACGCCCCCCTCTTCTCTTGCCATGCCCACGTGGGCCTCATAGATCAGAAGATCCCCGGGTTTGGAAGAAGTATGAATCCATTGGTGTTGAATTTCAGGCTCCCACACCTGGGCGTTAAAAATCAAAGAGTCAGGGTCCTGGACAACCCTTGTGGCAGCAGTGGGAAGTCTGTCCCCCCTGCCCTTGTCCCAGGCGACCACAAGCCTGTATAATAAGCCGTGGTCAAAGGCATCAGGGAGAAACTCGGTCTCCCATACACCATCGGCAGTTTTTCGTTCAAGGCTGAACCTTGAATCTATCTTCCACCCGGTCATATCCCCGATAATGTGGATGGAGATGGCATTGGGAGCCCATTCCCTGAAAACCCAGCCGTTTCCAAGACGATGGAGTCCGAACTTTTTGTGGTAATCGGCGAACTGCTCAAGGGAGAGGTTCCCATTTTGGGTAACCCACTCTTTCTTCTTGAGGCAGTGGTCGATCCTTCTTATTATTTCACCCCTGTGGGGTAAAATAAAAGGATCCCTGAACATTTCCGAGTCAGGGGAAAAGTGGTCTTTGCAGCATTCTTTCATAGATTCCTATATATTTTTCAGCACAGGTTGTATGGTTAAATTCAAGCACTCCCTGGGTCATTATACGCCGAATGTGGGCTTCTTTAACCTTACCATCGAGTCGGTAAAAAGCCATGGCCTGGTCAATGGCCCAGGCAAGGCCGTTTGAATCATGGTGATCAAAGACAAAACCGTTGCCCATGTTGTTGTCAAGGTCCAGGTGGTTGACTGTATCGTGGAGACCGCCTGTATTATAAACAATGGGAAGGGTGCCGTATATGCAGCCGATCATCTGGGGCAGCCCGCAGGGTTCAAAACGGGACGGCATAAGGACAAAATCAGCCCCGGCAAAGGCCTGGTGGGAGAGGCCTTCACTGAAATTGTTGACGCTCATCCTGTTTTTGATGCCGTGGAAATTGGCAATATCATTAAAATGTCTCTGGAACTCCCCGCTTGCCACAAACACCATCTGAAGCTTTTCATCCCAATAACGTTCAATGGTAGCATAGGCGATATCCGCAAGGAGTTGACATCCCTTTTGAATCGGGTCAAGGCGGGAAGGCCAGAAAAAAAGCGGGGCTCGTTCGTCCAGGTCAAGACCCAGGGCCTCCTGGAGGTAAAGTTTGTTCAGCCGTTTTTTCGCCCTGTGATTCTTGGGGCCGTAGTTGTGGGCGACCATCTCGTCTATGGCAGGATTAAACTCGGGGTCAGGGGCGTTGAGCACACCGTCGGCACACCCCGCATGCCACTTGTTGGTAAGTTCCTGGCGCAAACAGGGTTCCACAAACGAGTGGCGATGATCTATGATTTCCTTTAAAAAGGTGGGGCTTACCGTGTTTACATAGTGGGAAGAGAACACCCCCGAGGTTAGAAAATCCACGGGCGTTATGTTTCTTGCCCTTTCATAGCTTCCCGGTGCCTCCCGGAAGTAGAGACGTTTCCAGAACGCAGCCGCATCTATTCCCCGGTCTTCTATTTCGGCCATGGTGGCCGTGACCGTGTGTATGTTATGAACTGTAAAGAGACAGGGAATTCCCATCTGCCTTGCCATGGAAGGCACAAGACCCGTCATCCAGTCATTGCAGTGGATGATGTCGGGAATTACCCGGGGAATTATGTTGTTTATCACCTCCCGCTGAAAGGCAAGGGAAACCTTGAGATTTGTGTCAGAATAACCCGAATACACATGGGTTAAATAGTAAAAAATCCTGTCTTCGGCAAGGTGAATTCGTTCATCCTCAAGCCGGGTTTTTATCCTGTCAAGCTCCTTGCTGAAAAAATCTGGCAGATAGCCGTTGATGATCGATCGATAATCGGGAAGGGCCACATGGACATCAGCGCCCAGATCAAACAATGCCGAAATAAGGGCCGCTGAAACATCGGCAAGACCGCCTGCCTTGGCCGAGTAGTTGGACATGTTGCCCATGTCATCGGGAAGATAGGTAACCTCGGGAGTCACAATCAGTATTCGGGGTTTTTTCTTTGTTAGAATCATGGAACTGTCCTTTATAATTACCTGGCCCAGGTCATCAACCCGGAATTACCTTGAAGATTTAATCTCCACTGGTGATTATATCCCTCGCACCACAACCAGTCAAGTACACTCAGGCTGAGTCAACTATTCTAATTATGGGTGTCAATTCAGAGGGGGGCGTCAGTCGGTATCCCCTTGCTGAACATAATAAACAAAGGGGATTAAATTTTTGGTTCATTTCCATGTGAATTTACGCCAAACCCTTGCCAACTCGCTTGTACCCCATGCCTGGGCATCACAGCCCCTTGGCTTGTGGGGCGCATCACCGTCCATAATTTCCGGCAGAAACCCAGCAGCCCCGCACCGCATGAGCTCGACACTGCTTGTCAACCAGGAAATCGCTGTCATTTCACCTTTTGGACCGAATATTTTCCCCCAGGCCTCGCAAAACACGGGGAATACCCAGGTCCAGGCTGTCCCGTTGTGATAGGCGGGTTTCCTTCTTGTGTCCTCATCCCCCAGATAATGACCCCAATAGGGATGCAGGGGATCGTTAAGGAGTCCGGTTGGGCCCTTGATCTCCAGGGGATGAACCACCTTCCTGTCGTCAAGGGTTCGGATACCCCCCGGTACCAGAAGGGCCATGCAGTGTTCAAGAGCCGGGATGCACATATCTTCATCCTGAATTACACCAAGGGAAATCAAAAAGAGCTGATTGGGCCTGAGGGCGTCATCGACAACTGCCCTTCTGGCAGGTGCCATTCCCCGGCTGTGGAGGCAATCTGAGAAATATCCCTTTTGTTCCAGAAAGAAAAGTGATCGCACAGACTCCTTTACCAGGATGGAATACCTGGCCCAGTCATGGGCCCCTTCAGGATCGATTGCTGCAAGAAAATCAAGGCCATAGGCCCACAGCGCCTGAATTTCAATGGGGTAACCCTCCCTTGGGGTGCCGGCAGGATAGTTGGTGTCCATCCAAGTAAAATGGGATGGGCTGTAAATAAGGCCGGTTTCAGGATCCATTGCGACACCTGTTACCGTGCCCCTGATATAGGCATTACCAATGGACAGGAGGACCTTTCTGATGGTTCGATAGCCAAGGGGTTCGTCAAGAAAGGTGAGTCCATCTTTTTCAACCATCTCCCTTGCAGCGGCAAGAAACCACATGGGCGCATCCGAGGTGTTCCTGTTTCTCGCATCATTGCCGCTGATCATGTTGGGAAGGGTGCCGTTTTGTTCAAACCGACCAAAGAGCCTGAGAATTTTCCTGGCATCTTCAAGACGTTCGGCTTGAATCAGAGCACGGCTGAAAATCAGACTGTCCCTGCCCCAGTCAAGGAACCAGGGATATCCCGCAATCACACTTTTGTCCTGGCCCCTTGTGACAACAAAGGCATCAAGACTCTGATCCAGAGCTTCGGACAAGGGCCATACCCTGGTAAGTTCAGGATCGATCCCAGCAAATTCTGAATCGGAACTGTTCACATCCATGGGGAACAGTTCCCTCTGATCCTCCTTGCTGCAGGTCACGTGGGCCAGAACAAGGAGAGCCTGGCTTCCGCCAAGGGTTGTGGTAAAATATCCCGGACTGAACAGGTCTGAATAAGGATCAAGCCCCCTTTGAGCGTCAAGGGAACGATGAACCATATACTGCCACTCTGGTTCCTCCACAAAGCTGCCATCAGAGGCCTTGACGCTGAGGGTGCAGCGACTAACATCAGGAACAAAGGAGAACCCGTTTTTTATCATGGAAACCGCTGATTTCCAAAGACTTTCTGGACCCTGCCAGGCCTTGGAAGTTTCATGGAAGCTGCGGTGTTCAAGATCCGGGCGAATGACCAGGGTAACTTTTTTGTCATCCCCAAGAAGGTGTTTCCGGGATGATCCAGACAGCCTTTTAACAATCATCTCAACTGCATTTTTATGCTCGACCATCCTGAGGGTTATCTCGATGGGGCAATGGCTGCCCTCGCTTGTGGGTACCCGGAAGCGCCACAATCCCATATTTGCATAGGAAAAGGTAAAGGATTCCAGGCAGTCCAGGGTCAGTTCCCTTGAATATCCCTGATATATAACCCAGATTCTGAAACGGGCAAGGGCCATCCACCTGTCCTCGGGATAATCCGGGTTGATATTTGCCGCAAGAAGGGCGTCATAACGACTCTCTATCCTTCCCCACCAGGCAAAGGCACGCATCATCCCACCCCGGTGGTTTACCCCGAGGAGCTTAAGGGTTGGGTCCTTTGAAATGGCCTTTCCTGTAAACGTCGAAGAGACAAAGACAGTTTGCGTTCCAGGTAGATGTACAAGGGGTGCAGCTGCCTCTTCTGCCTTTCCCCGTGTAAAAACCCTAATTCTCAAGGTATGTTCAATGAACCTGCCCCTGGTGTCATGGGGAAGAAAAATGGCAAAATTTCGCCCATCATCTGTGGCAAGGGATTCATTTTGCTCAATGGTAATGCCATCCTTGCTTGGAGTTCTAATCTCTGCCCTGAAGGGGTCTGACGCAACGACCATAAGGAAAAAACCATGGGGTATCATGACCTTGCGTCTAACATCCTTATCCCACTCCCAGACCACTACCCGGCTTTCTTTTCCATCCGGATTAAAAGACCTGACAAACTCCAGGGGATCTTTTATAAGGGCATCTGCCTCGTGGTCAAGATCTATGCCAGATACGTCATTATACCCGGCAAGGGTCGTAACTATTCTTAAAACACAGGCCTTCTGCTTTTGACGAACCACCCGCCATGGCATGGGCTCATTTTCCATATCCGCCTTTTTAAGCAGTTCAATGTCACGCTGATGCCTGGTAAGGGCCATGACTTCACCGGGTTCAAGCGTGACTCTGAGAAGATCCCGGTCAACCTTCGCCACCACCCTCTTTTCAGTTACAAGGTCAAAAAAGACATCTGACACTGCCTCCCCTGGCTGTGTCCCATCTGATCCCAGCTGTCCTTTCTTCCAAAGAGCCTCCTGTTTTTTGTCACAATCAAGATTTGCTATTACGAGGATCTCTCTCTGGGTCGTTGGAATTGACCGGCTGAGGACCAGATAATTTCCCTGGCCTTCCTGGACAAGGTTAAGCTTTACATTCGGGCCAAAGGCTGGGTGTGTCCTTAAAATCAGGTTTAACCTTCGTATGTGGTCTACCTGGTTGATTTTTGCACCCCAGTTAAGCGAAACTGAGTCATGGACATTTATCTTTTCCTTTGCAAACCACTCCACCCCGTTGGCAAATCCAAACCCTCCACAAACTGAAAAAAGAGCGCTGATGGAGGTGCGCATTTGGGCAAAAAGGATGGAGGTGGCAGCCAGACGCTGATTGTCGTGGGTTTCCGCAAAATGGATCATGTGGCCGAATTTTTCAGATATTGAAATTGCCCGGGGAAGATAGGCTTCAAAGGCCCTGCGGTCATAGATCTGGAAGAGCTCGGAATAGGCCCAGTTAAAGTTGGCCTTGTTGAGGATCTCCCAGGTGGCCTCCAGGGGCCCGCCTAGACCTTCAAGGAAAAAGAGGGTGTCGGGATACTCCTGTTTAACCCTTGCAACTATATATTCCCAGGCAGGAACCGGTATCATATATCCGGCATCGCACCTGAACCCATCGACTCCCCGACCGCACCACAGGAGGAAGATGTCCGCCATGTATCGCCACAGGGCTTTTTTTGAATAGTCAAGGCGGGTTAAATCTGCCCAGACAACCCCCCAGGCACCCGGAACCTCAATGTTACCCTCTTCATCCCTGACCAGCCACTCGGGATGCTTTTCATGGATGGAGGCGGCCCATCCAGTGTGGTTGATGGCAATGTCAAGGATAACATAACCCGAACTTGAATGGGCTTTATCCACAAGGGCTATGAACTGTTCGAGGGGAGTGGCGCTTGAATCAAACTCGGCAAGGGCCGGATCAACATCAGTGAAGTTCAGGGCGGCGTAGGGACTGCCGAACCGCCCCATGCGTCCATAGGTCGTGGGGGTTGGATGGATCGGGAGAAGATGAATGGCCCTGCAACCTAAATCGTTGAAAATAAAATCAATTTTTTCGGAAAGATCCCGGAACTTGCCCGAACTCGGGATTACGGCATACCCCTTTTGATCGAGAAGCCTGATGCAGTCACCCTCTTCTTTTTTCAAGTCCTGCCCCTGGGAGCGGGTCGGACCGAACTGCCGCACAAAGGCATTGTACACAATGTTGGCGCAACAGGTACCGGCAGGCTCCACATTGATAACTGAATCCTCGCCCGTCGGCCATACTGGCTCATCGCTGTCCTCGGCCCAGAAAAAGCACTTTGCCTTGAAATGACCGACTTCGCACAGGGGAAGGGTAATCTCAAACACGGAGGGGCCCTGGCGGATCATTTGAATGTCATGCCACGCCTCGTCAAGCTTGATTTCATTACGGTCTACCCTTGCAATTATTTCGTTTCTGGAAATCTCGGCCCTGCCAAGGTTAGTCCTGATCCACGCCATTCCCCTCTTTTCTGCCGGTACCGTAAGCGTAAAGGTTACAACATCCCCACAGAACATAACCCGGGACGTCCCAGGCTCTGGATTTTGGATGATCAATTCCGAAACATTCATGACTCAAACTCCATATTTTTATATGAAACAGCTTTTAGCGATTAGCTTTTAGCTAAATAAAACACTTTACAATCGTTGGGTTTCGTTCCTCAACCCAACCTAATACTATCTGCTAACAGCTAACAGCTATATTGTTTCATCGTTCGTTGCGGGTTACAAAGAAACCACCAACTGACTACTATTTATCAATCTCCTCCATAAGCAGCTCCATGGCAACGGTAGCCCTTTCCTTCAAAAAAACATCGGTGATGGATCGGGTATATGAGGAGTTTATCGTGTTAATCTCTATGATAGCCGCCCCGCGTTCTTTTGCCAATCTTGGAATCAAGTTGGCCGGAGCCACCTCGCCTGTGGTGCCGATGAGAATAAAGCAGTCGGCCTTTTCCGCCTCTTTAAACGACAGAGAGTGTACAGATTCTGGAATCGATTCTCCAAAAAAAACCGCATCGGGTTTCATTATCCCCCGGCAAGAATCGCACAGGGGTGGAAGAACAGCCAGATCTTTTTGAATAACCCTGGCGGATTTTTGGCAGTCAAGACAGACAAGCCGCATTAAGGAACCATGAAACTCATGGACCACCCTGGTTCCTGCTTCCGTGTGAAGGTTGTCCACATTCTGGGTGATGATCGACTTGACAAGGCCGCGTTGCTCAAGCTCTGCAAGGGCATAATGGGCGAGGTTGGGTTTTATCCCGGAAAAAAGGTTGTAAAAAACGTCCCGCATCACCTCCCAGGATTGGGCGGGATGGTTCAAAAAATATCCAATCTCAAAGGTTGCGGGATCATATCTGTTCCAGAGGCCGTTTTCTCCCCTGAATGGTGGAATCCCGCTTTCGACGGAAATGCCGGCACCGGTAAAGGCGACACAGCGCCGGGCCGACTTAATGAGACTTGCTGCCCTTGCGTACATAAAAAAACTCCTTGTTCCAGATAAGCTCACCATCTTCTATCCAAGCTGGGGTTGACCACTCTTCAAATTTAAAACTTAAGCCAATGGTGAAACTTTGATATTACAGCTTTCCCACAGGGCTGTTATTTGATATTAGAAAGTGTAAGTATGACATAACCATATAAATCTGTCCAATAATAAACCTTAGGTGAAAAGAGATGGGTCAAACCCTGAAAAAACAGATAACCGTTGAACAATTAACCACCAACCTTTCAACCTACGCCATTGACCGGGACGACCTAAAGTCACTTCTCCAGACGATTCCCGAAAAAAACGATCTCAACATGGCGACGGTCGAGTATGAACTCCAAATTCTTAGAATTTTAAGCGTCGGTTGGGCCATATCCTTTTACATGGCCCAGCAGCCTGTCAAAAAAAGGATAAGCCTTTTGTTCTGGGAAGAGATCAGGCAGGTGGCAGCCAAGATTTCCACACTGCTTGAGACAACCTCGGGCCGGGGCATTGACTATTTTGAAATTCTCAAACAACGCCTTGACCTCTATGTCAGGGCCATGCAGACAAATCCGGATGGAGCCAACGAACCCACGGCTGTCATGGGTCCTGCATTTGCTGCAGCGTGCAATGCACCCCATGACCCCATTGCCATTCTTGTAGGCACAAAGATGTTTACCCTCTGCCTTGGCGGGGTTAAATCCTACCTTGACTGCCTTGAGATAGAATCCAACAAATAATCCGGCCTGGGAACTGACCAATGATGCCAAAAAAACGAATCTCCCCGGACCTCGTTGTCCGGTACATCATCTATGTGAACGCAGCCCTTTTTATCGCAAGTCTTGTGGTGAGCGGCAGGGATATGGAAATTTCCCTCAATCCCTTTTCGGCTTTTTCTCCGTCCACAAATGCGCTCATCTTTCTTGGGGCAACAGGAACCATTCCCATTAATCAATACCACGAATGGTGGTCCCTCGTGTCTGCCAACTGGCTCCACGGAAGCCTTGTGCACATCCTGTTTAACATGACCGCCCTTGTGCAGATAGGTCCACTTATCATCCACGCCTTTGGCACAAGCCGAATGTTTATCATTTATGCCCTGGGAGGGACAGCCGGTTTTTATCTTTCCTACCTTGCAGGGGTCAGCCTCACCATAGGGGCGTCGGCCGCCATCTGCTCGCTCATAGGAGCCGCCCTTTACTTTGGGAAATCAAGGGGCGGAGAATTTGGCCGGGCCGTTTATAAGCAAACCTCTGGTTGGATAATCAGTCTTGCTGTCATCGGCCTCTTGATCCCGGGCATCAACAACTGGGGCCATGGCGGCGGTGTTGTTGCAGGCATCTTCCTGGGCTGGATTTTGGGATATAACGAACGTAAGCTGGAAAACATCGCCCACCACGTGATGGCGGGCATTTGCGTAATCCTGACCCTGGGGGTCCTTACATGGTCCCTTGTGGCGGCCGTGTTTTTGATGCTTTAATTTAAAAAACACTTGAGGGAACAAGTATGTGGAAAGACTACTCTAGTATTCAGACTAAAATTTTAAAGGAAATGACGTATATTCTCCTTATTTCCATAGGAGTATGGTGTTTCATATGGATACAGGGAGAATATTCTGCCTTTGAGTCGGAATCGGATTTATTACGTTCAGCCTATATCCAGTCTCAAAAATCGGGAGTCAATCTGGATACAATCGAAGAAAAAATTGCTGAGAACAGAGAAACATTAATTCTTGGGCTTAAAAAAAGAGTTGCTCGAAGCGTGGTGGTCCTGGCTGGATTGTTGTTATTAGTTTATTTCTGGTCAAGGCGTATTTCAAATCAGATTCAACGATCAATCCTCATTTTTTCATCTTTTCTGGAAGAGGCAAGAACAGATTCTGCTCTTATAGATCTTGATAAAATTCAGCTGAAAGAATTCAAGGATATCGCAGTATCCACAAACAAAATGCTGGAGGACAGAAGAAAGGCAAATGAAAAATTGCGCAAGAGTGAAGAAAAATTCAGAGAGATATTCAATACAAGCCCTGACTCAATTAATCTCAACAGCTTAGAAAGCGGGAAATATCTTGACATCAACGAAGGCTTTACAAATCTCACGGGATACTCCAGGGAGGATGTTATTGGAAAAACTTCCCAGGAGATTAATATCTGGAACGATCTAAAAGATATAGATCGTCTGGTTGCAGGGGTTAAAAAAGATGGAATAGTCAAGAATCTGGAAGCTGTTTTCAAAACAAAGGACGGTCAAACAGTAATAGGTCTTATGTCTGCATGCCTGTTAAATATCGATGATAAACCTGTAATCCTTTCAGTCACGAATGATATCACACACCGCGAACAGATGCTGACTGATCATAAACGATTTTTAACGGCAATTGAGCAATTGGCAGAGAGTATTGTCATAACCGATATTCAAGGCAGAATCGAATATGTCAATCCGGCCTTTGAAAAGATTACCGGCTACTCAGCCGAAAAGGCTCTCAACCAGAACCCGCGGATTCTGAAAAGCGGAGAGCACGACCGATCCTTTTACCACACACTCTGGGAGACCATTACATCGGGCAAAACCTGGAAGGGTAGAATGATTAACAAGAAAAAAAATGGGACCTTTTACAGTGAAGAATCCACCATTTCACCCGTGTTTGATAAAACTGGAGGGATCATAAATTTTGTAGCGGTTAAAAGGGATATAACCGATGAAATCCAGATGGAAAAAAGGTTGCAGCAATCCCAGAGAATGGAAGCCATTGGTACGCTTGCAGGTGGAATTGCCCACGATTTCAACAATATTCTTTTTCCCATTCTCGGCCATACAGAAATTCTGATTGAAGATTCCCCGGCAGAGGGACCTTTGCGAGACAGCCTGAATCAGATTTATACCAGTGCATTAAGAGCAAAAGATCTGGTACGGCAGATTCTTGCCTTTTCACTCCAGAAGAATAATGAGTTAAAGGCGATGAAGATGCAGCCCATTATCGAAGAGGCTCTTAAAATGCTGAGATCAACCGTTCCAACCACCATAGAAATAACCTCCCATCTTGACAGGGAGTGTGGTTTTATAAAGGCAGATCCTACACAAATTCATCAAATTATAATGAACCTTGCAACCAATGCCTACCACGCCATGGAGGATGATGGAGGAAAACTCATAATAGAGCTTAAATCTATCGATTTGGGTAAGTATGACCTTATCAATCCTGATATGTCACCTGGATCATATGCCTGTTTATCGGTCAAAGATACGGGTAAAGGGATGAATCAACAGATAATTGAAAAGATATTCGACCCGTTTTTTACCACAAAAGAAACCGGCAAGGGAACGGGAATGGGACTATCGGTCGTTCACGGTATTATAAAAAGTATGAAAGGCTCAATCCAGGTCAATAGTCAACCTGGTAAAGGAACCCAATTTTACGTCTATCTGCCGATTGTCAGGAAAACTCTTCAAACGCAACCACCCATGACAGACAAGTCCATACAGGGTGGTTCTGAACAAATACTCTTGGTAGATGATGAGCAAGGCATCATTACAATGGTAAAATGGGCTCTTGAACGTCTGGGGTATCAAGTCACGGCACATACGAGCAGCACCAAAGCCCTCGAGGTTTTTAAAAACAGTTCGGATAAATTTGATCTGGTTATTACAGATATGACCATGCCGATCATGCCGGGTGACAAGCTTGCAGTTGAACTGATCAAGGTTCGCCCGGACATTCCAATATTCCTCTGTACGGGATTCAGCGGAGCCCTAACCCAGGAGAGGATCAAATCCCACGGCATAAAAGGTCTCCTATTAAAGCCAATCATCATTAAGGACCTTGCAGAAAAAATTAGAGAGGCTCTGGATGAGTGAGCAGGGCTTCCTGGTCCAAACCGCCGTTATACCTGTCCATCAGGTGCATGATCTTGAGGAAATCTTTGTCTTTGCCGCTTCTAACCTTGCAGGTTCTAAGGGTATTTAACACGGAGGACTGGTCTTCCAGGCGCTTCTGGTTTGCGTACCGGGCAAAAAGCTCTTCCAGATTGTCCGGCATATACAGGGAGACACGGCCGGGGCATGCCTCACTGAGGCGAAGATAGTCCTGAATGCCGACGGGATCATAATCTCCCGCATGGATAAACACGGCCTTTTCCATAGCATCCGATGACAACCATTGAAGCAGAAGATTGCTGATGCGGCCCCCGGTATAGACGGCCAGACAGGTCCCAGGGATGACCGTTTCTATATGAAAAAGCACCTCGCTGTTTTCAACAGTAACTACCGTGCCTTGAAAAGACCATCGGCTATCCCTTCCCAGACGGAGGCCGGCACCGCCCGCAAAGGCTGTAAGGCTTGCAACAGGAAGCACACGATCATCCCAGGTCAGCCGGGCATTTTTAAATCCCCTGACAAACAAAGGCAGGTGGCTGCTTTTTGAGCCGTGGGCATCCTTGGTATACAGGACAGACCGATTGCGAGGTACAAAGGACGATGCAGCCAGGGGTTCCAGACCTGAAGGAAATTGTGACTGACTGAATCGATAAAGCCCGTCCCGGTCCAATACCCGCCATCTTTGACCGGCACCGGAACGCTCCTGAACTATAACGCCTGCGTCAACCAGGGGCTGGAGGCGCAGGTGCATTTTTTTTGACTTCAGCCTGCTTGCCGGGATGGAACCCCTGTTGCAAAACTCACTCAGGATGGCTGCAAATGGATCACGTCTCATGAATCGTCCTTCTCCTTCTCCTTCTCCTTCTCCTGCTCGTTCTCGTTATCTGGCATGGACCGGTCTATCTCCATACGAAAATGGGGTTTCATCCATATCCTTCCCTGGTGCTGCTTCATGAAATAGAGGATATCGGCAGCATCCACGGCAACCGTACCGGCAAGGAGAGGTGTAAAACCAAGGTCTTTCGACACCTGAAGGATGGACTGAAGATTTTCCGAGCTGAGGTTGGGAGCCTCGTCCAGATAATAGGGAATGCGAAACGTTTTCTTGCCAAACAGGGATTTTAAAAGAATCAGGTTCACCAGGATCTTTATGGTGATGGTGGTGCCGTTGGATTCAATTGCGTCCAAATTGGGATAAGTGGTTACGTTGCCATCAGAGTTTTCCACCACAAAATGGAGGGTAAACAGATCTCTTAAATGCAGGCTTGGAATATTCTTCAGAATTTCGGAAAATTCCGTATAAATCTTTTCCTGGGCATCCATGTCGGCAAACAGGGGAGATTCCTGGTTGATTGCAATCTGCTTGACCTTCCCGACCCATTTATGTTCATCAACCACCTGCAGCTGCAGCTTTGTCAGGTTGGATATGGAGACCTTGCCAAGCTGACGGTTCAAGGCTGTGATCCGGCTCTTAAAGGTCTCATAGGAGTTGTTGAGCTCCTTAAAGGAGTTTCCGAACCCGGCCACAAGGTCTTGCCAGTCATGGGAGTTGGCCTTTTCCTTTTCCTCCAGCCCCTCCAGCTCCTCGGCCAGGTAGCAGACGGTTTCTTGATCATTGCCCCTGGAGTAACTTCCTGATGTCTTGGAATTGATCTTAAAAACCAGATTGTTCACCTCCCGGGCAATCGCATCCTCTTCAGTGCGATATGCCCCGTAAGAGTGTATCAGGTCCTCCATTCCCCTTTGTTCAAGGCCGGACTGGTCAATCCCCTCCCACTCCGGGGCAGGGGGAACCAATGCCTGAACCCTATCCACAATATTTTGATAAAGCCTTGCCTTCTCTCGCTTTTCAAGGTCTATTAGACTCTTTTTTTTATCCAGCTCCTGGGTCTGGGTATGGTTGTCTGTCAACTCCTTGGCAAGCTCCTCCAGCTCTTTTTCCAGCTTCTTTTTCGATGCTTCCCATTTTGGCAGTTTTTCTTTTTTTTCCAGAAACTGTTCAAATTCAAAAAGCTGTTTTTGCAATGCCTTGTTACTCTCACTCAGCCGTTCTTTTTTGGCTTTCAGTTCAGCCGCATTTTCAGCAGCTTCCAGCCGCTGTTCGAGCTCGGCAAGCTCTGTTGCCCCTTCATCAAGGCTCTCCTTGATTCTATCAGGGTCGGTGAACGTTGCAGAGTCCGGACTTTTCAAGCCTTTCAGCAGCAGATCCACAGACTCTTCCCGGTATCGACCCCCATCATCCATGCCCTTGAGCAAGGCGTTCAGCCGCTGCTCCAGCAGTGCCCCGTCCTTGATGACAAATCCGTTCTCTCCCTTTTCAAGGCGGAGCATTTCAGGATTCAGCAGGGTAAAAAGACGGTCTACCTGATAATCGGAAAACCGTTTTTTTAAATGGGTAACCAGCAGGTTCTGGGTCTGTTCAAGGAGCCGTCGTTCCTTTTTCATGATCGTATTTTTGACATCTATTCTTTCTTTAAGCCGCTTAGGATTGTCCACAGAAGCCGTTTTCAAGCGAGCCCCAAGCTCAATCTCCTCCTCCTCCTGGGTGGCAAGGGTGGCCATAGTGATTTCGGAGGAAAAGGAAGCAAAGGTTTTTCCCAGGGTGTGAATCTCGCTGATATTAATATTAAAGCCCCCCATCTCGTTATGTGCGGTGTCCCTTTTATCTTGCAATTCATCAGCATACTTTTTCAGGCCGACCTGCTTTTCGTTAAGCTCTTTAAGTTCCCGGTCCCACGCTTCGTTCCTGGCCTGGTAACGGTTCCCGTGAACTTCTAGTCTCTGTTCAATAACGGCAAACAATGGGGGCAGGATCCCGTGGAGTTCCGCCTGACGTTTGATCTTTTCCTGGGCATCCTCCACCATGGGTTTTACCGACGCCAAAAGCCTGATACCCTCCCGCTGTCTCAGAATCTCCCTGAACCTCTTCCCATAGGAGTCGGTTAGATCGATATGGTCCAGGGAAAAAGAATTCTGGTACACCTTGAGCAGCACCTCCTTGAGCTCATCCTGGCGCAGATTATTAAGATGCAGAAGATTCTTAAAGACAGCCTGGAAGCTTGGATAGTGGTTGCTGTCGCTCAGGGGGATAAACCCTAGAAAGACCCCTTTGCTATCCCCTATACCTGTAAGTGCAGCCTTGAGATGCCGGGGTTCGAGGGTGGTGAAGTTCTTTGCCACGAGAAGGGTCTTAATGGCTTCAAACTCCCGAACCCTGTTCTCCCCGTCAACGAACATCTCTTTTTCAAATGTTCCCTCAAAGGCAAACCGCTCGATATTGTGGTTTTTAATCGG
>Ga0265295_1004767_pt1 | contig 17997 bp, 15 predicted proteins | sample Munlansysbiofilm_FD_192503 | JGI IMG/M metagenome (GOLD analysis project Ga0265295, IMG submission 192503) | Leachate microbial communities from a municipal landfill in Southern Ontario, Canada - Methane capture system biofilm | ecosystem: Engineered > Solid waste > Landfill > Unclassified ...
TGGTCGCAAATCAAAGATTTGTTCTCCGACTCGGGCTTGCAGCCCTCGTTTGAATCGCATTTTTCTTGCGTTCGGGTGCTCTCTCAGGCTGATGCGTGCAAATCGAATGGGCTTTGACCGTTTGGGCTTTCCAGGCAGTCCTTCCTCAAAGAAAGTTCTTCGATGTACGACCCGGCGCTTCTTTTGATCCACGTGCCCGCGAGGGGCACGACCTGCAGCTTCAATAAAAAATGTCTCAGAATTATTTCAATCCACGTGCCCGCGGGGGGCACGACCACGATGCCGCGCGCTAAATCTGCATTGTCTTATTTCAATCCACGTGCCCACGGGGGGCACGACGCTACTATCATGGTAGACGGGTTAATGTCAAGCATTTCAATCCACGTGCCCACGGGGGGCACGACTTGTAATACTTCCCGTCTTCGCATTCCACTGAGATTTCAATCCACGTGCCCACGGGGGGCACGACGAGATGTGCTCTGTTGCATCCGGTTTGGTGTTACAATTTCAATCCACGTGCCCACGAGGGGCACGACTAGCTGGAGCGTTCCTGCTGCGGAAAAAGGGGAATTTCAATCCACGTGCCCACGAGGGGCACGACTTGCAACTCTTACATTTATATACGATGACAGTAATTTCAATCCACGTGCCCACGAGGGGCACGACCTGATAGACGTTCAGGGGGTGGCCGCGTTTCATTTCAATCCACGTGCCCACGAGGGGCACGACTTATTAGTTGCCAAATACCAATTGCTGTTACAACATTTCAATCCACGTGCCCACGAGGGGCACGACTTCCCGAAAATATGGGGTTGCCGATTGTGAATATTTCAATCCACGTGCCCACGAGGGGCACGACTTCCCGAAAATATGGGGTTGCCGATTGTGAATATTTCAATCCACGTGCCCACGAGGGGCACGACCACGTGACCACATCACAGAACCACTTGATGAATTTCAATCCACGTGCCCACGAGGGGCACGACTCGGCACTCCTTCAGGGTGCTATGATGCACTGATTTCAATCCACGTGCCCACGAGGGGCACGACTTGCCGTATCGAGTTGCAATTCGCGGGTGTGCGTATTTCAATCCACGTGCCCACGAGGGGCACGACTCGAATTATTCATTTGTGAAGTATGCGGAACAATTTCAATCCACGTGCCCACGAGGGGCACGACCGTGGTTTGCCGCATTTGCCAAACGATGGGGTATTTCAATCCACGTGCCCACGAGGGGCACGACCAGACCGTCGGGTAACCCGGCACGGATAACAATTTCAATCCACGTGCCCACGAGGGGCACGACGTCGAGACGGCAATCACTTAATCAGGTTTAATGGATTTCAATCCACGTGCCCACGAGGGGCACGACTTACATTTGTGGTAGGCATACGTTTATATATATAATTTCAATCCACGTGCCCACGAGGGGCACGACTGTCTTGGGAGTACTTTGTTGTAGCACTCAAAAATTTCAATCCACGTGCCCACGAGGGGCACGACCGTCAATTCCGGTGATTACAGAGTTTCCGGTATATTTCAATCCACGTGCCCACGAGGGGCACGACCTGATACATACAGACGCTTTGCAATATTCCGTGCATTTCAATCCACGTGCCCACGAGGGGCACGACATAAATCTCGTTAAATTCCTCATCAGTATCGCATTTCAATCCACGTGCCCACGAGGGGCACGACGCGCTTCGTTGGACACGAAATACACGGAATCAATTTCAATCCACGTGCCCACGAGGGGCACGACATGGCTGGATTATACGTAGAACTGATACGGAAAGATTTCAATCCACGTGCCCACGAGGGGCACGACGATTATGATTTGATTGTTTCCCGAGAACAATTAATTTCAATCCACGTGCCCACGAGGGGCACGACTTGCCTGCATCCTCGTGTTGGTTAGTCTGGGATATTTCAATCCACGTGCCCACGAGGGGCACGACTTGTGGACTAAGATACCATTGGCAAAATATTCGTATTTCAATCCACGTGCCCACGAGGGGCACGACTTCTTTTTCCTCGGCACTCGGGAACGTTCAGAGCAATTTCAATCCACGTGCCCACGAGGGGCACGACATGTAAGGGATATCAAAAAAAGGAGGCAAATTTGATTTCAATCCACGTGCCCACGAGGGGCACGACTCGCCGTATAGGCTCGATAGCGGGCTGTTATACATTTCAATCCACGTGCCCACGAGGGGCACGACACCCACTCTCGAAGAATACATCGAAACGATCAATTTCAATCCACGTGCCCACGAGGGGCACGACTCCGCGACTGTTCGACAGATAAAAAGCAAATATTTCAATCCACGTGCCCACGAGGGGCACGACCTATCGGCGCTCGCCTGCAGATTTTCAGTAAGATTTCAATCCACGTGCCCACGAGGGGCACGACTAAGAGTCTAACTATAATATGTTACTTTTTAATTATTTCAATCCACGTGCCCACGAGGGGCACGACACGATGATTTTCGTATTGTCCCAAAGGGTTAAATTTCAATCCACGTGCCCACGAGGGGCACGACATAATCAAAAAGCCGTGCTTGCATCCAAAATGATTTCAATCCACGTGCCCACGAGGGGCACGACTGCTGTCACTGGAGAGACGGCACTATCAGAGATATTTCAATCCACGTGCCCACGAGGGGCACGACGCACAAAATGCGGGAGAGAATTGCCACTGAGTATTTCAATCCACGTGCCCACGAGGGGCACGACCGTAGAACGCGAAGCATTCTCCGATGATAAGATATTTCAATCCACGTGCCCACGAGGGGCACGACATGACCTGTCAGATAACACCCTCAAAGTACTTAATTTCAATCCACGTGCCCACGAGGGGCACGACTGCTATACATGCGCATACGCTATATTACCGGAAATTTCAATCCACGTGCCCACGAGGGGCACGACTCATCGTAACATGCATCAAAACATGCTTCGATATTTCAATCCACGTGCCCACGAGGGGCACGACCAACACCCGATTTACTGACGACATCTGGAGAAAATTTCAATCCACGTGCCCACGAGGGGCACGACCCAAGATTGATGGCGAGATTCTCCCATTAATCCATTTCAATCCACGTGCCCACGAGGGGCACGACCCTCTTTTTCAAGGTGATATTCTGTGGATATATTATTTCAATCCACGTGCCCACGAGGGGCACGACTCGACGCAGACGCCGAACAGGCGAAGAGAAACATTTCAATCCACGTGCCCACGAGGGGCACGACTATATACCCGCGTCAACCGTAACGATATCACCGAATTTCAATCCACGTGCCCACGAGGGGCACGACTTATTTTGAACGTATCGCTAACCGCACAAAAATTTCAATCCACGTGCCCACGAGGGGCACGACCAACCGCACTCGCAGAAGCTGCACTTCTGATTATTTCAATCCACGTGCCCACGAGGGGCACGACTCGATCCCATTCTGAAAGAAGCCTACAACAAAATTTCAATCCACGTGCCCACGAGGGGCACGACGTCTGGAGTCGGTGCACTGATTACTGTATATGATTTCAATCCACGTGCCCACGAGGGGCACGACAAGAAAAATATAGAAGAGTGCGCCGAAGAAGTAATTTCAATCCACGTGCCCACGAGGGGCACGACCTGAAATCGGTGAACTTCTCACGGATAATCTGGATTTCAATCCACGTGCCCACGAGGGGCACGACCCTATCCCCCTGGAGGTAAAAACAATCTTGGAGATTTCAATCCACGTGCCCACGAGGGGCACGACTTCCCGTTGATCTTAGCGCGCCCGATACTATTTAATTTCAATCCACGTGCCCACGAGGGGCACGACACAAAGATTATGGATGTGGTAAGTTTTGATGAATTTCAATCCACGTGCCCACGAGGGGCACGACTGTATGCAGCTACGGCTATGACGGTTGCGACGGTATTTCAATCCACGTGCCCACGAGGGGCACGACAAAAAACATAATCAACATATTTTATGTTGATTTATTTCAATCCACGTGCCCACGAGGGGCACGACGTGGTTGCGGTGATGGTGTAGGTGCCGGTTTGATTTCAATCCACGTGCCCACGAGGGGCACGACGAAAAACGCTTTTGATTACAGAATGGAGATAAGAATATTTCAATCCACGTGCCCACGAGGGGCACGACCTCTGGGCATTATCTCAATCAATCAACAAAAAAATTTCAATCCACGTGCCCACGAGGGGCACGACCGGGAACCGTAATTTTGATCAAGTTCAAGATTTATTTCAATCCACGTGCCCACGAGGGGCACGACTTTCCCTGATTATGTTCTTACCTGGAATGAACAATTTCAATCCACGTGCCCACGAGGGGCACGACTCGAGACGGCAATCACTTAATCGGGTTAAATAGATTTCAATCCACGTGCCCACGAGGGGCACGACTACCAGGATTCCGAACCTACTGCAGAAGGGGTTGATTTCAATCCACGTGCCCACGAGGGGCACGACAAGACGCGCTTAGGACGATCGCCGATAAGGGCGATTTCAATCCACGTGCCCACGAGGGGCACGACCCGGAATCGGCGATAAGAAAAGGGTATGAGGGATATTATTTCAATCCACGTGCCCACGAGGGGCACGACAAAATTAGACGCGGGATAGCTGCGCAGAAGAAAATTTCAATCCACGTGCCCACGAGGGGCACGACTTGCTCAGTATGCGGACATTTGCGGCATACTTCATTTCAATCCACGTGCCCACGAGGGGCACGACGCATCTGCCTGGCGTCGATCATGACGAGTGGTTATTTCAATCCACGTGCCCACGAGGGGCACGACTTTGTATTTACGGCGATCTCACAGGCATTGCTATTTCAATCCACGTGCCCACGAGGGGCACGACTTAGGTAATATTGTTTAATAGTATAAAAAGAGATTTCAATCCACGTGCCCACGAGGGGCACGACGTGTATGAGTTCTATGAACGGAGGACCGATGGGGAATTTCAATCCACGTGCCCACGAGGGGCACGACGCAACCGAACTCAAAGAAGCTGCACTTCTGATTATTTCAATCCACGTGCCCACGAGGGGCACGACTTGGGTCCGTCTGGATTCGTGCCGGCCGGTGATATTTCAATCCACGTGCCCACGAGGGGCACGACTCTCTCCTGCGATCGCGAAAAAGCAGGCATCGATATTTCAATCCACGTGCCCACGAGGGGCACGACTGCAGTCTCACTCTCTTCTTCTGCAACAGCCGATTTCAATCCACGTGCCCACGAGGGGCACGACGTTAATCTGTGTCTGATTGGTCGATGAGGTTATTTCAATCCACGTGCCCACGAGGGGCACGACATAATTACCCGGCTGACGCGGCCGCCCTACCTATTTCAATCCACGTGCCCACGAGGGGCACGACCATATGATGCATCTACCGAGGGGAACATGCTTATTTCAATCCACGTGCCCACGAGGGGCACGACTCGGGCTTATCGCTCTGCTGAAATGGCTGAACGATATTTCAATCCACGTGCCCACGAGGGGCACGACAAACAGCAACCGCGGAAGTATGGCGGCGTGATATATTTCAATCCACGTGCCCACGAGGGGCACGACTTACACCAAATGCAGATGATGTATATCTTGACATATTTCAATCCACGTGCCCACGAGGGGCACGACCGACCGAATACTGATACGGCGGCGTCTTGTACTATTTCAATCCACGTGCCCACGAGGGGCACGACTGTCACCCGCGGATATCACGATCGAACTAAGCAATTTCAATCCACGTGCCCACGAGGGGCACGACTATAAAAGATGATTTGAAGAGGTATATTGTATATTTCAATCCACGTGCCCACGAGGGGCACGACGGATTTCTCCTCGATCAGCGGGATAGATAGGGTATTTCAATCCACGTGCCCACGAGGGGCACGACCCGTTCACAGTGACTTCCATGTCAAGATATGCTGATTTCAATCCACGTGCCCACGAGGGGCACGACGAAACTTCAACATGCAACCCCTTCGGAATTTTATTTCAATCCACGTGCCCACGAGGGGCACGACTCATCCGGTGCGCGGGTCGCAATCATCCAGGAAATTTCAATCCACGTGCCCACGAGGGGCACGACTCAGGATTTCGATATCCTTTGCGTTCGTCTGAATTTCAATCCACGTGCCCACGAGGGGCACGACAGTACAAGGTTATTCAGACACATTCAGAGTAAATATTTCAATCCACGTGCCCACGAGGGGCACGACCTGCAATTTCAAGGGCGTCTGACATGGCTTCCTATTTCAATCCACGTGCCCACGAGGGGCACGACCCTCGCTACTGACCTTATGCGCCTCGTCTATTATATTTCAATCCACGTGCCCACGAGGGGCACGACCTATGGCTACCATTTACGCACGGGCGGCACGAATTTCAATCCACGTGCCCACGAGGGGCACGACGACTGACCGGTCTAATGCAGACTGGCTCAAAGAATTTCAATCCACGTGCCCACGAGGGGCACGACTAATGTAATTGACAGATTGGGACGCATTGAAACATTTCAATCCACGTGCCCACGAGGGGCACGACCCGGGATTTCATGATCCACTATGATTATCATTATTTCAATCCACGTGCCCACGAGGGGCACGACAGTCTATGCTTACGGAAAGGGTGAATCTGACGCATTTCAATCCACGTGCCCACGAGGGGCACGACTTGTTAGGAGGCGTTACACATCACCTCCATCTATTTCAATCCACGTGCCCACGAGGGGCACGACTCGCTGGTCCGGCACAGAGTGGGTCTTAGTCAATTTCAATCCACGTGCCCACGAGGGGCACGACCATTAATCTATTGATTATAAGATATATTAAAAAATTTCAATCCACGTGCCCACGAGGGGCACGACTAACACTGCTATCGGCAATGTATTATATAGGTGATTTCAATCCACGTGCCCACGAGGGGCACGACGTCACGATTCTAACGAAGGGGGGTAAACGTAGTATTTCAATCCACGTGCCCACGAGGGGCACGACGTGTTCCAGATACCTAAGATTGTATCTCTGAATATTTCAATCCACGTGCCCACGAGGGGCACGACGGACCTGAGGCTGTTATCCCGCTTGAGTCTCTATTTCAATCCACGTGCCCACGAGGGGCACGACGAGGGTCTGATTTAATAACAACATCGTATAAAAATTTCAATCCACGTGCCCACGAGGGGCACGACTAAATCGACTACCATTACTTATGCCCCCCTTTTTATTTCAATCCACGTGCCCACGAGGGGCACGACTCCAGGACATCTGTTTTCCGAGCGACTGCATTATTTCAATCCACGTGCCCACGAGGGGCACGACGTCACGGTTGTTTTCCAACCAACATCCCAAGCATTTCAATCCACGTGCCCACGAGGGGCACGACCCGATGCAGATGCAGAAGGACTTGGAGTAAGTATTTCAATCCACGTGCCCACGAGGGGCACGACGGCACGCTTGACATACAGACCGCGCTCGGGAGAGATTTCAATCCACGTGCCCACGAGGGGCACGACTTGGAGCAGTGTATCCTTTTGCAGTCAGGTATATTTCAATCCACGTGCCCACGAGGGGCACGACTCCATCCTTTACGGGGATTTCCCCAAATGCAAATTTCAATCCACGTGCCCACGAGGGGCACGACTCAGTTCTTTGTTCGTTTTCAGTGCGTCCTTAAATTTCAATCCACGTGCCCACGAGGGGCACGACTGCCGCGGTGAATCGTTTCGCCTCGGATGGATCAACTATTTCAATCCACGTGCCCACGAGGGGCACGACAGGGGTGTATTCTTTTATTTGGTCAACTCCTGCAAATTTCAATCCACGTGCCCACGAGGGGCACGACCCACTCGTAGTAATAGTTGCAGTGTCAAATGATATTTCAATCCACGTGCCCACGAGGGGCACGACCTGACGACAAGAACAAGCTATACCGCGCTGAATTTCAATCCACGTGCCCACGAGGGGCACGACAAAGCACAGCCACATTTCAGACCGCCACTTGATATTTCAATCCACGTGCCCACGAGGGGCACGACTATTCGACCCGTCAACAACGGTGAAATCTACTTATTTCAATCCACGTGCCCACGAGGGGCACGACTCGTGTACGATATCGCACTCGAACATGACAATGGTCATTTCAATCCACGTGCCCACGAGGGGCACGACTGGAGTAAGTGAGTTTGCGCCATCATCCACAATTATTTCAATCCACGTGCCCACGAGGGGCACGACCGATACAAATGTTATGCGGACATACTCCAGCGATTTCAATCCACGTGCCCACGAGGGGCACGACTTGAAAATGCGCCGATGTCGTTCAAGGTATTTTATACTATTTCAATCCACGTGCCCACGAGGGGCACGACATCCTCTTTGGTCTGGATTTCCATTCCCGAAAATTTCAATCCACGTGCCCACGAGGGGCACGACCCGGCGGCCGGATCTCATAGAACCAGTGTACTATATTTCAATCCACGTGCCCACGAGGGGCACGACGTGTCGTATGCTTCGATATCCTCATTTGATAAGCATTTCAATCCACGTGCCCACGAGGGGCACGACTTTTTCCGCCCGCCTCGAGTTCTACCCAGATGATTTCAATCCACGTGCCCACGAGGGGCACGACGAGGAGATGTCAAACAAGCATCATTGGTTTGATATTTCAATCCACGTGCCCACGAGGGGCACGACGTTATTTTTGCCATCTATACCACATCCTAAAAAATTTCAATCCACGTGCCCACGAGGGGCACGACCCGGGTCTATTGTGATTATATCCAGATGGAAGATTTCAATCCACGTGCCCACGAGGGGCACGACGGATGGTATGACATTTCGGGCACTCTTTTGCTGATTTCAATCCACGTGCCCACGAGGGGCACGACTCGAGACGGCAATCACTTAATCCAGTTTAATGGATTTCAATCCACGTGCCCACGAGGGGCACGACAACAGATTCCGATCGTGGAATACACGAAAAGGAATTTCAATCCACGTGCCCACGAGGGGCACGACTGATGCAACAGAGCACATCTCGAAACCAGAGATTTCAATCCACGTGCCCACGAGGGGCACGACTAATACCTATATAACGCCCATACCTATATATGGATTTCAATCCACGTGCCCACGAGGGGCACGACCATGTATGGATGCGTAAAACCGAAACGAAAAGCAATTTCAATCCACGTGCCCACGAGGGGCACGACCTGACGAAAGCTTACACCCTGTCTGATATGTCGATATTTCAATCCACGTGCCCACGAGGGGCACGACTTATCTTTCTGGGATAAATCACTCTTAGAGAGTATTTCAATCCACGTGCCCACGAGGGGCACGACGTGCTATACATGCACACACGCCATTTTACAGGAAATTTCAATCCACGTGCCCACGAGGGGCACGACATTATCAACCGCCGACGCTATGGTTATCTTTGATTTCAATCCACGTGCCCACGAGGGGCACGACCGCATCACCGCCGACATATGACACATTACCATCAATTTCAATCCACGTGCCCACGAGGGGCACGACTCTAACTCTAATATACTATAACTCCACCCATATAACTCTCTCCCTCCTCCATTTGAAAAGTATTCCATGCGCATACTGGGAGTTTCAGCTGGAAAGATCTCTTATATTCTTCAGACCGAAAAACAAAACAAAAATCTGCGACATCGCGAACCTCCCGGAAAAATCATGGGCACAACCCCTTCGCGAAAAAAAAGAATCTAAAAAATCAGCGCATCATCCACGTTCAACCCAGGCTTTGCTCCAACATGCTCAACATGATCTCTACCCTGCTTTCCGAGATTATAATATCTAACACTATCCGTTTCTGGATTAATAACCTCTCCTATCCTGAACTTCAAATCCATCAACTGAACAGAATCCACTACGCACTCAAACACTGAGTTCTGCACTCTCACCCCAAAATTTTTACAGATCTTTGCGACCTGACGAAGCCGCCGTCTCCCCTCCGGCGTCTCCGTATTCACATCATATGTAACCAAAACAAACATCTCTCACCTCACCACAAACGGCGGATACCCGTCGATATCTCCCCGAAGGAACCGGGCGAGCAGCATCGCCTGGGCATACGGCAAAAGACCGATCGGAATCTTCTCCTCCAGATATCCGTGCGTCACCTCCTCCTTTCTTCGCTTCTGCCATGCCTGCAGGACCGTCTTTCGTGCATCATCAGTCAGCAAAACCGCTCCGTTCTCCTTCACCACGAAATCACCTGCCGTCACCACACGGTTATTGATGAGACTCAGCACAAACCGGTCCCCCAGATACGGACGAAACTCCTCCATCAGATCGAGAGCCAGACTTGGTCTTCCAGGCCTGACCCGGTGCAGAAAACCGACCTGCGGATCCAGACCCACAGACTCCAGAGCCGATGCACAATCGGCAGCGATCAGCGTATAGGAAAATGAAAGCAAAGCATTCACCCGATCCAGAGGAGGGCGTCTCGATCTGTTTTCAAAAGAAAACTCAGGTTCCGTTGACAAAATCAGATCATTAAAACAGTCAAAATAAAATTTTGAAAGCAAACCCTCGCGGCCTCGCAGTTCATTAAGAGCGAGTTCCTCCTCTTTCAAACGTGTGATACCCTCTGATAGCCGTGAAAACCTTTCTTTGAATTCAGAACTGACGGACTCAGGATAATCCCGGGAAAAACGCTGCAAGACATTTCGACAGTTGAGAAGTTTTCCCAGAACAAAATATTTTGCAATATTTGCTGATGCTGACTCATCATCAGAAAAGTAATACTGCTTTTTTCTCAGCAGAACATTTCCCGATACCTTTCCTCCAACACGTGCCAGAAATTTACCATATGGAGACACAAAAGAAATTCCCACGTCGGAAGCATGACAGAGTTCCATGAGACCTGGACTTGCCCCCATAAAACCAAAACAAACAATCCCCTCCAGATTATGCACGGGAATCCGGGCAACGTCCTTATGTTCAATAGTTACGACAACAGTCTCACCATCACGTGAAAGATACGAATTTTGAGAGGTTATATATAATACATTTCTCAGTTTTCTCATAGTCACCTCAAAATAGCCGATTCAAGGTATGAATCCACAGCATGTTTTTTCGATGATAACTGAGGCAGGCATATATTCACGAGCGAACAATTATCACAGTGTTTCTGATAAACAGCCGGAGGGGTGATCCCCTCTTCAAACAGGTGATACATTTCAGCAACAAGAGATGTCACACGATTACGGAGATCATCGTCAAATTTCACCTCAAACCGACGCCGTGTTTTTCCATAATACAGGAAACCATGCTGAATAGTTGTCTCAAACATTTCCTCAAGACACATTGCCTGACAACAGAGTTGTACTTCATCACTTCCAAATGAATTCTTTTTTCCCGATTTATACTCAACAGGGATCACATTCCAGAACCCGCTGAATTTTTCAAGTTCCACTCCTGTATCACTACGTTGAAATTCAACAACATCCGCAACACCGTATACCTTAAGAAAATGAGACACTAAAGGCATGGCGTGAGTAATGATAATATCTCCCCGGCATTCAGTAAGATGAGGATTGTCAGCATTTTTATGCATCAAACGTCCTGAAAATGTCAGGGAATTCTCATTCCACTGTTGTTCGATATGAATGAGCGCCCATCGTCTCTTACAAAAAGCAAAGTGAAGAAGGCCGCTCAACAGCAGATAATCTTCACTATCTCTCTCTTCAAAGTTTTTCAATACACGTAACTCCAGCGGGAAGTTGTGCACAATCGGATTTCACCGAATAGTCTGCAAAAGATCGTGCCGGCCCGTCAACAGTTTTCTTTACAGAAATTCTATCAAACAAGAGATGCGATGGTGAACATCCAAAGATGGAATCGTGCTTGAACACAAATAACTTGCGGGTCGCCATCTTGCCCCTTGCTGCAGAATGATCATCCTCAAATAAATTTATCAGAGCATCCCACAGCAGATTCAAATCCTCCTCATCAAAACCTGTTCCGTCTAATCCGTTACCCTCCTTCTTCTGGGCAAGATTCGCCGAAATATATCCCTCGACGCGATACAATGCATAGGGAACAATATGCTTCTTTCCAATTGTCCGCTCCTTCAGTTCGTCTTCCTTTTTTGTCACTGCACAACGGGTGATAGACAACTCACGTGCAGCAATTGGGTCGATACTGCGTGCAAAATTCAGCTGCACAGGTCCGCGAACCTGACCGCAGACAGCATCGCCAGTTGACATAACTGCGCCAAATGTGCGAATATCATAATAATTCTCACACATGAATGCACGCGCTTTGACAACATCCTCTTTAGGCTGCTTTTTGTTCTTTTTGTTTTCTGTGTTCTCTTTGACCATCTCAATATTACACTCTTTATAGGCCCACTCATGCTCATCATTGAGAACAGCACCATCACGAACATAAATCTTAAACCCGGGCGCATTCTGCTTCACCAAAGAAACATAATTGCGGATTTTTCGCTTGATGCATACATCCGTAACCAGACCAAAACCGGTTTCCGGATCAACACGCGGCATATTTCCCGCATCCGGATCACCATTCGGATTTCCGTTTTCAACATCAAACAACATTACAAATTCATAGCGGTTTTCAATTGCCATAACTTAAGCCTCCAGTTTCAATTTTTCTTTATCTTCTTTCTTCATGTAGTAATACTCACGCTGATGATAATACCCGAGAATAAATAATCCCTGCTCCTCAAGATTCAAAGTAGCGGGGAATTCATTGTCCAGATTCCAAAGTAGTTTGGAAATATCAGCATCATAATACTTCGATGCATAACCATCCTTCTCTGAATCAACTTTTGCAATATGATGTTGCGCCAGATTCAGCAAACTTGGAAAAACCAGTTTTGGATTCGTGGATGCCGATGCAAAATACCTCGACCGAATAGTCGAATCATTATTGGCCTCATACTGTAACTTTTCAAGTACAGCAAAAAGCCTGCCAATAGTATAGGCCTTGTTTGTGGATTTCAGATTTAAACTCATTGTAACATCATCTCTCTTAAAATTTCGGCAGAGAACTGCCTTGATATATCCAACACGGACAAAATCGATTCCATCAGTTTCTGACGACTCAGTCTTCTCTCCCTTCTTTTTTCCCTGCGTCTCCTTTTTAGCAGAGGCGGCCTTTTTCGGCACCATCCCTGCCTCAGAACGGATACGCATAAGCATAGTCATATAAAGTGAGATCGGATAAGGGGCACCGGTAAGAATGGCATTAAATAAACCCTGTTCGAATGAATTCGGACATTTCTCCCACCAATCCGTGGTTACAGCAGATGGAACTGTTTTCCGCAGAATCTGGGAAATGCCCACAGATTTCACCTCGCCATGCCAATTAAGAAGACCAATTGCATCCTGATGACTGGTCATATTCCTCATAAACTTCCCAAACGTTGATGTATACCAGAATCGGACTGACAGCCGAGCCGTATTTGGAGAAAGACCAAGAACATACGTCTCTATAGAAGGATCGGCTATATCCCGAAAGCTCTTACCCGCACGGATTGCCGAGATGATATTTTGGATTTTATCTATCGTCTGAGGATCTCGTTTATTCATATCATTGGAGGGAAAGAAAACTGACATGATATCCTGTTCGATCCCGGTCTTCGTTGCCCAAAATACTACCGTCGTTTCACCAACCAGTGAATGCATCTTTGGATTGGAGAGCAAATACTTAAGCGCAGTTATATACTTAAACTCCGCATTTTTCGAAACAGGTGCATTATAACTCTGCTCTTTTCCGTAAGATTTAAACGAATCTGGTTTAAAACTCACAAGAGAGCATCCAGACAAATGCCCGCCGAGAATTGGTACGGAATTGTGTGTCTTGGCAATAGGGACATTCGGCTCTCCGGTAATAAGACACTGTTCGCAAAGCTCATCAGGTGATTTTTGCTGCCGGAATTTTTCCCAGATGATTTTTGTTGCCGGTCGATCGTGTATATCGTTTTGATCACCATCGAGCTGAAAAATAAGATTTTTCCCCGTATACATATCCTTTGGAAATGCATTACCCGGACGGGAAACCTGCTTTTCCAAAAACAATAGAAATGCCCGGAGTCCCTCATCCGAAGAATCCCCGATCAGTTCACGGTGATAAGCTAAAGAAGCCCGGATCCAATCCTGCCTTGGTATGAACTCGATCTGTTTTGTTGTCTTATCGGTCTCGACCTCATACCCAAGCAGATACTTTGGCGTATCGCAAAGGAAGTAAGGTCTGATCGAACACCGTTTTTCATGTTCCGGAACGGTATGCTTTTCAGTCTTCTTATTCTCATTTCCAAGTTCAACGCATCCTACGACAGAGCCGTCAGGAGATAGAGTGATACGGTACGAACACTCAACAGCTGAATAGTTTGATAGAGGTATTTCCACATTCTTATCGGCGGCCAGCACATCATATAACTCGCACAAAGCCTGAAGGATCATACATTTACCTCAGCATGCAACACGGTTGGGATCTGAACGATACCCTCATGCATCTGTGCCCGGAAAAACCGCGGCTCCTTATCTTTCTTGAAATCGATATCATATAACATCCAGCCTAGATCCCTACTCTCTGGAATAGGAGTGAATATGGATGTATCTTCCACCAACTCAAAATTTACAGGAAACTCACGGCATCCAAAATACGGTTTATGATAACACTGTCCCCTCCGTGCGCGTCTGAGGAAAATATTATAATGCTTTTCTGCTGTATCGTCAGCTCCCGCATTTTCTGTCATAAGAAAATGTGCCTGGATTAAATACTCAACATCTTTAAGATAGAGCGTGGCCCTCTGCTGACGCTTCTCCTGAGGGTCGAGATAGAGCGGAGCCGCTGATCCGGAATTGGAAACAGATTTCATACATGACTTTACGTCAGTAAAGGAAACAACATCGCTCACTTCATTTCTGCGAATATTGGAATAAGCAATTGGTTTGATCACCCAGATCGTATCGATAACCCACCTGATAGCGGGTTTCCAGTGAATAGCTTCCAAAATCCCGCGAGCTGCAGATGGGGTGATAACATCATATGTTACCCGCTCGGCCTTCATTTCAGGCCGGGTAAAGCATGCAGAATCGCCCCATACTCGTAAGGTAATACCATACATTTAGAGACACCTATCCCCACAATTTAACTGCAAACGAAAGTAAAGCACACATAATGTGAGGAATAATTCTTATGTGAACCTGAGAGGTAATAAGATATTGTATTTTTACTCAGTAGATATACCCCTCTCTCTCCTCAGTCGGCAGAGGAACAATAAGACCAAGATTTTCATCATAGCTTTTCACATCTAAAAGCACAACAATACTATCACTATAGAATTTCAGCATCCCGCCAGCATCAAATTTTTCCAAAATATATTTTCTGACGTTAACGCAGTAAGGAGTGATTTTTCTTTGAACCTCGCCAAGTCTCATCTCATCCAGCGATGATAACAATTTTTTACACTCGTCATCAAGGGGGATCACAACAGCACAACCGTCATCTGAAATAAGTTTAAAATCCTCAGATATGTCCCGGAAAGGATAAGATGGATTTGATGAGCTCAGGGCATCCATGCATTTGTCAATAATATGATGTTCATCCAAATCCGCTTTTTTGTTATAGAATAATTCCCGGAAATACGCATCTGAATTTTCTTTAGATAGGAAATCAGACGTATATCTCTCTGCAAGTTGTGCTGTTTGACGGAGATACTTGGGAAGATTGTATACATCTTTTGGTTGAAACACATACACCGTCCCAACTGCCTGTTTTCCCTCTCGATTGCATCTCCCAGCCGCCTGAATAATTGAATCGACTCCCGCGAGTGAGCGGAAAACGACTGGAAAATCAATATCAACACCTGCTTCGATCAACTGAGTAGATACAACATGACACGGCAATCCCATAAACAGCCGGCCTTTGATCGTTGCAATAACTTTTCGACGGTGCGCGGGATACATATTTGTACTGAGATGGTAACAACTGTCAGGACTGATATTTTGCAGCAGAGAGTACAAATCAGCTGCATGCTTTTTGGTATTCACAATACAGAGAGCCTGCTTTTCTTGGAGAAGAAGAGACGAGATTTCTTCATTTGTCTTATTGCCAAGATACAGCGATTCAGTCCGTTTCATCTCCTGTGCCATTTTTGCATATGTTTCTTTTGGGATGATTTCATACTGACTTTTGGATGGGATAAGCCCATTCTCTACGAAATTAGGCTGTGTTGCAGTACAGAGAACCACAGAACAATTATAGTTCCGTACTAATTCAGATAAAGCATACAAACAAGGGATCAACAGATCGATGGGAAGAGCCTGAACCTCATCAAGAACAATAACACTGTTGGAAATGTTGTGTACCTTTCGTGAGCGGGAAGGATTTGCAGTAAACAATGATTCGAAAAACTGCACATTTGTAGTTAATATCAGCGGGGCATCCCAATTAGTAATGGAATTGGCGAGTTTTTCGTTTTCATCCTCTAAGTCCTTGTCTATATCTGCTTTTGAATGTGGAAGGACAAAGTTTGAATGATGTTCAAGGACGTTCATTTCCCCAAATATTTTTTTATAAACTCCAGCATTTTGTTCAATAATTGAAGTAAAGGGAATCGTGTAGATTACGCGTTCCAGATGATTTTTTTCAGCGTGGTGGAGTGCAAACATTAGGGAGGAGAGGGTTTTCCCTCCGCCAGTTGGAACCGTTAATGTGAACAGACCCTTTCCCTCCTCACTTGCTTCTCTACAATATGCTAAAATATTTTGACGAATATTGTTGAGTTTTCCACATTTATCCTTAGAAAAATTAGCCATGTGATCATCTAATTTCTCTTTCAGATCAGAAATGGAGAGATACTGCAATGATTTTTCTTCCTTACTTGAGGAAATTTTTGGAAATGATTGGGCATTTGTTCTGTCAGCGTCCACTAATGCGGATAATAAGAAATGCGTATACAAAAATAATGCGAATCCAACCTCTTTTTCACTGGAAAAAGAGAGACTGGATATCGCAGAATCGATATTTAAGTCAGGAATTTGCACCTCAGTATGCCAGGCAGAATATAATTCAGGCTTGCAGCTTCCTATTCGTGGAAACAAATCAGACCTGCTGCTGTTTTCATCTCCCATATTTGGAAGACCTGCATGATGTCCTGCGATCACATAAGCCATAAGAGAATAGGCTATTTTTGAAAAAGTGGAATGCTCCTTATCTGCAAGATCGTGAATTGTTTTCGCACCCGCTGTTGAGTGATCCACCCGGATGTTCTCACCGCGAACTCTGCGCTGAAACTCATCTGAGTATTTGCCTATATCATGGAGTAAGCCGCAGAGTTTTCCGATCTCCGGACACGTAAACTTGGAACAATATTCTGACATTAAGTTTGATGTTTCTGTCAAATGTTCCAATAATGGCTGGAATGGAGCGTGACCATCAATGCTTCTGCCATAATAGGGTTGTTCGCTCTCACTCATATGAAATACATCTCAATTATAGTATGATTAATGTTCGGATAAATAAAGTCAGGCTGATATTAGGCAAAAGAGAACCCTCCCGTAAAATAAGGGGGGAAATGCATATCCTCTGTGTAGTCGGTCGTGCCCCCTGCGGGCACGTGGATTGAAAGAAGCGCTGAGTCACCCACGTAGTTCTTTCCCCACTGGTGACCCACCATAAAAACACATAGAGATCCAACAAAAAGGATACCTCCACTGCGGGCCTTCCCTTGCCGGATCAAGAAAAGAGCTGATACTACTTCATTTTGAAATCAGAAATTTTTTTATTCTTCCACCCCCTATCCCAATTTTTTCATCTGGTTTTCGATTAGGGATGATCGGCTGTGAACATACGGTCAATCCAAAACGGGGATCATGCCTAAACACACTTCATCCGTAAAAATCTTGAAAATGTCACACCTCATCTTTATAATACTCATTCCAGGTTGTACCTTCTGCA
>Ga0265295_1004768_pt1 | contig 17992 bp, 16 predicted proteins | sample Munlansysbiofilm_FD_192503 | JGI IMG/M metagenome (GOLD analysis project Ga0265295, IMG submission 192503) | Leachate microbial communities from a municipal landfill in Southern Ontario, Canada - Methane capture system biofilm | ecosystem: Engineered > Solid waste > Landfill > Unclassified ...
GAGTTTTTTTGAGATCAGATATGATTATTGTTGAATCGGCTAAAAAAAAGGGAAACTAATTGCCGGGGAGGAAAGGGAATTGGTTGACGAGATGACTTCTGATAACCCGTCATCTTTCATAGGGCCAGACATGACAATAACAAACGTATTAACTCGAAGCCTGATATATGTTTCAACAGGTTAATACAGATACAGTATAGGCTGCCGGAAAAAAAACCAAAAACCCGCCAATATCGTTAGAAATATATGCGGCGAGTCATGCCAAAAAACAGAAAGCAGGCGAATGAGCTCATGGGAGGGGAGTAATGGCGTTTTTTGTTCAGGGTGAAGGAAGCCGGGGATGAGATGAAAACACATTTTGGGTTATTCACACGGAAGGCGGGAGAGGGAGTTTAACACCTGACCCGGGATCTTGATTATCTGGGAACCTTACAGCCAATACCGTACGCTTACAGCATCGTTTTTAACGGGATGGAAAGAAAAACAGGAAATTCACAGCGAAGCATTGATGGTTTTTTTGATAGCAGCTATGATTTTTGTTGAATTGACCAGAAAAAAGGGAAACTAATTGACGGGGGAGAGAAGGAATTGGTTGGTGGGATGACTTCAGATAGCCCGTCAGCTTTCATAGGGCCAGACATGACAATAACAAACGTATCAACCTGAGCCCTGATATATGTTTCAACAGGTTAATTCAGATACAGTATAGGCGGCCGGACAAAAACCCAGAAACCTGCCAGTATCGTTCGGAATTTATGCGGCGAGACATACCAAAAAAACAGAAAGCAGGCAGATGAACTCATGGGAGAGGAGTAGTATCGTTTTTTATACAGAGGAAAGGAGGAAAATATTAGCCCAGAACAGACTATTCACATGGAAAACTGGAGATTTGATTATGCGGGAACCTTACAGCCAATACCGTAACAGCATCGAGTTTAACGGGCTAGAAAAAAGGGAAACTAATTGCCAGGGAGGAGAGGGAATTGGTTGACGAGATGACTTCAGATAGCCCGTCATCTTTCATAGGGCCAGACATGACAATAACAAACGTATCAACCTGAGCCCTGATATATGTTTCAACAGGTTAATCCAGATACGGTATAGGCGGCCGAACAGAAACCCAAAAACCCACCAGTATCGTTCGGAATTTATGCGGCGAACCATACCAAAAAAACAGAAAGCAGGCAGATGAACTCATGGGAGAGGAGTAGTATCGTTTTTTGTTCAGTGTGAAGAGACTTGGGGTGAGATGACGCTTCTTTCAGAACCAGGTCAGATTTTTGGGATTTATCTTTTGCATGTCGGCTAAAAACTCTGGAAGGGAACAGATTAGAATCATTCGGTTTTGCTTTCAGACGAGAGATGAAGTATTGTTGAATCGGTCAGAAAAATAGGAACCTGATTGCCGGGGAGGAGAGGGAATTGGTTGACGAGATGGCTTCAGATAGCCCGTCAGCGTCCATAGGGCCAGACATGACAATAACAAACGTATCAACCTGAGCCCTGATATATGTTTCAACAGGTTAATCCAGATACGGTATAGGCGGCCGAACAGAAACCCAAAAACCCACCAGTATCGTTCGGAATTTATGCGGCGAACCATACCAAAAAAACAGAAAGCAAGGGGATGAGGCCAGAGGAGGAATGAAAACGCTTCCATTCCAAAAATATCCGGTTTTGGACCGCGTAAGATCATTCACGTGAAAGGCCGGGGAAGGAGTTTAACACCTGACCCTGGAGGTTTGGTTATGCTGGGACCTTACAGCCAATACCGTAAGCCCACAGCATCGGTTTAACGGGGCGAAAGGAAAAACGGGAAATTCACACCGAAGCAGTGATAGTTTTTTTGAGAACATCAATGATTTTTTTATCAAGACCAGTTGCTTTGATTACAAAATCATCGTCCATTCCGAGTGAAAGAAGGTTTTTTGCCACCGTTTTTCTTTCTTCCTCCCTACCTTTTTCCATTCCCTTCTTTATTCCTTTTTCCATTCCTTTCTCTATTCCTTTTTCCATTCCTTTCTCTATTCCCTTCTCCATTCCCTTATCTTCAGCGTACTTTATGACTTTCAACATACGTAACTCCCCCCAAAGGGCATCTAATATTTCTTTATCAACAATCCGATTTGACAGTATCAATGTTAATTCGCGAACCTTATTCCGAATTTCTTTATCAGGTAACTGCTTTTCAATTTCAATCGTCTTGCACAGTAACGTACCCTTCGCAAGCCTGCTCTTCATCAAAGGCAGAAAGATCAGTTCGAGTTCATTGACAGGAAGACCTTTTGCAAGAGCTGATTGAACCTGTGCCAGAAGTTTATCGCCATCACGATCCTCAAGCACAAGTTGTAATACACTATACTGGAGAGTGCCAGTATCTAATACTTTTGTGCCAGGTGTTCCATCAGACGGAGTAAGAACAACCGTGTGAATAAGGGCTTTATACCGGCTGAACAGACGGAGATCATAATGGGCAAACCGGATAAGGTCACGCCGTGAAAGGTCTGTTTCTTCTTCCAGGTGAAGGATAGAACCATCTGCAAGGCGGAAGTTCAGGTCCATCATGTCATCAGTAGTTTCAACTTCCGCGATTTCGGTTTCCATGAAACTGACAATCGGAGGAAGAGAAAGACCGAGAAAATCCAGGGATTTGTTGTGAAAAATTGAGAATGCTTCTTTCAGAACCAGATCATAGTTCTGGGGATTTATCTTTTGCATGTGAGGCTAGAAATTGTGGAGGGGAACTGATTAGAATCATTCGGTTTTGCTTTCAGACGACAGGATGAATTATTGTTGAATCGGTCAGAAAAAAGGGAAACTAATTGCCGGGGAGGAAAGGGAATTGGTTGACGAGATGACTTCAGATAACCCGTCATCTTTCAGAGGGCCAGACATGACAATATCAAACGTATCAACCCAATACCTGATATACGTTTCAACAGGTTAATACAGAAATATTATAGGCGGCCAAACAAAAACCCAGAAACCTGCCAGTATCGTTCGGAATTTATGCGGCGAGACATACCAAAAAAGAAGGAAGCAGGCGAGTGAGGCCAGGGGAGGAGAGAAATATCGTTTTTTTTCAGGGTGAAGGAAGGAAATTATAGCCTGGGCCGGGGTGTGTTCACATGGAAAGTTGGAGATTTGATTATGCGGGAACCTTACAGCCAATACCGTAAGCCCACAGCATCGGTTTAACGGGGCGAAAGGAAAAACGGGAGAGTTGGATTATTGGATCGGGAGGGAAAGGGTCTTTTTAAGTTTATCGATGATTGATTGGTCGAGACCAGTTGTTTCTATCACGAATTCATCACCCATACCCCTTGAGAGGAGATTTTTTGCGACGGTTTCTTTTCCTTCTTCCATCCCTTTCTTCATACCTTTCTTCATCCCCTCTTCCAGTCCCTCCTCTTTCGCTTCATACATTCTTGTGGCCTGATCATGAAGAAACATCTCTCTTGCTTCATAGAGTCGCTGGTTCTCTTCATCAAGACTCATAATCTGAAGAGTATGATGTGCTTTTTGTATTGCGGATTTGCCTTCAGTTGCCATTATTATCTCCTCCTCCGTATCTGCATTTAAAAATGTAAGCCACGATAGTAATTCTGTACCTTCATATTGCACCTTACACCTATGAACTTTTGGGAGCTCCAGAAAATGAATCTCAAAGACATCACTCATGAGAATATCATGAATTTTGTCATATGCCTGAAAACAGGTATGAAAATCTTCGGCAGGCATCAGCATATAATCCAGAATATTTATCGCTATGGTGCGGTTCAGCTCATGATAACTCTGACCCTTATTGAGTTGGTCAAGATACATTTTTGCCCAGTAAAAGAGACTTCGTTTCTCCATTGATTTTAGATCGAGCACCTGCATCTCAATGTCAACATGAACACCGGAATCTGATAATGCCTTGATGTCCAGAATGCACTCCCTTTTTGTATCAGGATTTAACAGATGTGGATCGGTGCACACAACACTCTGAAAATGATCCGGAAGAATGGCATTCACAAGATCAAGGAGGATATCAGAGTTATTCGGATCTCCAAAGAGTAACCGGAAAGCAAAATCATTCCGGGGTGACATGAGGAATTCGCCGGAATATGTAGTTATCGATCGCATAATGGAATAATTCGCCTCTATGAATAGGGTGTCATTTTATACATGAGTTGCTCTTTCTGATGGTGCTTAAAGAAAAAGGCATTAAAATGGAATGATTTTTAAAAATAATGCAGATAGTGATTAGAAATGAGAATTAAATACCGGGATGATGAGAATAACCCGTCATCGAAAGCCCGACCAGGCATGACTCTTGGAGGAGTTATCAACCGGGCACCAGATACACATTTCATATGGTTATCTCTCGCCGGGAATGGAAAAACGGGAGAGTTGGATTATTGGATCGGGAGGGAAAGGGTCTTTTTAAGTTTATCGATGATTGATGGTTCGAGACCGGTGGCTTTCATGATGAACTCATCGTCCATACCCAGGGAGAGGAGGTTTTTTGCGACGGTTTCTTTTCGCCGAATAAGGGGGAAAGGTTGCCCTTTCCCGCTCTTCTTGGAACTGGACGTGATACTTTCGCATCATCCAGCTCGAGCCTACCTCTACCCTACATGGGCGACAGGCAAGGAAGAAAAGTTTCGCGATAGTCTCCTTCTCGGAGTTGTTTTCTGACTCCTCTTCTCAAAGTAATCAATATCAATGTAAGGATTTTTATCCAGTTGAACCATACAGTATGTTCGACATTTTACTTTTGAGAGTAAAAATAATTCTTGAGATTCTGTCGAGAATACCCATTTCCTAGAGCCTATTTGGTACCAATATTTTCTGACAACTTTGGTTTTAGACTCTTTCGGGTGCCTTCGTTTAGCCCAGGCATAGCACATGTTAAAGATAGTATTATCTATCTTTGAGAATGTTCTACTGACACTGACAATACTATGGTAGTTACTCCATCCGCGAAGAATCGGGTTAATCTCCCGAATAATACCATCTTGTGTCCAGCTGCGGCCTTTTCGAAATATTTTATGAACTTTGTCGACAATAGACTGAACCGATCCTTTTGATGGCTGTGCTTTAAATTTGTCTCCAAATTTACGGAAAGTCCATCCCAGGAACGAGAATCCATCTGAAATGTGTGTAATCAGAGTTTTCTCTTCAGAAAGTTCAAGCCCACGTTCTCTGAGAAACTCAATGAGCATCTGTTTTATATTCTCGGCGGTCTCTTTGGTATCAGCGGTGATAATCATATCATCAGCATACCGGATGAGATTCACTTTATGCCGGTTCTTGGCTTTGGTGATTGTTCCACTCTTTGTAGAGTAGAATGTCATACCCAAAACCCGTTCAAGTCCATTCAGGACCATATTCGCGAGAGTAGGAGATAATACCCCACCCTGCGGTGTTCCTGAATCAGTGGGCAGCAGTTGTGAGCCTTCCATAAAACCGGCTTTGAGAAATTGTTTCAGAATGCTCTTTTTCATAGGGATATTTTGAAGTAGCCAGTCGTGAGATATCATATCAAAGCATGCTCTGATGTCCGCTTCAAGCACCCATGGAGCTGAGCATCTTCTGCTCAGACAGATGCGAATTTGATTGCAGGCATCGTGTTGACTTCGACCTTTCCTGAATCCGAATGATGAACGGTCGCCGGTGACATACTCAATCGGGGCAAGGGCCATGTTGAACAATGCCTGCATAGATCTGTCCCGGATGGTTGGTATGCTTAATGGGCGAAATTTACCATTCTTCTTGGGAATAAAGGTCCGAACGAGTGGCTGTGCACGATATCCACGAATAGTGAGAGTGAGAGCACCTTGCATTTTCTCTGCAGGTGTCATCCACACTGTGTTGTCAACTCCGGGAGTGGCTTTACCTTTGTTTGACGTTACTTGTCGTACTGCCAGGAGTCTGGCATAGTATGAACGGGTAAGCAAACGGGTTAGCCGGGAAACGTCACTCCAATTTTCTTCTTTAGCTGCTCTTGCGATTCGTCCTTGCAGGTTATTAACGCTGTTCTCAACCCGGGGCCAGTCGATGGCATTCCATTGGGCAGTGAGTTCTTTGTATGAGAGGGCCGTGTTATTCATCTCTGGATGTCTCTCATTCATAATTATGCATGTGGTCTCGCTTTGGTACACCTACGGTAAGTCAGCACCCTTTTAGGTCAGGACAAAATAAGGTCCCTATCTACAAGCATTACACTTGAGCGTGGCTTTTTACCGATTCCTCTGCCTGCTGGGTATGTGGACCAGATTCCTACCTTCTAATGATGGAACCCATCAGGTTTACCAGGTTCTGAGTACGAGATAATTGTTGATACTTTAGGCACTGTCTGTAGGCCGGACATCCTGCGTCTGTTCGTTATGTCGTAAAAAGAGCCAACATAACCGGACATCAATACCATTTTGGTGACAAGCGTGTCATCCTGTTTCGCTTGTTGGGATTTACGACCCTTCTACCAACAGTTCAGTTTCCTTTGCCATGGCATCATTTCTCTAGCAGATAGTCCGAATAGGATTTCGAAGTGTTCCACATTGTCATGGGAGTTTCACACCACATAATGTCTGGAATTACGTCGCATGTCCCATTAGAGATACCCGGAACAGAACGGGTAGCTTTTACGCAATCTCAATACTCAACTTCCTGTCGCTGGCTTTCTCCATCCCCTTCTCTTCTGCGTATTTTATCACTTTAAACATGCGTAATTCCTCCCATAGTTCATCAAGTATTTTTCGATCTACAATCTTATCTGCTAATATTAAGGTTAATTCCCGAACTTTATTCCGAAGATCCGTCTTTGGAAGTTGTTTTTCAAGTTCAATCGTCCTCCTGAGCAGTTCAGTTTTGGTAAGCCTGCTGTTCATGAGAGGCAAAAAGATGAGTTCAAGCTCGTTTATCTGTTCACCTTTTTCCAGAGCAGTCCGCATCCGGGAGAGCAGGGCATCACCATCACGATCAGACAGGACGATTTGTAGTACGTTATACTGTAGACTGCCAATATCAATAGCCTTTGTTCGAGTTGTCCTTTTGCAGGTGTGAAGACTGCGGAGTGGCCCGGTCTGAAACTTAAGTGACATCACTGACATAATGTTCAGGTTAGATTCATAAAATTGCTATCGGGGTTACTATGTTGGTATTATTCTGTTATGCAGGTCAGAATGGAACAATTGATTTTGAAAAGAGTGCACAGTATCACTTGAAAATCCGACAGAGTCGTTTAGCACATTAAAACAAGAACAAAATTCAAACTCCGCTCATGTGCAAAAAACAGAAGGTAACCTCTCATGGAAAGGTTCAATGCACGGGCTATTGTATTTTTGTTATCTGGCGGATTTCTTCAAGGGTTAGACCAGTGGCCTGTACGATGAATGAATCTTCCATCCCAAGCATGATAAGGTTTTTAGCAATGGCAACCATCGCTTCTGTCTTCCCTTCTATCTTTCCTTCTTCTAAACCAACATTATATCTTTTTTGCATGACACTTTCAATCATCTTTTCTACCTTTCCTTTAACCTTATTGTCATTGATATACTTCTCATGCAACTGATTGTAGATCTCTATTGTTGCTGAGAGAATTATATCTTTTGTTCGTTCATCTATGACTCCATTTTCGAGATATTTCTCGGATAATGCCGTTATTCGGCCAATTTCATCAAGTATCTCCTAAACAAGTGTATCAAACGTTTCCTGGTTTAACCTCTTTTGGCGGGAAAGGGCAGTTAACTTTTTCCGGTATTTCATAAGAATGAGCGGGAACAGGAGGTACAGGTTCATATCTTTGAGTTTATCCACCGTAAACTCATAGAATTTGAGCACTAAAACTTTGTAATCCAGTTCTTTCCCGTCTGGAAGTACGATTCGAACGGTGAGTTCATCAGTAATTCGTTTGTCTTCTTCGAGATACAGGACGACCTGATGCGGAATAGTAATGACCCGAATGCGATCGGGTATGACTGCAGACCGTGATTCTCCGATGAGGTAACCATACCGAACCATTCTGATATCCATCATGCTATCATGACCGGTCTGGATCTCAATATGTACCAGGAGTTCTGTATCAGATGCTCTTCGTATCTCAAGGACGATATCAGCAAGATATTTAGAAAAAGGAGATGTTCCAGATATAAATTCACCAGAAACAAGGGATACTTCAACGTTTTCTCTGTCGAGAGGGAACTGGAATATTCCGGTAATTAAATCGATGATGGCAGGTTTTGATGCAGAAAAGATGTACTTTGCAGTTTCATCTATCTGTATCCGGTCATTCTGACTCACCCGGATATATTATCTCTCAAAAGGTATGAGGCAGGAGGGCGACTCAATCACGTTTTTGGAGGGAGACACCGTGACCTTGATGATCCCTCCCCTTTTTCTGATGAATCAAAATGAGTGGGTGTGTCCAGGTCACAAATACATCTTTGATAGGAAGTGACTATATTGTTTCAGGACAATATTTGAGGTATGGAGAATGATGAGACAATACGACTCAGTATTCTCGTAAAAGGAACCGTTCAGCAGGTTGGATATCGCCATCTCGTACAGGGTATCGCAAGAAAGAATCATATTACCGGTACGATAGAGAATCTGGAAGGGTACGATGTCTCAATAATTGCGGAAGGAACTCCTGATGATCTATCAAGATTTAAGGAAGATATTCAGATAAGGGAATATCCGGTTTGTGTTGAGGGCATCGAAGTTACAAAAAAGGAACCCACCGGAGAGTTTTCGTAACTTTGTTGTTGTCAGGGGAACCCCTGAAGAAGAACTTGCAGAGCGGTTTGATTCAGCGATTGCAATCTTTTCCCGGATGGAGAAGAAACAGGATTATTCTATCGGTCTTCAGAAGGAGACAATAGGCCTCCAGATGGAAACAATAGGTCTTCAAAAAGAGACTCTGGATGAGGTGAGAGATATGCGCAAGGATTTCGATAAGACAATAACCCGGGAGATTGCTGAAGTCCGGATAGAATTACGTGAGGTACGCTCTGCTCTCATTCAGGCGGGGATCATGAAGGCGAATTTGTCCTGATGTCTTAAGGCCCTCCGGGAATCTGTTGCGACCTATCATGTGCACCATCCAGGTAATTGATGAAGAGGTTCGGGTATTCAACTACAACTTTCTCATATTGTGACATGAGTTCCTTAAACTGCGCTGAATTGTATCCTTTTTGAAAGAGAAGAGTCACTTTTGAAAATCCTTGAATTTGTCTCTTTATTGTGTCACCGGTATGGTGAATTCTGTGCTCAATTTCAGAGTAGTCATATCCTTTGAGATATAAATCAACAATTTTCGCTTAATTGGAATTCTGGCATAATGAAATCCCGAAAATTTATTTTTCTCCGGAGATGTGTGTTGTCAGTATTTTAAAGAGTTTACCCGTCGATATCCCGTACTTCATAGTTTTCACCCTGCTCTTCTTCTCCCACCAGAACGCGTTTTCCCTGCAGGATGATTGCCAGGGATCTGACCCGATCTTTCGGAATCCCGGCATTGTACACGGCAGCAGAATATGTTTTCTCATGTATCTGGGCCAGTGCACGAGAACAGGCCTGCTTGATATCTTCCTTCTGGCCGATTGATTTGAACTCTATGATATATCCGGTAGGGTACCGCCCGGTCTTTGGGATCATGAGAATATCTGCCCGACCATATCCGGATTCGGCATTTGACCTGATTTCATATACTTCCCTCAGGTTTGCAAGGAGACCGAGGACAAAGGCATGAAAGACCGCTTCGGGTTGTTTCGCAAGGTCATACATGCTGACAAGGTGCAAGACAAGATCCTGAAGCTGGTGCTGCAATTCCTGTGCGGGTTTTGAGTGGATGAACCAGTCCATGAGTGCATCAAGACCGCCGGGTTCTCCAGGATGGGTTCGTTGGATAAAGGTTTCGTACGCAAAGCTGATCTCCTTGTTTGGTATGGAGAGCCGGTACGCACTCCGGCCGCGGATGTCTGGCTTTGGATCATCAGCACAGAGGTATCCGGAAAAGTACAGAAAACTCCAGATGTTTGACGGAGATATCCCGATGTCCCTGAAGGTGATGGTTTCGGAGAGTGGGTACCTGAGTTCCTGCCCTGAAAGGAGATGTTCCAAATCTCTTTTTATTTCCAGACCGCCGGATTCTAGTTCCTCGTATATCAACAGATTCGAGGAGGTATTGAGCCAGTGTGGAGCAGGTACTGCTGGATATTTATTAATATACTGGGAAACGGACCAGGGGTTGTAGATTGTTTCTGACCCGAAGATATACCCATTATACCATTCCCGGAGGGTACTCAAGCAATCAGGCAGGTGAAAGTCCTGAAGGATTTTTTCAACTTCTTTTTCTGTGAAGCCAAACATGGATGACAGGAAGCAGGGCGTTAGGGTTGTTGAGACATCAAGATTATTGAGTTCTGAAAAGATGGATTCTTTCGCAACACGAAGTATTCCGGTTATTACTGCACGGTACAAGGCCTGGGCATTGTCATGTTTTAATCCCCCACCAAGCCAGATCCGCATGAACTGGGAGATTTCATCATAATATCCGTTTGTCCATGCTTCTATCATCGGTGCATCATATTCATCAATGATTACAATGACCGGGTTTTTGTGATACCGGTATAGGAGAGAGATAAGATCCTGCAGACTGCTTTTCAATGCAGCAACTGAACTGGTTCCATTACGCAGATCTTCGAAATCACGTTGCATAATGGTTGTATCGATTATTGTTTCTGCATATGCACTGGTCCGATAGACCTCACTTACCAGTTTTCGAATCTGGGTTTCAACCTCTTCATAGGTTCTTCCCTTGAGTTGTTTTAAGGTCAAATATATTACCGGGTACTGGCCCTGATGGTTCATATACTCCGGGTACTTTGCGATTTCGAGTCCCTCAAAGAGGTATGCTTTGCTTGTTTCGGTCTTTTCAAAGAAGTACCGGAGCATGGTCATGTTCAGGGTCTTGCCAAATCGTCTTGGCCGGGGAAGCAGAGTTACTTTACTTCCTTCAATAATTTCCCGGATAAGGAGGGATTTGTCGACAAAGTATCCTCCTTCATCGATGAGTTCTTTGAAATTATCTGTACCGATGCGAAATTTTGGCATAATGAAATCCTCGTTATGACCTGATACCCATGTATTGGGGTGCAACGTGGATAGTAGTTGTGGAAACCAATATAAATTGCACGAAAAGTTAAAGGGGTGTCACCTTTTCCTTATTCCCGCACAATAACTGTCTTCCCTTGCAGAACAACCGCAAGACGTCTGATCTTATCCCGGTTGCTGGCAGCACCTGCGTATCATATTGCTTCTCCCTGATTTGGTGTAATGCCCTTTGTGCCGATGCTTCCAGATCTTCCTGGGAAAAATTGATTTGAACTCCATGGCATATGCCATAGGATACCGTGGATCTTCGGGATCATGATGATACCTGCCCGACCATATCCTAAATCGGCATTAGATTAGATTTCATAGACAGATACCAGGTTTGCAAGGCCATACATACTGACTATGCTTAAGATTTTTGTGATGCTGGTTCCAGGCTTAGCACATTAAAACAAGAACAAAATTCAAACTTTGCTCATGTGCAAAAAACAGAAGGTAACCTCTCATGGAAAGGTTCAATGCACGGGCTATTGTATTTTTGTTATCTGGCGGATTTCTTCAAGGGTCAGACCAGTGGCCTGTACGATGAATGAATCTTCCATCCCAAGCATGATCAGATTTTTAGCGATTTCCACCATTGCTTCTTTCTTCCCTTCTATCTTTCCTTCAACTATTCCTTCTGTCTTCCCTTCTTCTAAACCGACATTATATCTTTTTTGCATGACACTTTCAATCATTTTTTCTACCTTTCCTTTAACCTTATTGTCATTGATATACTTCTCATGCAACTGATTGTAGATCTCTATTGTTGCTGAGAGAATTATATCTTTTGTTCGTTCATCTATGACTCCATTTTCGAGATATTTCTCGGATAATGCGGTTATTCGGCCAATTTCATCAAGTATCTCCTGAACAAGTGTATCAAACGTTTCCTGGTTTAACCTCTTTTGGCGGGAAAGGGCGGTTAACTTTTTCCGGTATTTCATAAGAATGAGCGGGAACAGGAGGTACAGATTCATATCTTTGAGTTTTTCCACCGTAAGCTCATAGAATTTGAGCACTAAAACCCTGTAATCCAGTTCTTTCCCGTCTGGAAGAACGATTCGAACGGTAAGCTCATCAGTAATTCGTTTGTCTTCTTCGAGATATAGGACGACCTGATGCGGAATAGTAATGACCCGAATGCGATCTGGTGTGACTGCAGACCGTGATTCTCCGATGAGATACCCATACCGGACCATTCGGATATCCATCATGCTATCATGACCGGTCTGGATCTCAATATGTACCAGGAGTTCTGTATCAGATGCTCTTCGTATCTCAAGGACGATATCAGCAAGATATTTAGAAAAAGGAGAGGTTCCAGATATAAATTCGCCAGAAACAAGGGACACTTCAACGTTTTCTCTGTCAAGCGGAACGTGAAATATCCCGGTAATTAAATCGATAATGGCAGGTTTTGATGCAGAAAAGATGTACTTCGCAGTTTCATCTATCTGGATCCGGTCATTCTGACTCACCCGGATATGTTATCTCTCATAAGGTATGAGCAGGGAGGGTAAATCAATCACGTTTCCGGAGGGGGACATCGTGACCTGAATGGCATCTCCCCTTTTTCTGATGAATCATGTGTGAGCATATCCAGGTTACAAACGCATCTTTGATGGAAAGTGACTATATTGTTTCAAGATAATAATTGAGGGATGGAGAATGGCGAGACAATACGGCTCAGTATTCTCGTAAAAGGAAGTGTTCAGCGGGTAGGATATCGTCATCTCGTGCAGGATATCGCAAGAAAGAATCATATTACCGGTGCGATAGAGAACCTGGAAGGGTATGATGTCTCAATAATTGCGGAGGGAACTCCTGATGATCTATCCAGATTTAAGGAAGATATTCAAATAAGGGAATATCCGGTTTGTGTTGAGGGCATCGAAGTTACAAAAGAGGAACCTAACGGAGAGTTTTCGTAACTTTTTGTTGTCTGGGAAGCCCCTGAAGAAGAACTTGCAGAGCGGTTTGATTCAACATTTGCGATCTTTTCCCGGATGGAGAAGAAACAGGATTATTCTATCGGTCTGCAGAAGGAAACAATAGGTCTTCAAAAAGAGACTCTGGATGAGGTGAGAGATATGCGCAAGGATTTCGATAAGACAGTAACCCGGGAGATTGCTGAAGTCCGGATAGAAATTTACGCGAGGTGCGCTCTGCTCTCATTCAGGCGGGGATCATGAAAGCGAATTTGTCCTGATGTCGAAGGCTTTTCGGGAATCTGTTGTAATTTAACACGTGCGACGTTCAGGTAATTGAAGAAGAGAGCTGGGTATTCAGCAACAACCATCTCATATTGTGAAATGAGTTCCCCAAATTGCATCATATTTGAAAGAGAAGGACCTTTTTTGAAAATCCTTAACTATACTCTTTATTGCGCCACCGGATAGTGAGTTCTGTGTTCAATTTCAGAGTAGCCATAGCCTTTGAGACATGAATGAACAATTTTCACATTATGGGAATTCTGGCAGAATGAAATCCCGAAAAATTACTTTTTCTCCGGAGGTATGTGTGACCAATATTCTGAAGAGGTTACAATTCGATATCCTTTTCTTCGTGGTTCTCACCCTGCTCTTCTTCTCCCACCAGAACGCGTTTTCCCTGCAGGATGATTGCCAGGGATCTGACCCGGTCTTTCGGAATCCCGGCATTGTACACGGTAGCAGAATATGTTTTCTCATGTATCTGGGCCAATGCACGGGAACAGACCTGCTTGATATCTTCCTTCTGGCCGATTGATTTGAACTCTATAATATATCCGGTAGGATACCGCCCGGTCTTGGGGATCATGAGAATATCTGCCCGACCATATCCGGATTCAGCATTTGACCTGATATCGTAGACAGACCTCATGTTTGCCAGGAGCCCGAGGACAAAGGCATGAAAGACTGCTTCGGGTAGTTTCGCAAGGTCATACATGCTGATCAGACTGAAGGTGAGGTTCTGCAATGTCTGCTGCAGGATTTCGACCCTTTTATTTTCAAGAAAAAATGAGAGAAAGGAGGTAATTCCTGATGATGGATCGCCACTTCCGAACTGAGTATTCACAAACTGTTTATACGCGGTAGAAATTTCCCGGTTTGGTATTGTGAGGGCATAGGTAAGGAGGTTTGGGTCGTAATCCGACCACTGCGGATTCCCTGCCCGGAGGTATCCGGAGAAGTATAGGAAACTCCAGATGTTTGCAAGGTTTCTTCCAATATCATGAAAGGTTATTGTTTCAGTGATTGGATATCGAATCTCTTCTCCGGAAAGGAGTCTCTCAAGATCACGCTTTATCTCTATCCCTCCACGGGCGAGTTCTTCATATACAAGCGTATTTGCAGAGGTGTTGAGCCAGTGGGGTCCGGGTGGATCAGGGAGATTATCAATGTAATTAGTCACAGACCAGGGGTTGTATATCGTCTGATCTCCAAAGGAGTACCCGTTATACCACTGACGAATTACGTCTCCATGCTGTGGAATAGAGAAGTCAATCAAAATTTTATCGATCTCTTCTTCCGTAAATCCGAACATTTGTGACACTATGTGTGACTGGAGGGTAGTAATTACCTTGAGATTATTGAGGTCAGAAAATATCGATTCCTTCGCAACCCGGAGTATCCCGGTGATTACTGCCCGGTACAGGGCATGGGCGTTCTCATGCTTGAGTCCTCCTCCCAGCCATGAACGCAGGAAATCAGCCATCTCCGGGTAATAGTTATGCGCCCATGCTTCGATCATGGGGCTGTCATACTCATCAATAAGGACGGTGACCGGTTTCTTGTGATATTGATATAAGATAAGGATAAGATCACGAAGGCTGTTTTTTAGTGCGGCGAGTGTTCCTTTCCCGTTTTTTAGTTCTTCAAAGTCGCTTTTTGAAATGTCTGTATCAAGTATTTTTGCGGCATCTGCATGAAGATTATAGAGTTCACTGACCATCTTCCGCAGTTGCAGTTCTGTTTCCAGGTAAGTTGTACCCCTGATCTGCTTGAGGGTGATATATAGTACCGGGTACTGGCCCTGATGAGTCAGGTATTCCGGGTACTTCGCTATCTCAAGTCCCTCAAAAAGATATGCATTGCTTGTTTCGGTCTTTTCAAAGAAGTACCGGAGCATGGTCATGTTCAGGGTCTTGCCAAACCGCCTTGGCCGGGGAAGCAGAGTTACTTTACTCCCTTCGATAATTTCCCGGATAAGGAGGGATTTGTCGACAAAGTATCCTCCTTCATCGATGAGTTCTTTGAAATTATCCGTACCGATGCGAAATTTTGGCATATGTCACCCCTCGTTATAACCTGGTACCTATGTGTTGGGACGCAACGGGGATAGTAGTTATCCAAAATGGGAAAGGGCCAGGCTCTCCGCTCCCTATCTCCTAATAGTGAACTGACCGTGCTGAACCAATGCCACTATCAGGGATTTTACGTATTTTTCTTTGCAACCCCGACTGATACATCACTGAAATATCCAGTTTACCTGGCAAGTTCTTATTCAGCGAAACCTTCTGCTATCAAATGCTGATTGCCCGCAAGGCTGATGACAATCGCAGGCAACCCGAGGCATAACTTTCCCAGTTTGTGGTCCAAGCCGCACGCCGGTGGCAAGATAAGCCTTCACAATCAGTGGCGTTCGCGACGGAAGATTTCCATGTAAAGCAAACCCGGGCCTGTTATCGATAGTAGCCTGTTGAGATCTCCTTTGAAATAGATGAGGGTGAGTATATCCTGTTTCATCGCGATTACGACCTGTTTATCGTCGATCCAGATATACACGACAGTATGAAGGAAATCGTTGATGGGTTTGAAGAAAACTGGAAGGACTTTGCTTTAGGGGAGGAGAATGCCATGGGTGGGGAGGTCCCGGAGTTAAGAAAAAAATACGGCTCAATAACATCCCGAGGATTTATTTTGACAAGAAAGAACCAGTTCATCATGTGCTGATTTTAGTCAGACCGGGAGGATACAGGAAATTCGTTTCGGATGTTTTTCTCTCCGGCAGTCAGGCAACCTACCATCTTTGGATCACAATTGTATTGCAGCCCCCTCAAAAGGGATACCCATAACAAAAATGGCAGGCAATGAGGCCTCTTCACACGGGGTCGCTATCCCTCTCTTTAACTTCAACCTAAACTATCCCTCCAATATCCAGGCGAGAGAAACACCGTTGAGAAAACGATATTTAAGGATAAAAAAGGAACCAAATATCTAAATGCCCGTATTTTTAAGTGTGATGAACCCCGAGATCAAAATGGCTGTAATTTTTCAATCTAGGCCCATATTGAGACGATTTGAGTTAATGATTATCGGGAATGCCACCCGAAAAATCAGACCTCGTTTTTGCGACAGTAAAATCCGAAACACCCCAATAAAATTTCTGTTTTATTCATGCAACAGTCAATTTTGAGATATTTAGGTTAATAATGTTAATAGATCGACTCTCCAGAGTGCGACAGGATCAGTAAACGGTCTTCTGGGTAAACTGGTGAATGATACCTGAAATTGTAACCACAATACATAAATCATTATCACAAAATTATATAGTATGTCGGTAGTTCTTACATCCCAGGTTCAGGAGATGTGTCGTGATCTCTTTCCTGGAAGAGAAAACTTATCTCTCATTATATTAATCACCCATGAATTACGGCGTAGACTTGCGGAATATCAGATGATGAATCAGTATTTTTGTCGTAAATATAATCTGGATTTCCCATCATTTCAAGAAAAAATGAAAAGACAACCTGACTACTCTTTTGAAGTTGAATCTGATTTCTGCGACTGGGAAATGGCAATCGACGGTATTGAATCAATGAAAAAGAAGATAGCCTCACTTGAATCCTGTGAGTTTTCGTGAATCTCGAAGAATTCATTGGACAGATGGAGGTGGCTGCAGGGCGGTTCTCCCTCTTTCTTGAAATTATTCATCAAACTGATCACTCGATAAAAGCCAGAATTGCAATTCTTGAAGATATTTGCATCCAATTCTACTTTCATGAGCGCTCTGGAACTACAAATTTTGTTCTGATTGGCTGGTCAAACAGGTTATTTGCCAGGGATTGTATCCATGGTTCATGGCATATGCACCCTTTTGATAATCCCGAATATCATGATTCATCTGAAATAGGATTGATAAAGCCTACTCCTGAATCATTTTTGGAAGAAGTATTTGAATGGCTCGTGAAAAAAGGAATATTATGAACTGAATGCCCTAATCCCATACTAAATGACTATTGGAAATGGTTAGTCTTCCAGGATTGTAACCAAATAATCCGGATATATGCGACAAATATGGCATTTATTGATCATTTATTGATCATGTCCATAGACTCATCACTTGGGGTGACTCCCGATGGGAATTCAGTCCTGGGGTTCTTGCACAACTGCTAATTTTAATCCCATTTATTCCATTCAGACGTAAAACCGCCCTTTCCAAAATTTCAGAAATCTACACCGAAATGGATCTCGAACTTCTGATTTATTTGCCTGTATATTCATCAGAACCCAATGACGATATGCTTGGTCGGTTACCGGATTTCAATGGCATAGTGTACAAAATTCCGTAGTTCAGGTCATAGAATTTGAGCACTAAAACCCTGTAGTCCAGTTCTTTCCCATCTGGAAGAACGATTCGAACGGTGAGTTCATCAGTGATTCGTTTGTCTTCTTCGAGATACAGGACGACCTGATGCGGAATAGTAATGACCCGAATGCAATCTGGTGTGACTGCAGACCGTGATTCTCCGATGAGATATCCATACCGGACCATTCTGATATCCATCATGCTATCATGACCGGTCTGGATCTCAATATGTACCAGGAGTTCTGTATCAGATGCTCTTCGTATCTCAAGAACGATATCA
>Ga0265295_1004770_pt1 | contig 17985 bp, 17 predicted proteins | sample Munlansysbiofilm_FD_192503 | JGI IMG/M metagenome (GOLD analysis project Ga0265295, IMG submission 192503) | Leachate microbial communities from a municipal landfill in Southern Ontario, Canada - Methane capture system biofilm | ecosystem: Engineered > Solid waste > Landfill > Unclassified ...
GCCAGCCTGAATTCCTTTCAAGGCTTTTTCAAAATCAAAATTTGTTTTTTCTTCATACATGTCAGCTCTCCTTTTTTACTGAATATATCAGTTTTTAGTTTACTGACACAGAATTTTGAACATCCTCAGCTTGTCCGTTTTGGAAGCATTTAATTTTTGAACCTTTTACGGCGTCTCGCCGGCTGGCCGGTGAAGCACACGTTGGGTACCTGATCGAGAATTCAATCTGACCACCTCTCAACTATGGATCAAAGTGCAAGACAAACCTTTTTGATCTAAAGCTATTAAGACCTAAATCGTTTGTCTCTCAAATATAGGTCAAAATGCAAGACAAACCTTTTTGATCTAAAGCTATTAAGACCTAAATCGTTTGTCTCTCAAATATGGATCAAATTGAAAGACAAACGATTTTAATCTGAATCTATTAAAATCCATCCATATTGACTATAAAATTTTTAAATATATTGACATCAATTCATTTTGTATTTAATATATTCAAAAATAATAACGTCAAAATAACAGAGAGCAATATATGGAACATAGTTTAGAAAATGCAGTCAACTATCATTACGACAAATTCCCACCAAAGGATTTGGATTATGCACAATTTGTGGAGCCTTTAATAAAAGCGACTGATGCAGTGGCTCGATATGACCAAATGTTGAAAAATATGCACAACAGCGAAATTCTCTTGGCTCCGTTACGGAATCAAGAGGCTGTAATTTCATCAAGAATGGAAGGTACGATAAGTACCATGGATGAAATTCTTAAATATGAAGCTGACCATGACGCTGAAACAGGGGACGCTGCAAAAGTAAGATCTGAAGTAATCGAAACCATCCTTTATCAAAGAGCCTTGATGGCTGCTCAAAAAGCTATGACTGATGGGTATCCACTATCCCAATCATTCATTAAAGGCATCCATCAGCGTTTACTGTCTTTTGGTCGGGGTGCTTCTAAATCACCAGGTCAGTTAAAGAACGAACAAAATTATTTGGCAGATAAGTTTAAAAAAAAAATATTATTTATCCCTATAAGTCCTGAAAAACTCCAAGAAGGATTAGATAAATTATTTCAATATATAGAACAAAGTACACACCCTGCACTGGTAAAAACGGGTATTGCTCATATTGAATTTGAGGCATTGCATCCTTTTAAAGATGGTAATGGTCGCATTGGTCGTATGTTGATTACATTAATGATGTGGTCTTCGGGCATAATATCTGCACCCCACTTTTATATAAGTGGGTACTTGGAAGATAATAAAAATCTTTATATTGACACAATGCGAAAAGTATCTGGCCATGGGGATTGGGAAAGCTGGTGTGGTTTTTTTCTTGAAGCTGTTGAAAAACAAGCTATTAGAAATCTTTCTATTGCAGAGGATATACGGACACTTTACGAAGAGATGAAGATTGTATTTTCAGATGTTCTTTCTTCTAAATGGAGTGTCAATGCATTGGATTTTGTGTTTACAAATCCAGTATTTAGAAATAACAAATTTACAACTAAAAGTGGTATCCCTACAGCAAGTGCAGCAAGATTTGCCAGGGTTTTATTAGATAAAAATCTTATCCTTACAATAGAAGAAGCATCTGGTAGAAGGCCTGCATTATACTCTTTTGAACCTTTAATGAAGCTTGTGAGAGTATAAATTACCGAACCAATATCAACTAAAAATTACAGTGGTAAATTTATGGTTAGAATTCCACCTGAAATTCACCGTTCGCTTGCAATAAAAGCTGCTGAAGCAGGAGTTAGTCTTAATAGACTCGCAAGCTCTAAACTTAGTCAATAATAAATAATAACCCTGATTGCTCATTTTTAATAATAAAAAAAACCTGACTACTCGATTAAACAAGATTAAATTTTTAAAATTTACCGTCCAAGATCCTTACCAGAGCATCAGGAATTTTTTCAATAAGTTCAGCTACCTGGGTTGCAGGAGTTGGACAGGTAAGCTCTGCAATAATCCTGTTGCAGATGCAAGACATTTCACCTGCCTTTACAAAGTCAAAACCAGCACCCACAAGTGATGTTAAAACCCCTGTTATTGTATCTCCTGTTCCTCCTATTGCCTCCATTGCATCAAAGGAAGGTGAATTAACTGTTTTAATAATTTCTCCGTTTTTTACTATATAATCTGTTTTACCTTTAACTATTAAATTTTTTGCAGCATTTTCATGCTTGTATGCTCTTTTTACAAGTGATGGCAAATCCTCATCCGTTGAAAGGATAAATCCCCTTGTATAAAAGGGATGGGGTGCAAGCTCATCTGCAAGAAATGCAAGTTCTCCTGCATCCGGGGTGAAAAAATCATAGGAAAGGGCCTGTCCGCTCATTTTTGCTGCATACATAAATCCTGCATCTGCAATAAGAACAGGCCTTTTTTTCATATCTTCCACTGCAAAAAGAACCTTGTTGTGCCAGTCAACATCAGGCTGAAGATAGTGAAAAGTTAAAACATCAAGATCAAAGGAAGAAAGATTTTTTGTTAAAAACTCATAAAGTTTTCTGCTTCCATAACCTTTTCCTGTGTCTCCAACCAAAAATCCGTAAATTTCAGGACATTTTATGGTTTTTGATGCATTTATTGCAGCAGCCATAAGAGCAGGTGTGCATCTGTTTATTGAAACAGATTGATTTTTTATTTTTATTTCATTTCCTGAAATTTCAATTTTTCCATGAACCAGAGGAAAATTATCATCAGGGACTGTTCCAACTATACCAATCATTTTTTCAAAATCTCCTCATATGCAAGCTGAAGTGCATAACCGCAAAGTGTGTGCCCTAAATCCCTTGGATTTGGTGCTTTTTCAAGTATTTTTCCAGTCATTATTTCAGCAAGATACGGAACATCAGGGCATCCGCCGCCGGAAATATTTACAATTTTCCTGTCGTTTTTGGAAATTGTAATCTTCATATTTGCCGCACGAACCATGAGAAATTCACCAAAATCTTTTGTCTGAAAAAGACTTACAGGTTCTAAAAGCCCTGAACCAACAGGAACAGTTTTTATGGGAAAAATATTATTTTTGGAAAGCTCACGTTTAAGCTCAAGTTCTTCAATTAATGGAAATTCAATTACAAGATCACAACCTGTTCTTATTTCGGGGGGCGGCCCCATAACACTTACTGACCGCCCTGTTTTCTTTAAAATATTTTCAGCTCGGATAACTTCGCTTGTGTTTTCAAAAACCATAATCCCGCGGTCTGCGGATTTTTTTTTAGATTTTATTATTTTTTTGAAAAATCCTATCAAGGCTATTCCTTTGAAGCTTTAATTGTAAAAAGTTCTCCGTCTTCCAAAACCTCTTTTACTTTAAGGCCTTTACTTTGCAAGGCTCTTGACACATTTTCCATTGAAGTCTTAGTATCAACAACTATTTCAAGTTCTTTATCAAAACCTTTTTTAACTGCATTTAAGGTCATAATTACTGGCTGGGGACAGGAAAGTCCTCTTGCATCTACTTTTTCTGACATTTTTTATATCCTCCTATGCATTTTTTCTGCTCATTGTAAAACCAATAAAAAGACATACTGCAAATCCAACAATCACAGCAGCCATTCCATGGGGCCCGATTCCCTTTGGTGAACTTGCAAGGCCGAAATTATGAGCAAAACCAGCTCCAACTATCATTCCCATTACAAATACAGCTGAATCGGTGTCTCCTTCACCTGAAAGAAAAAGCTGCCTGCCAGGACACCCTCCTGCAAGTGCAAATGCAAGTCCTGCAAGAGCCATTCCTGCAAAATTCCAAAAATGCATTGTATGAGATACAGGCTGTCCTTCAAATCCGGGATTGAATTGTCCAAGTACTAAATTGGCAAGAAATGCAAAAATAATTAAACTTGCAAGACCTCCGAAAAGATGGGTTTGGCGAAACAAAATAAGATCCCTTAATGCTCCCATTGTGCAAAAACGGCTTCTTTGTGCAAGAAAGCCTATTCCAAGACCCACAAGAAGAGAAACAATCAATGGAGCATGCATGGCTCCGGGCCCTTTAAGGCTGTAAAAAAGAACTCCGCTTTTATCACTTCCATCAACCTGAGGATAAATAAGCATGAGAGCAAGTAGGCCAAGCATAAATAAAGGAAGAATCCATGCTGCTCCGCTGTTTGTTTTCTGGGTTCTTCCTAAATTGTATCCGTTTTTTAAAAAAAGAGTTCCAATATAAACACCTGCTGCAAGTCCAAGAAGACCTAAAACTGCATTAAAGTCTCCCCCTGCAAGTCTCAATGCCGCACGCCAGGGACATCCAAGAAATACAAGAGCACCTATCATTGCAAACACACCAAGAAAAAATCTGATTATTGGAGCTGATCCTGTTCTTGGACGAAATTCCTTAAACATATATGCAGCTGCCATTGAACCAAGAACAAAACCTATTATCTCAGGCCTTATGTACTGGACAACACCTGCTCTGTGAAATCCAAGAGCTCCCGAAATATCCCTTTCAAAACAGGCAACACAAATACCCATATTTCCCGGGTTTCCAAATTTTTGAAGAAGTGCTGCAAAAATTCCAATTACAGCTCCAACTCCTATTACTCCCCATTTTAAGGCAAAAAAATTTTTCCCCTGCATTAATCTCCTCCTTGAATTTTGGTCTGATAAACAAAAATTTTATAATTTCTAAAAATTTCTAATTTTGTGCTGAAATAAAAATGCTGGTTTTCAAAATTTCACTATTTGAAAAACCAATAAATATTTAAAAAAATATTTAATTTACGGGAATTAAAGGTAAGCTTATGGCTTATGTCAAATACGTAAATTCTATTAATTTTTTAAAACCAATAGAATTTTTTAATAATCCAGCTTTTAGTTTTTTTAAGTTTTTAAAATCACAAATAAAAAATAAATTTTCAGTCTATATTTACTTGCATATAAGATGATTTTAGTTTTTTATATAATTTACTTACTTCACTTTTTTACTTTTTAATTAAATTTCAGGAGAAAAAAATGAGCTTTTTTAAAAAATTTTTAAAACCCATCTGTATTTTACTTGTTTTAATAATTTATTCATTACCCTGCCTTGCTGACGAAATTACAGACTCAATAAACGAAGGCCTTGAATATTATAAAAGCGGTGACTTCACAAGTTCGGTTTCATCCCTTAGATACGCAACCCAGCTTATTCAGCAGAAAAAAGGGGAAAGCCTTGAAACCATTCTTCCAGAAGCACTTCCCGGATGGACATCTAATCCTGCAACTTCAAATGCTGCAGCAGGCGAATTTTTTGGCGGAGGCCTTTCAGCTGAAAAATCATACAACAAAGAAAACAGTTCAATAAGCATTCAAATTCTTGCAGATTCTCCAATGATGCAGGGTGTTATGATGATGATTTCAAATCCAATGCTTGTTTCATCTGACGGAGGCAAACTAAAAAAAATAAAAAATCAAAAAGCAGTTGTAAGATACAATGAAATGAACAAAGGCGGAGAAATTCAAATTGTTGTTGTAAACCGTTTTCTTGTTACAATAAGCGGAAACAGTGTAACAGAAGATGAACTTGTTGAATATGCAATGGCAGTCAATTATCTTAAACTGTCAAGACTTCCTTAAAAATCAAATTAATGATTGGCAAAAACAAGGATTTTTTTGTTCAAGGAAGACTAAAAATTTAACCTTTAGAATAAATTTAGTTTCTTGAGGATTAAATTTTAAATCTAACGTCAAATGGACAAAAACCGTTTTCCTTCAGCAGCAAATTAAGCAGCAGTTGAAAAAAACAATCTTTGTTTCAGGTCATCAATAAATATTTTAAAACCGTTTTTGCAGAATTTACTTTTTTTGCAAAAACGGTTTTTTTATTTTTGCATGAAAAAATTTTTTACCTGATATTAAAAATTTTAAATTTTTCTTGATTCAATTTTATTTTATTGATATTGGTTGGACCAATTAAGAGGTTTTTATGACAGAAAAAATATATGAAAAAATAGCATCAGAAATTGAAAGCCTTATTTCAAGCAAAATTCTAAAGCCAGGAGACAAAATCCCTGCTGAAAGAAAACTTGCAAAGGATTTTAATGTATCAAGAAACACAATAAGAGAAGCAGTTAAAATTCTTGCGGAAAAACAAGCAGTTTTCACTAAAACAGGTTCAGGCACTTTTGTTTCTCAAAATGCAGCACAAACCATTTCAAAGGCACTTGAAGACTCTTTTGGAAAAAGAAAAAAACGGCTTAATGAAATAATTGAGCTTAGGCAAATAATTGAACCTGGAACTGCTGCTCTTGCTGCTGAAAAAATAACACAAAAGCAGATTGAAAAACTTGTTGAAATTATTCAAGAACAGGAAAAAAATTCTGGTTCAAAATTAACTTTTGGAAAACTTGATGAACTTTTCCACAAAACAATTGCAAAAGCTTCTTCAAATTCTGTAATTTTAAGCCTTTATGACAAATTTACAGATATAATTTCTGAAACAAGGGTAGAAAATCTCATAAGTTCTGAGCGAATAAAAAATTCAATTATTCTCCATAAAAAACTGCTTGATGCAATAAAAAACAAAGATTCAAAAAAAGCATTTGAACTTATGGAGGAACACATGAAAGAAATAAAAGAATCACTAAAAATATAAAGGACTTAAATCATGACATCGTTTTTGCTTTACATGGCGCTTGGAAGTATTGCAGGACTTCTTGCAGGACTTTTGGGAATCGGCGGAGGACTTATCATAGTTCCTGTTCTTACAATAATGTTTACATCATTTGGATTAAACGAAGCCTATATTCTGCATATGGCTCTTGGAACTTCACTTACAAGCATTATTTTCACATCCATATCAAGCATGGCAGCCCACCACAAAAGAGAGGCTGTAATCTGGCCGACTGTATTTAAAATAACCCCTGGGATTCTTGCCGGAACTTTTTCAGGTGCCTGGCTTGCATCAATGCTTTCAACAAATTTTTTAAAAATTTTTTTCAGTGTTTTTCTATTTTATGTGGCAACTCAAATGCTGCTTGGAATTAAACCAAAACCTGCTAGAACCCTTCCAAAAGCACCTGGAATGTTTGCTGCCGGCTCAATAATTGGAATTTTTTCAAGTCTTGTCGGAATTGGCGGAGGATCACTTTCAGTTCCTTTTCTGATCTGGTGCAATACCAAAATGCACAAGGCAATTGGAACATCTGCTGCAATAGGTTTTCCAATAGCAATTGCTGGTGCTGCTGGATATATAACTACTGGACTTGGGATTAAAGGCCTTCCGGAATACAGCCTTGGATTTGTAAATCTTACAGCACTTCTTGGAATTGTAATTGCAAGCATGGCATTTGCACCCCTTGGAGCAAAACTTGCACACAGCCTTCCTGTTGACAAACTGAAAAAAATCTTTGCAGGTCTTTTGTATATTCTTGGTGCAAGAATGATGATTTCTTTATTTTGATAAAAACTAAAAAATTAAACATTTTTGTCTGCCTATAAAATTAATGGCAGACAAATATTAAAAGCATTTTTCCTCAATATTATTTAATGAACAAAACTGCTTTTTTTACAATTTCGTTATCAAATCTTAAATTTAATCTTAAAATAATATAACTCTTTAGCGATAAACTGAGAAAAAATTAGTTTCCTACTAAAAAGATGCTGTCTTTGGCCAATTACAGAATCATTAGATAATTAATCCCCAATTTTTTATATATTAAGCCCTACAGAAAATCTTGTATAAGATTATTCTTTAATGCATAATAAAAATGATTAATCTTTTAATTAGTTGCTGAACGGAAACGGCTTTTTTTGTCACTTCTAAACTCAGATTCAAAATTTAATCCTCAAAATACTTAATGTATCCTAAAGGTTAAATTTTTCATCTTCCTTGAACTGAACAAAAATTCCTGTTTTCAGCTAATCACTAATTAATTCTAAAAATTCTGCACATTAAAAATTTTCCCAATAATTATGGGAGGCTGTCATGTTTTACAAACATTTGAAACCCTTTATCTTTATACTCATAAGCCTTTTTATTCTTTGCTCCTGTGAAAAAAAAGAAATTTTAATCGGCTTTTCAGGAGAATTAACAGGCATAAACTCGGATCTTGGCATTCATGGAAGAAATGGTGCAGCTCTTGCAATTGAAGAAATAAACAATTCAGGAGGAATTAACGGCAAAAAATTAAGTCTCTTAGTAAAAGATGATGAAGGAAAGCCGGAAAAAGCAAAACAAACAGACAAAGAACTTATCAAAGAAGGTGTAACAGCTATCATAGGCCATATGACCTCATCTCAAACCATGGCTGCATTACCTGAAATTGAAAAATCAGATGTCATTTTATTAAGCCCCACAACTTCTACCCCACTTCTTTCAGAAAAAAAAGATAAGTTCTTCAGGATTCAGGGAAGTTCGGAATTTAGTGCTTGTGCTCTTGGCAGTTTTGCATCCCAAAATTTTGACATAAAAAATTTCCTTATACTCAAAACAGAAGACAACAAAAATTTTACAGAACCATATCAAAAAAATTTTTTAAAATGTTTTGCTAAAAACAATACCCCAATTACACATAAAACCATTCCACTAGAAATTGAGCAGGTAAAAGATTTTCTAATAAATATTTATTCTAAAAAAGATTATCAGGGAATTTTAATTATAACGTCTGCAAGAAGAACAACTGTAATTGCTCAAGTTCTATATCAAATGGAAAAAAAGCCTTTATTGTTTATAAGCAGCTGGGGTGCAACCGAGGCTTTGGTAAGACACGGTGGAAAATCGGTTGAAAATGCCTATCTTGCCAAAACCGGATTTACAGAGAAAACCAGAAAAGATTATAAAAATTTTTTGGAAAAATACATAGCCCGTTTTGGAAAAGTCCCCTCATTTTCAGCAGAGCAAGGATATTTGTCAGTAAAAATTTTAGCACTGGCATTAGAAAAAACAAAAGGTAAAAAACAAGGCCTTGAAAATGCAATTACCAATATAAAAAATTATAATAGCTTTCAGGGGAATTTAACAATTGATGAATTTGGAGACACAATCCTTCCAGTAAGTATTGTTCAGGTAAAAAATGGGAAATTAGATAAAATTTTGGAAATCGAGCCAAAAAGGAATTTTTTAAAGTGAAAAAACTTTCATCAATTATAAATGCATTTTTAATCAAATGGCTTCTTATTCCGGCAATAGTTTTTACAATTTTTTTTTCCACTTTCTGGATCTGCATAGAATTTAAGGAAATAAAACAATTACAACTCTATCACACAAAAAATATCAGTCAGCATGTAAAAGCCTATTTATCAAATTGCAGCGACAACATAAGCCATGCTGAATTTCACCTTGACAACCCCTATTTTGTCGCAAAAAAATTACAGGAGGTTGCAGGATCACATTTATCGTTTAATGCAATCTGTCTTTTAGACAAAAATATGAGAACAATTAAGTCTGTTCCAGAATACTCATTTAAGGGTGATTTTACAGGACTGATAAATCAAAAAAATACAAACCATACTTTTTTTCTCAGCTCTCCATATTATTCCATTCAAAAAAGCAAAACTACAGTTGCAATGCTCAAAAAGACCGACAAATATAATGGATTTATTTTGGCAGAGCTAAATTTATCAGGTCTTGATGATTATATAAAATCACTAACAGATTCAATAAAAAAAGGCTCTGTTTTTATTACAGATTCATATGGAAACCTTATTTCTCATTCCAATAGTAAACTTGTAAATTCCCAGGAAAATTTTGCAAATATGAAAATAATTAAAAGGCTGAAAAACAAAAAATCAGTCTCAGGTTTTTTTTTGGAAAAAAACGACTTAAAACTTATGAGCTGTGCAAAAATAAATTCTGCTGAATGGATTGTAGTTTTAGAACAAGATGCCATTACAATATTTAATCCTGTTATTATTTCTGGATTTTCATTTCTTTGTGCTGTTTTTATTTTATTTTTTTTATTTATTTTTCTTTTAAATAAAAGACTTTACAAATCTGTTGTTCTTCCAGTTTCAGATTTTGCAAAAAAAATTGATCTTATAAAAAAATCAAATGGACATTTAATTAAAATATCAGAAACCAAAAGCCTGGAAAGTGAACCTTTTCTTGAGCTTTATCACTTAAATAAAAGCTTTTCAAAAATGCATGAAATCTTGGCTAAAAGAGAAAATGCTTTAAAAGAGAGTGAAGAAAAATACAAATCCATTGTTGAAGACAACCCAAGCCTTATATGTGCTTTTTTACCTGACGCAACAATAACCTTTGCAAACAACGCTTATTGCAAATATTTCAATAAAACAAGAGAAGAACTTACAGGAACAAATTTTCTTGAGCTTCTGCCTGAAAATGACAGACAAACTGCTTTAAAAAATCTTTCTCTTCTTACTTTTGATTCACCTATAAATGAAACCGAGCACCATGTAATAGACTCAAATGGAAAATTAAGATGGCATAGATGGATTGATCGGGCAATTTTTGACAATAATAAAAAACTAATAAGTTTCCAGTCCATAGGTGAAGATATAACAGAAAAAAAAATAGACGAGGAAAATCTTGCAGCAGAACGAGAAAGGCTTGCAGTAACATTAAGAAGTATTGGAGATGGAGTAATAACAACTGATACACAAGGAAAAATAGTCCTTCTTAATAAAGTGGCAGAAAGCCTTACCGGCTGGAATCTGCAGGAAGCAAAAGGAAAAAATCTAACAGATGTATTTAATATAATAAATGAAGAAACAGGTGTTCCCCATGAAAATCCTGTTGAAAAAGTCCTTTCAACAGGTGAAATTGTTGAGCTGGAAAACCATACTATTCTTATTTCAAAAAACGGAGATAAAAGGGTTATCTCAGACAGCGGAGCTCCAATAAAAGATATGAAAAGTAAAACAATTGGAGTTGTTCTTGTTTTCAGAGACATGACAGAAAAGAAAAAAATGCAGGAAGCTCTTGAAAAAACAGCCAAACTTGAATCACTTGGGGTTCTTGCAGGTGGAATAGCTCATGATTTTAACAATCTTTTAGGAGGGATTTTCGGATACATAGATTTAGCCCTTGAATTATCAAATGAAGAAAAAATTAAAAAATTTTTAACTCTTTCAATGGATGCAATGGAAAGAGCAAAAAATTTAACAGGCCAGCTTCTTACTTTTTCAAAAGGCGGAGCTCCAATTAAAGAAACAGGACATTTGTTTCCTTTTATAAAACAGGCAGCTGATTTTGCTCTTAGCGGTTCAAACATAAAATGCAATTTTAAAATCCAAGATAATCTTCTTATGTGCAATTTTGATAAAAATCAAATGGGACAGGTTGTTGACAATCTTGTTATAAATGCCAAACAAGCAATGCCTCTTGGGGGAGAGCTTAATATTGAAGCTAAAAATATATTTTTGGATCATCATCCGATTCTTAAACCAGGTCATTATATAGAAATATCATTCCAGGACACAGGCCCTGGTATTCCGCTTAATATCCAGCCAAGAATTTTTGATCCTTTTTTCACTACCAAAGAAAAAGGCCATGGAATCGGCCTTACAACAAGCTATTCCATAATTGAAAAACATGGAGGCTTAATAGAAGTTGAATCTTTACCAAAAAAAGGAAGTATTTTTAAAATTTATCTTCCAGCAAATGAAAGCGAATCTCTAAAAACAGAAAAACCATATCAGCAAAACCATTATGGCTCAGGTGAAATTCTTATAATTGATGACGAGGAACTTTTGATATCAATGACTTCATCAATGCTTGAAATGCTTGGGTATAAAGCCGTCGGCAAAAAAAAAGCAGAAGAAGGAATTGAATATTTCAAAGAATCTAAAGCCAAAGGATTAAATATTTCAGCAATAATATGCGATCTTACAATTCCAGGAGGAATGGACGGTGTAAAAGCTGCTACTGAAATCAGAAAAATTGACACTGAAATTCCTATTTTTGTTTCAAGCGGATATTCAGAAGATCCTGTAATGACAAATCCTTTAAAATACGGATTTACAGCAAGTATTCCAAAACCTTTTAAAAGAAGTGAACTTTCAAGTCTTTTAAACAACTATTTAAAACTTTAAACAAAAAAAACAAGCCGTAAAACTGATCAATTGCTTTTTTACAAATCTTGCTTTTGCACCTCATTTCTCTTATAAAGACTTTTTTGATATGGATTTAAAACACTAAAAAATGGATTATAAAATGATTCTGCTTGACAAGCCTTATGTTTCAGACCTTTTAAAAGATACAATAATCAAAAATAATTTTCCTTTTACAGACCTTTCAGAAGGCAAAATATTCAATTTTGAAAACAAAGGATTATCTGCAAAAGAAGCTGTAAATTTCATAAAAAATAATAACTTTTCCATTTATACGACATCTGAAAACTCCATAGGCTGGATTAACAAAAAACTTACTTTTACGGATTTAGGTAAAAAAATTGATATTTTTAAAAACAAGGTAAAATTCAGAAATCTCATAAAAAAAAATTATCCTGACTATTTTTTCAAGGAAATAAAATTTGATGAGCTTTTTAAAACAGACCCTGCAAACTTTGAATTTCCGCTTATATTAAAACCTTCAACTGGTTTTTTCAGTATGGGAGTATATAAGGTTTCAAATAAAGAAAAATGGGTAGAGGTTATTAATAAACTTAAAAATGAAATTAAAGGTCTTGAAAATATTTATCCGCCTGAAGTCATGGCAACAGATTCTTTTATAGTCGAAAAAGAAGCTGCTGGAGATGAATTTGCAGTTGATGCCTATTTTGACAATAATGGAAAACCAGTAATTCTTGGAATTTACAAGCACCTTTTTTCAGGAGATCATGATGTAAGCGACAGAGTTTACATAAGTTCAAAGGAAATAATTGAAGAGAATTTAAAAGAGTTTAGTCTTTTTCTTGAAAAAACAGGAAATCTTGCACAAATAAAAAACTTCCCTGTTCATGCAGAACTGAAAAAAGACAGTAAAAACAATATTATTCCCATAGAAATAAACCCCATGAGATTTGGAGGATGGTGTTCAACAGCTGACATGACTTATTATTCATATGGATTTAACCCTTACGAATATTATTTTTTCAAAAAAAAGCCGGACTGGAATGAAATTTTAAAAAATAAAAAAGACAAAATCTTTTCAATTATTGTTCTTGATAATTCAACCGGAGTTGAAACCTCAAAAATAAAATCCTTTGATTATGATAAACTTCTTGGAACTCTTTCCTGTGTACTGGAATACAGAAAAATTGACTATACAAAATATCCGGTTTTTGGCTTTGTTTTTGCTGAATCACTCAAGAATAATATGGAAGAAATTTATTATCTTCTTAATTCTACGCTTAATGAGTTTATTGAATTCTAAACTTCCTAAACTAGTGATTGGCCGAAAACGAGAATTTTTTGCTCAGTTCAAGGAAGATGAAAAATTTAACCGCAGGAATACATGGAGTATTTTGAGGATTAAATTTTGAATCTGACGCAGAAATGGGCAAAAAAGGCCGTTTTCGTTCAGCAACTAAACTAGATTTTCAAATTTAAAAATATTGATCTATAATGTTTTAAACTAAATATTTATCTTTTATTAGTTCAAAAAACTTAACCGGAGCAAAGAAATGAAAAAATTCTTAATGGTTTTTTTCATGGTTTCTTTCCTTTTTTCCTGCACCACAAAAACAGCCATGCAGACAGAAAAAGACAAAAGCTTTCTTAAAGCACCTCTTATTCAAGGAGAATATGTAATAAGGGCAAACAGCTGTTCACTTGTTCCTGAAGCTGATTTCATGGCAGGTGGAAAGGCGGTTTTTGGTTCATGCTACCTTACAAATTTAAGATTTATTTACGAAGAATCAGAATGGGCAAGAACCCTTGCAGCACTTGCAAAGGCTGTTCCTGTAAATCAGGATTTCGGTGTTCAGCATCTTATAAAAGGGGCAACAGAAGTATTTAACGCAAATTATGTAATTGGTCTTGGAATGGATGGAAAACTTGGCATTGTAAAAAGAACGGGACAAATAATAATACCGCTCTCAGAAATTGAAAAAACAAGCATTTCAGGTTCAAGATTTTCAACATCTGATGCAGACTGTCTTGAAAAAATGAGATGGATTTCAATTAAAGGGGGCTATGACCAGATTTTTGTTTTTGAAATTTACGACCTTCCGCCTGATAAAACTAAAATGATGCCTCGCTTTGACAACCACAACTGGGAAAAAATCATTGAAAAGACAGAAAAGGATTTCTTTGCACAAAAAGCTTTCAAACCAAGGTAACAGGTACTATAACTTTTGACAGACAATAAAAATACGGATTGAAAAATGCAGATTTCAGAAAATATCCATATCCTGAGACACGACTTCAATGTACCGGTTTCAAAAGATAAAATGCTTGAAAGATTTGTTTATTCCGCTGTAATTTTTACCGGAAAGGAAATCATTCTTATTGACAGCGGAGTTAAAGGCTCCCACGAAAAAATTTTTGAATTTATTCATTCGTCAGGGAGAAAAACCAATGAAATAAAATATCTTGTTCTGTCTCATTCACATCCAGACCATACAGGTTCAGCAGCTTTTATAAAAAACCAGACAGGATGCAGAATTCTTGCACACAAAAAGGAAAAAACCTGGATAGAAAATATTGAAATTCAAAATAAAATCAGACCTGTTCCAGGTTTTTACAGTCTTGTTGACTCATCTGTAAAAATAGACGAGTTTATCGAACATGGTAAGACAATTTATTTTGATGATGATTTTTCCATAAAATTTTTTCATACCCCAGGTCATTCAAGGGGCTCGGTTTCAGTTTTGATTGATAAAAATATCATTTTCACAGGAGACTGCGTTCCACTGGAAAAAGACATTCCAAACTACGACAATTTCAATGAGCTTAAAAATTCTCTTTCTTTTCTCAAACAGCTCAAAAATACTGACATTATGATTTCTTCCTGGTCTGAGCCGGTTTCTGGAAGCACTGAAATAATCAGTTTTATTGAAAAAGGAGAAAAATATCTTAATGAAATTGATGATAAAGTGAAAAAATTTTATCACTCCGGCGACTGCGGCATGGAATCGTGCAGGAAAGTAATATCAGAACTCAAACTGCCTGAGCTTTTTGTAATGCCTATGGTTCACAAGGCTTTTTTGTCGCATCTTTGAACCTGAAATACTAAAGAATAATTCATGAGTATTTGTAACTGTTTTGTTTAAATCATAAGTACCTGGCAAAAGTCTTGAAAGGTCAACAGCTTTTATTCCTTTTAAAGGTTTCATTATCCGCCTTTTATTTGATTTTTGAATCAGAAACAAAAGTATCAAAATATTCAGCAGTTTTGGAACTAAATTTCCAAAACTGCTGAGTTATAATGAATGGGGGTCTGCCTGTTTTGCTATATTTTCATACCTGCCTTAAAACCCTGATGAACTGCATCAAAGGCAAGGCCTATTTTGCTGCTGTCTCCTGCACAGTCAAAGGGAATATCAAGACTTTCAATTATTTTTAAAAGAGAATTTTCACATTTTGAACCTGCTGCAAGGACAACTGAGTCCGCTAAAATTTCTTCCTTACCTTCAAGAGTTTCAACAATTACCCTGTCATCTTCAATTTTAAGTGCCTTTGTCTGAACCCCAGTTCTTATTCCAATTCTTTCCATCTCCTGAAGCATTGTCCATCTTGTTGTTTTTCCAATATCTTTTCCAATATTGTCTGTCATTTCAATAAGGGTTACATTTTTTGTTCCTTTTGATGCTCGCTGCCTTATAACATCAGGATCTTCAGCTTTATTTACAAGAAGGAACCTTACAATGTCAGAAGACATGGCTCCGCATTCTCCAAGGAAAATGGCTGTTTCAACACCAACTGCTCCTCCGCCTATTACAACAACATTTGTTCCTGTAAAAACTTTTTTGTCTAAAACATCCCAGGCCTGAACAACATGGGGTTTGTCTGCTCCCTCAATTGGAGGACATAAAGGTTTTGCTCCTGTTGCAAGAACAATATGGTCAGGATTTTCTTTTTTAATAAGGTCTTCATCAACTATTGTATTAAATTTTACATTTATGTTTTTCATTCTTATCTGATAATCAAGGTCTTTGGCAAATTGTGCAAACTCTGCTCTTCCAGGAGGGGCTGCTGCTAAAAAAAGCTGTCCGCCGAGCCTGTCCGATGACTCATAAATTGTAACATCATGTCCTCTTTCAAAGGCTGCAAGAGCTGCACTCATTCCTGCTGCTCCTCCGCCAATTATCATTACTTTTTTTGGAGTATCTGATTTTTCAATTTTTGTTTCCCTTTCATGGGAAGCCTTTGGGTTACACAGGCACTCAACAGGTTTAAGTTTTGTAAGATGATCAAAACACCCCTGGGCACATGCAATGCAGTGAATTATTTCCTTTTCCCTTCCTTCCTTTGCTTTTTTTGGAAGATAAGGATCTGCAATAAGACTTCTTCCCATTGCAACCATATCGCATATTTCGTCTGCAATAAGTTCCCTTGCTGTTTCTGGATCATTTATCCTGTGGCTTGCAATAACCGGAATATCAAGTATTTCCTTCATTTCCCTTGTAAGATATCCAAATGCAGCCCTTGGAACAAGAGCCTGAATCTGGGGAACAGAACCTTCATGCCATCCAACATTTACACATATTGAGTCAACAAGCTTTTTGTCAGCTAAAAGTTTTGCATAAATTTTAAGCTCATGCCTGTCCTGACCGCCTTCCATCATGTCATTTCCGTTTATTCTTGCAAGTACTGGATAATCTGATCCAACATGTTTTCTTACAGATTCCATGACTTCAAGGCCAAATCTCATTCTGTTTTCTAAACTTCCGCCGTATTTATCTGTTCTTTTATTTGTAAGGGGAGATAAAAATTCACTTATCAGATATCCTGTTCCATTAAGAACTTCAACTGCGTCAAATCCTGCATCCCTGCATCTTTTTGCAGCTTTTCCAAAATTTTCAACTATTTCCAAAATTTCTTCTTCTGTAAGAGCATGAGGGGTTTCACCTGTCATTCTGCTTGCAATGGCAGACGGAGCTACAGTCTGTCTGTTTCCAATAAAAAAAGAATAATTGTATCTTCCTGAGTGATTAAGCTGAATACAGGACTTTGAACCTCCGTTTTTTATGGCATCAGAAAGTCTTTTAAGGCCCGGAATAAATTCATCTTTATGGGCACCAATATTTAATGTATTACCTGATTTATCGTCTATTGTTGCATAACCTACACAGATAAACCCTGCACCTCCAAGTGCCCGTTCATGGTAAAAATCTTCAATTCTTTGTGTTACTTCATAATTATCTGCCATTCCAAGGTGCATGGCAGGAAGATAAATTCTGTTTTCAAGCTCAAGATTTAAAATTTTTACAGGAACAAAAAGCGGGTCTTTGTGCAAGTATACTTTAGTCATAATTTCCCCCATAATTAAGTTTTAGACCACTGAAAAATCAGTTGAAAAAAATAATACATAAATTTTAGTTTGTATGCAAACTATTTTTTTTAAATATTTGATATTGTATTATTTTAATAATTCTGATAGCAGTTTCCAAATAAAAAGTATTAAGTTAAGGTTAAAACAAAATCAGGGGGTTAGTTTAAATTGGTTGACCAGTAATTTTTTTTGAATTTTTTAAAAATTATTAAAGGTCATAATTTTTTAAAAAAAAGGGCATACAATTTATTATTAAAACACAAAAAATGTTTTGCCTTTTTATTATATCCTGATAGTTTGTACACAAACATTAAATATCAACCTTAAGGTTTAAGGAAAGGACAAAATGGACTTCACTCTTTCACCAATCAACAAAATGGTCATAAAGGCAGGAAAAGATTTTTGTGAACGCATAGTTCCAGAAATCGACGCCTACATGGCTGAGCACGGAGATTATCCTCCTGACCTTCTTCAAAAATATGCAAAGGCAAGAATGCTTGGATTTGACGTTCCAAAGGAATATGGCGGGCTTGCAACAACAAACCTGAACCTGATTCTTTTGATTGAAGAATTTGGAAAAACAGGTTCAACCTGCTTTCTTCCCCTTCTTATGAACAACAGTGTTGCTGAAACAATCTGCCACTGGGGATCTGAA
>Ga0265295_1004773_pt1 | contig 17979 bp, 14 predicted proteins | sample Munlansysbiofilm_FD_192503 | JGI IMG/M metagenome (GOLD analysis project Ga0265295, IMG submission 192503) | Leachate microbial communities from a municipal landfill in Southern Ontario, Canada - Methane capture system biofilm | ecosystem: Engineered > Solid waste > Landfill > Unclassified ...
TCATGCGCTAATCGTGCTTACGCGAAGGCAATAATTAACTTCCCGGATAATTATTGGTCAGATAATCAACGGCTTCCGGTCCAAGGTTAAAAAGCAAGTCGAGCGCACTCAGATTGGGTGCAAAAGCCAATTTTTCTGCAAAAACCTGAACATAAGGAGTGTAATCACGTAAACTATGAAGGTGGGTTACATTTTGTTTCGACATAATCAGCATGCGCAGATCCGCGATTTCGCCAGGATAATTTCGTATGAAATTTTCTGTAAACTGTAAGGATGGGTTAATACCCATATATTTATTTAGAATACTCAGAAATTGCCTGTTTAGCTCAAAGAGGGTAGCCGGCGGATTGCGAAATACTGTCTCAAACGCATCCCGGTAATAAAGAAAGAAAGGGGATTTATTATACGCCGCCTCAATAGCTCTCCAATGGATATTTACCCATTTTGCCGGGTCATCAAGCAATACTTCTCTAAATTTAGTGTGATTCCCCTCTGGTCGCTTTACGGGAATTGTCAGCATTAAAGGTCCGGCAGCAGTCATTATGGCATATCGGTTTCTGCATGTTTGCCGTGGGAAGGTTTCCTGCACTTCAATCAATGCATGCGGTGAATGCATCATCCATGACATATACTCCACATTGGGCAGGCAGGCAAAGGGTAAAATCACCCGGGGAAATTCCATAAATTACATATTACAAATCACTTTCAACCAACAATGATAAAAAAGGCATTTAAGTATAACATCCATCGCAAAGAAGCATTCTTTTGATGCACAATCAATTGCTAATCAACTACCAGAAAAAGTCCGGAAGACTTTAAGTTAAGGCAACCAAAACTAATCAATATTATTCAACCACCCGATTTTATAAACCACTAAGCCTATCCAGACAAATGAAAAAACCTTGCAATTCCATTTTAAAGGAACTACAAGGTTTATAAAATTCAGGAATTGTGTTTATTCCGCCTTTTGATGATTCAGCAAAACATCATCAATGGCCTGAACCAATGCATTTTTAGGTAAGGCTCCCTGTGCCATTTGTGGTTGTCCTTCAACAGGGCAAAACAACATACTGGGAATGCTGCGTATGCCAAAGGCGCCGGCGAGTTCCTGCTCAGCTTCGGTGTCCACCTTGTAAATATTAACTTTGCCGTCATATTCCTTTGAAAGTTCTTCGAGGATGGGGGCTACCATTTTACAAGGGCCACACCAGTCAGCATAAAAGTCAATAATACAGGGTAGGTTGCCTTCAAACTTCCATTCCTGGTTCTTATCAAAATCGAAAACTTTTTCTTTAAAGCTCTCTAAGGTCAAATGTTCCATATCAAACAGTTTATCAAATGATTAAAAAATTATTTTGAGGGCTCAGCAGCATTTTTGAGCAATATCGTTTGCACCATTTTATCAAATTCGGCTTTTGGCAATGCACCCATGGTCATCTGCGGCTGTCCTTCGGCAGGACAAAACAAGATACTCGGGATACTGCGGATGCCAAATACCTGAGCCAGTTCTTTCTCCTTATCGGTATCCACCTTATAGATTACAATATCATCTTTATATTCACCGGCAAGCTCGGCCATGATAGGAGCTACTTTTTTACAAGGCCCGCACCAGTCAGCATAAAAATCGATTATGCAGGGCTTGTCTCCTCTATAAACCCAGGTATTGGGGTTTTCTTCGTAGTTAAAGACCTTATCAATAAACATGGCTTTATTCATTTGAATTACTTTGCCTTGTTCAGTATCGGAAGTGGCAGTGCCTGTAACTGTTTTACCGTCAGCCGTCTGACCATTACCGTTGGAAGAACTGCAACCGATTATCATTATACCCGCTGCGAGGACTACCGATAAAATTCGAATATTCATCAGGTGTTATTTTAGTTGATTTGTTAAAATGAATTATTTTGCGGTGGCAAAGATATAAAGTCTATTTGATAAATCGCATATTTATCACTATTTTTTTTATCTTTGCAGACGGAAATCCCTTACATCAATTCCCGTGCCATAAATTGAATGCTGATATTCAGCCTGGTATGAATAAAGAACAGGATACAAGTATATTAAAATGAATTTTTTAACTTTTTTCAAACGCCTTAACGATCAGGAATTCAAATCCAGATTTTCTGATACGGAATCCTGTCTTGAGTGGATTGCGAATACTAAATGGACGGATGGCTTTACCTGTCGCAAATGTGGAAATACAAACTACTGTGCCGGCAAATCGCCCTACTCACGTCGCTGCACGCGTTGTAAGGCAGATGAGTCGGCTAAAGCACAAACCGTATTTCACCATTGCCGCATTCCCCTGCCCGAAGCTTTTGAAATGGCCTGGATGGTTTGCCGTAAACCGGAAGTTTCCACCTATGAGATTGCCCGGAAAATGGATGCCCGGCAAATGACTTGCTGGAAATTTAAAAAACGCATTTTGCAATGTCTGGAACAGGGGCACGGCCTCGAATTATTCGTTCCGGAAAAACAGTCATAACTTCACTACCTTATATCCATACCTTTCTATTGCTGACTGCAGTATTACAATATATAAGCCGGGTTCCAACTGTGCAAGATTAACCCGTTCCCCGGCGCCGGATGAGCCATTTAAACTTTGACTGATCAGGCATTTACCGGTTAAATTGTATAAACTAAAATCAGCACTTTCCTGTATATTCACGTTTAACCAATTCCCCGCCGGATTTGGACCAATAAATGGTCTAACGCTACCCGATAACTCTACATTGATGGTTCCCTGAGGTGCCCACCTCACTTTCCATCCTGAGGCGACGATATCATCATCGGTGGCAAACACCAGCATCGCCTTGCCGCTTTGAATATTAAGAGGCGCAGGCAAACTATCTCCCGAAAGGGAAGCAAGTACTTGCTGGGTTCCCAGATCATAAACATTCAATATATCTTTCCCGGCTTCGGTGTTAAACTCTTCAAATATCAGGGTAAGTGGCTCAGGGACAGGCGGACTAATCTTATACTTACAAAATGCATTGCTGCCGTAGTTTTTATCTCCACTGCCATCATCAAAGGATCCGCTCAGGCTGGTAAACAGGGTTGTTCCTGAACAGTAAGAAGGCAGGATAGCATCATAGGAGATCAGGAATCCATTGGCTTCTCCTGATGCATCGGAAGTAAATCTTACCAAAGCATGCCTGCCATTCACAGTAACAAGTTCTGGAACATTGTTTCCATTGAACGAAAATATTTCGGGAGCAGTCGTATCGGTACCCTGGTAAATGGTGATATAATCGTTATCCCCCAAATCGGACAAAGGGAAACGCAAACGCAATTGCGAAACACTGTCATAGGGCAGGGGATCCGGATCTATCAGCCAAAAGCAGTCAGCATTGGGTTGATAGTCAACCATGTTACTCCCATCACTAAATGTTCCCCTGATGCCGGTGAGCGTATCCCGCCCCTGACAAAATTGCGGATAAGCATATAACACAGTATCCGGATAAATATCCCGGATTAATTCCTGTGCAAAATTAAAGTTACTGCCACCGGGATTCAAAGCTGACAATAAAAAATAACCATCATTTTGCCCGCTCCAGCCCCAGTTAAAATGGTAAAACCCGTCAGGATCATAACCATCACATACAAAAGCGTGCCCATTTTCTGAACCCACCGCTTCCCAACCGGCATAATACACCGGCTTACGGGCATCGAGGTTTGCAATAATAATGCTGTCCCAGTCCATGGCGGTTTCATCCCTAAAAACATATTGGGTTTCAGCGCCATATTTAAAAAAATTACGCATTGAATTAGCGGCACTATGATTCCACATGCCCGACCCGTTAGGGCCATAATCCATATCAAAGGAAACACCCAGGTGAAAAAGCAATTCAGCCACCTCAGCATTTTCATGTTGAAGGAGGGAGGTTTCCATCATATTCCAGTCATAATGAGCATTGCCAAAGTCAGCAAAGATTGCCCCGAACTCCGGATGTATATAACTATAACTACCGGTTCCACTTTCAGGCCAGCGGTGATAAAACATAAGTTGCCCCACTGTGGTAGCTACACACCCGGCATAGCAACGTCCACCCGGGCCATCGGGATGCAATGGGCATTGTGCATTGTAGAGTTTACCCTGATCCCAGTTGGTGCGCAACAGCGGCTCTACAAATCTCCACTCACCCGCTGCACGTTGCGCTGTGATTAAAAGTTCCCGCTGTGCTGCAATCCACGGCTCCGTTATAATATTGTTATCGGCATAATCAAGTTGCCGGCCATAATATTTTAACCAGGCCCTCAAAGCATCCGGCATCAGATCAGGATTAAAGGAGCCTTTCAGGCTATATCCCAGCACTGGAAGTGTGGATTCAGAGACCGAGACCAATACAAAACCTCCCTGCTGAAAATTCGCAGCAAAAGCGACCAATCGGCCGTCTGCCTTTACTTCAAAAAGATCACTTACTGCTGAACAGAACGCAGCTTCAGCGTGAATCATCACTCGTTGCTGATAAAAGGTTGAAGCGATGGCGCCGGCTTGTGTTGCCGACAGTTGCTGAGCGCGCAAACCTGAAGTCAGTACTAGAAAAACAAAATAGAGTAAATATTTTTTCATGGGAAATGGGTTTGATAGGATGCGTAAAGATAATGAAACCATGAATTTGGGAAAAGAAAATTGTAAATATAAATTCTATCTGATATATTCGTCAAACCATTATAAACGAAAATTTTCATTGACTCCGGAGGAGTTCAACAATGAATAACCCCAATGGAAAAAAATGTAATTGGATAAGTTATTGCCATGCACGGCACACCAAAAAAAACCCGGATGTTTCCACATCCGGGTCCAAACACACTATGTACACACTATGAAAGCGTACGTTTTAGAGCAGATTTAAAGTTTTTCGAGTATCTCGTCCAGGTAGGCACCCCTTACATCCGTGGCGATTACCCTTCCGGCAGTATCCAGCAGAATGCTGAATGGGATTCCCTGTATGTTGTAAATTTTGGCAGCTTCGCCCTCAAAAGCAAGCGTATCACCCAGTTGAGTCCAGATCATGCCTTCCTCTTTCATGGCCTTTTCCCACGACTTGCGGTTGTCGTCCATGGAGACGCTCACGATATCAAAATTTTCAGATTTTAATTGGTTTACATGCCTCAGGTGGGGGATTTCGGCCCGGCAGGGACCGCACCAACTGGCCCAAAATTCTACCAGGGTATATTTGCCCGGTTTCACGTAATCCGAAAGCATTACTTTGTTTCCGGCAGCGTCAACCAATGGCACATCATGGTATTTAAGGCCCAAAGCATTCTTTTTCGACCTTTCGGCAGCAGCCTCAAACTTTTTCATGTGTTCGGTGCCTTCCCAGCCTTTGCGAATAATGCTGGTGAGTGAATCAATCTCTGCAACCGTCAGGTCAACATTCATGTTGTAAAAGTTATAGATCGCCTGATCGTAAGCCACCACCGATGTTGGGTGCTCATTGATATACGCCCATACTTTCTGTTTTTTCTCCCGGCTGATTTGCTTTTCTTCCTTCACCAGTTCAATACCCCGGTCGGTGTTAAAGGTGCCTGCCATGGCGGGCGTGTGGTATTCCTTATTGTAAGCATCCCACACTTTCCCGGATTTTTTATTGAGGTCAGCAATCATTTCGATGAAGTTAATGAACTCGTCCTGCGTAGCAGAACCCGTAATTACCGGTTTAACACCTTTTCTTTTGCTGCTGTAATAGTAGGTGGGCAGACTGTCAATATTTCCGGTATAGGTAATGGCGGAATTTTCAAGATAAAAGTCGCTCGCCAGCCAAAATGTTGCGTTACTGGTTTCTCCCTCAGGCGTATTGTCAATGATGATCCTGTACAAGGCAGGAGTGTCTAATTTGCCTTTAAGTGTGAAGGTTTCTTTCAAAATAAGGGCACTGTCTGTGATTTTTTGCTCCTCCAGACCGCGGAGTTCCAGATATACCTTTGTGCTGTCGGCTGCGCCGGTTATATTACCGGTAACGGTATAGCCTTCTTCCCGGGGGGTACAACTGCTTATCGTCAGGATAAGGCAAAAAGCAAACAGGCTTGTTTTTATGGTTTTAATCATGTTTAAATTCATTTTAAAAGTTATTTAAGGTTTTTGCAGTCTTGATTTAGTTTTGAACCATATCAGGGTTAAAAAGCATTACCCGGCCGGGTATCTTAAACGTATAGCGCGGGCTGCCGGACGGCAGGGTTTCAAGTACTTCACCTGTAAACAGCTCAGTGCGCTCTACTGCCGGCATTCTTCCCTGTTTGTCCAGACGTTTCATATCCATCCAGCGGGTGCCTTTAAAAGCAAGTTCCAGTTTGCGTTCGTGTAAGATGTGAGCAATGGCTTCCTCCTGGGTTGCAGCTTCCACCGGTTCAAAAGAATAGATGCTTACCCTTTTGATGCGCAGATCATTCAGGATTTGCATGGCTTCATCAATGTTGTTGTTATGGGCCAGGCATTCCGCTTTGTTTAGGTAAATTTCCGGAAACGAGATGCCATAGGAGCCATACCCGGCACCTGACCAGAAATATTCGCCGGTTCCGTAATAATCAGCCGCGAAAAGCAGGAGGCGGTTGTCGTCCGGTTCATAAGCATTGATGAGTTCAGTGGAATAATTCAGGTAGAAAATGGCAGCCACATCGTCGGAAAGGCGGGTCCATAGGTATTCAGGGTTCAGATCCGGCTCTGGCATTTCCCAGGCTGAAAAGTATTCGTTGTAGTCCAGAATTTCATGTGGGGTTTCCAGAGCTTTATCCGCGAAAAGCGCTGATTGGGTATAATTTTCCATGTAAAGATATACCCTTGACAGCAAGGCGTATGCGGTATATTTGTTTACACGGCTGCGGTTAAGGCTGCTGGCCGGTAAAATTTCAATAGCTGTATTCAGATTGCTGATGATGGTATCCAGAGTGGCCTGAATCGATGAACGGGGAGGCGTAGCTTCGGTAACATCAACACTTTGCATGATGGGTATGCCCGGATCGCCTGAAGCGGTTGAGGCGTTGAAGGCTTTGGCATAAACGGTGAGCAAATCGAAGAAGTAAGCCGATCGCAACGTAAGCGCTTCACCAAGCAATTGCTGTTTTTTCTCCGCATCACCCGCAGCACCATCAATTTTGCGGATGATTACGTTGGTGTTGTAGATACAGCGATAAAGTGTTGACCACACCACGGGGGATGATTCCAGGTCATTGTTAAGCTGTGGTGCCCAGAAGTAGGCATTGGCCGAAGGGTGATTTTCAACCCTGCCGAAACTGGCATAAACTTCATCGCTGAAATAGAGCATGTGGGCAGGATAGGACTGAACAGAAGTGTATGAGTTCAGTATCCCGTCGAGCTCCTTTACATCTTTGGGAATGACAATACCTTTGGGTTCAACGTCGAGGTACTTTTCACAACTTGTTATGCCTAAGGCAAGTACAAGAAAAAGACTGATATTTATGATTCTTTTCATGGCTTTTCTTTAAAAACTGGTTGAAAGTGAAATGCTATAAACGGGTTGAGGCCTGAAGGTACGCACACCGCTGCGGCGATCAATGGCATCGGGGTCACCCTTAAGATCAGTAAGACTAATAATGAGGGCATCCTGAACCTGCAACCTGATCTGGGTGTTGCTGAAACCTGTCTTAGCCATAAACGGAGGATTGAAAGCATAGGTCAGTGCCACATCGCGCAGGCGTATGTGATCGGCCTTGTGCACAAATTGTGATGCATAGGTGTATCCTGCGCGGGCATAGTCATCGAAGTAGCCGGGTGCGTTCAACTCGGGCAAACCGGGAATTTGGGTGTTGAGTTCATCGCCAGGGGCTTTCCAGTAGTTGCCGGCTCCTTCAAGTAAACGGCCACGGCTTTGGATAAAGCTTGGGTCCGGTGCTTCAACCCGGGTTACATAACCACCGAAATACATAAACAAAAACGATAAACTGAAATTATCATACGAAACATAATTATTCAGGCCTAACGTATATTTGGGAATGGTTGTGCCCATGTATTTCAGATCGTCAAAAGATGGGTCATTTCCATCAGCGCCCGATTCAATCATCTTCCTTTCCCCATCTGCCCCATAAATCTCGGGTTGGCCTAAATTGTTGAGGCCGGCATAATCGTAAGCAAACAAAGCATCTAAAGGATATCCTTGTTGAACATTCAACGCTGACACGAGCAGTTCGCCAGTGCCCGTACTTGTGGAAACCTTCACTTTGGTTACTTCGTTCTCGTTAAAAGCAGCAGTAAGCTGCGAAATCCAGCTCATTTTTTCAGTGGTTAAAAGAGTGGCGGAGAGGCTGAACTCCACCCCCTGATTCAGGATGGAACTGGTGTTGGCACTATACTGGTTGAAGCCACTGGTAGGGTCTGCCGAGTATATCCCGAAAAGGTCTTCTGAGTTTTTGTGGTAATAATCAAGGGTACCGGTCAATTTATATTCAAACAGAGAGAAGTCGAGTCCAAGGTTCAGGTTTTTAGATTTTTCCCAACGCATGGATTGATTTTCAGGAGAAATTACATCATAATATGTTTGAGAAGGCAGTATGTAATAGTTTTGGCCGGCTTCGAGCAACAGGAAAGGCCCGTTGTTGCTGGTGGGGATGTTACCGTTCACGCCAAAAGCAGCGCGCAGTTTAAGGTCATTCAGGAAGGTAAACTGCTCCATAAAGCTTTCGCGGCTTACACGCCAATTGGCACCCAACGAATAAAATGGCGTATTGCGATACCTGGGATCGGTGCCAAAAAGATTGGTCTTGTCGAACCGGATACTTCCCGAAAGGCCATATTTATTGTTGTAGGTGTAAGTGCCTTCGCTGTAAAGTGACACAAAGCGGTTGTCGTCCCAGTTTTCGCCAAAATAGGATTCATAAATAAAGGCGGCCCGCTTTTGTGTAGGCAACGTACTGAATGCTGGTGGCGTAAAGGAGAGCAGTGATAAGAAATTTACCGGTTTAACAATCAAGGTTTGATCACTGTAGCCAAAACTACTGTTCATGTTTGAACTGAGCACGGTTTTACGGACTTCAGCACCTGCAATGCCTGCAAAAACATGCTTAATATCTTTGGAATGAAGGTTCACATTGAACTGTCCCCTGAGGGTGAAAGCAGAAGTGTTTGAATTGGTACGGGTAAGAATGTCGCCTACCGGGAGGTTGTTGAAAATAGGCAGGCCGGTAACCGGATCTGCATCGGCGGTATAGTTGAGCATGCGCCTTACGTTGTAGGCATCCAGGGTTTGAAGGTAATCAGAACCTGCATTCTGGTCTTCGAAAGCACCCCCAAGGTCGAAACTGAGCCACTGGGTGAGTTTGGCATTTAACCGGGCCTGTAAGCGAAGGGAGGAACTTTTCAATGAAGTGGTGGAGGCATAAAGCTCCTGATATGGATAATACTGCTGATCGAAAAGTCCTAACTCTTTGTTGATTTCATTGTTTTCAACCGTTACACCATCAAATGGATTGCGCATACGGCCAAGAGAAACGGGCAAAGCATTGCCATTTTCATCTGCAAGCATTTCATACGCGTAAAAGTCGCGCATACTGAAGTTATAGCCCGGTGCCTGTCCCCATGAATTGTTATAAATGGCATGAAAATCGAGTTTTATCCTTTCGGTAAATTTATGTGTTGTGGCCAGGTTCAGCAGTATCCGGCTATTGTCAGAGCGCTGGTTCTGAAGGTCTTCACCCAGATAATTTAACCCGATCAGATAGGTGTTGTTGTCACTTCCGCCACTCACGTCAAAGTTTATTTGTTTGCTCACCTGGTTGCGGAAAAAGAGATCGGGCAATTGATCCAGGTTGTCGTTCTTACCAATTTCAACCAGGCGCTGGTTCAATGCATCGGCGCTAATCACTCCTTCGTTGTAAAGGAAAGTGGCATCCTGAACCGGCGAAATAGGGGCCATATTGTTGGCATACGTCGAACGCTGTTGTCCGGCGGCAATGATAAAGTCTTTTTCAATTTGCGCATATTCCAACGCGCTTCCCAGTTTCATGCCGTCAAAGTTTGGGCGTGGCTGAAGGCTGGTAATGGCTGAAAAATTAAATTTTGGCAAGCCTGACTTTCCCCTGCGGGTTTCAATAATGATGACTCCGTTTGAAGCTCGTGCACCGTAAATGGCAGCAGCGGCGGCATCTTTCAGCACGTTCACCGATACAATGTCGGTTGGATTGATAGAACGGATGTCAATTTCGGTTGGAAACCCATCCAAAACAATGAGCGGCTTTTTAACCGCATCGAAAGTAGAAACGCCCCGAATGGCAATATCTCCGGTCTGATTGTCAACCACCACGCCACTGATTTTACCTTCGAGGCTTTGAATAAAGTTGCCCGAAGTTACATCACGTTGTTGCAGCTCCTCGGTGGTGAGGGTAGCAGCCGCTCCGGTTACTTTGCGTCGTTCCACCTGGGAGTAACCGGTTGAGATAACCACTTCCTGAACTTCAATGCTTTTGTCCCTTACGATGATAAAGAGATCGGTTTGGCCTTTCACTTTTACTTCAAGGGTTTCGATGTTCATGCCTGTAATCATCAAAATGGCACGTTCATCTATATTCTTTAGGGTAAATTCTCCCGCCTCATTGGTAACGGTACCAATGGTGGTGCCTTTAACCATTATATTTACAATCATGGGCTGTCCGTTTTCATTGAGCACTCTGCCATGAATGTCAATACCATCCAGGGCATCCCTTTTCAAAGGGGCAACTTCCGGCCTGGCGGTCACCACAATGGTGTTCGATTTTATGCTCCAGTTGAGGGGCTGATCTTTAAAAACGGTGTTTAATGCCGATTCTAAGGGTGCGTTTTGCAAATCGAGGGTTACAGGAGCAGCTTTCCTAATGTCATCCGTTTTATAGAAAAACACATAACCTGTTTGCTGTTTAATGGCAGCAAAAACTTTCTCAAGTTTCTGCCCCTGGGCAGTGTAGGTAATGCTTTGCGCGGTAACGCCGGCACTCAACTGGCCGAGCGAAACAAGCAGCAGAAAAACGATTAGTTTCATAACTCGTAAGGTTTGAATCAAAAAAAACGGTGGCCGCATTTTTCTTAAAACAGAAGTTGAAAATTCCATACTTTTGTAGGGTTAGGGTGAGATAATGTGATGTAAGTTGATGTTGTGCATTATTTTACGTTCATTCAAGCCCTATTCATTGCCGGGGGTGTTGCCGCACTTCCGGTTTTTTTTGGCTGAATTATTCTGTAATCAGGGTGTTATGATGAGTTTGCGGTTTTCAATCTGATAATTAATTTTTAAGGTGGAGAAGACTTCGAGTAATTCTTCCAGTTTCAGGTTTCTGTCCAGCTCTCCTGAAAAAAGCACATTGGGTACCCCTTGCGGGAAGTCAATGTCAACATTATACCATCGTGAAAGCTGCCGCATGATGGATTCAAGGTTATCATCATTGAAAGAGAAATATCCGTTTTTCCAGGCTACAATCTGATCGGTGTTTGACAGATGAACCACCTTAAACTGATTTTGGCCGGTCTCGGCCTGATCGCCCGGAAGGAGTTCTTTCTGCCGTTCACCCTGCTTCACCAACACTGATCCCTGCAACAGAGTTGTCTTTATGGAGTTTTCGTCAGAATAGCTGTTGATGTTAAAATGGGTGCCAAGCACGGTAACCCGGGTGCCATCGGTCAGGTTTACAATAAAGGGTTTGGCGGCATTGTGCGCCACTTCAAAATATCCTTCGCCTGTAAGTTCCACTTCGCGTTTGTTTGAAGTAAATGCAACCGGATAGCGAAGTGAGGAAGCAGCATTCAGCCAGACCATGGTGCCATCCTGAAGTTCGATTTTGTATTGTCCGCCACGCGGTGTGGTTATTTTGTTAAACTGCATCTCATTTCCTGTAACTGCCTGGTCTGAAACCTTATAGGTAATTTGACCAGCCACATTGATGAGTTTCACGTTTTGCTGTCCCAAGATGGACTCCTGATCGGCAGTGTCGAGTATAACCACCGAACCATCTGCCAGCGTAAGGGTAGCACGATCGGTGCCGGGCAAAATGCCGGTAGAGGTTTCCAAGCTGTCGGATTTTGCTTCAGCCATTTGTTTGTCTTCACTTTTACTGCTGAAAATAAACCAGATAGAAAAGAGAATGGGTAAAAGTGCAGCAGCAGCCCACCAATAGGCAGGAATCGGGTGTTTAGTGTCCAACTTCCTGACAGGAGTCTGGGCTTTTTCTGTTGACCTGATTTTCTCCAGGGCTTGATTGAGTGATTGATTTATGATGGAAGTAGATGGCCGGTCGTCCCGAAAACGCAGGGCAAGAATAAAAGCACGTGCTTCGTCCATCGCCTCACGCTCTTCGGGATGGGCCTTGTAGTAGTCTTCCCAGTTTCCAGCATTTTTATCATCGGGAAATAAAACCCATTGCTGAAAGGTTTCATCTTCGAGGAAACGCTGGTAAGGAAATTTGTTGTGATCAGATAGCATAGTCGTAGTTCATTATAAGTTAGAGTATGGAAAAGTGAATTTTACCCCATGGAAGATGATTTTTTTTCGCAACCACTAAGCGATGCAGTGAGCCTTGGTTGGTGAGCTTCTGTCGAACCAGCCGAAGTGGCACGAAGACTCGAAGGAGCACTAAGGGATTTATTTGTTGTATAATCGCTGATTAACACTGGGTTGCAACCCATTGTTACAAAGGTGAAGCAAAAAAAATACAACATAGAATACCTGAGGAATTTAAGAAAAACCATCAGGAAGTTCCCTAAACCGAGAGGTATTTATTGCACAATAAGATATCTCATGAGTATTTTGGTGTTGATGATTAAATCATATGGGATGTGGCATCAAATTATCTGCCCGAAAATAAAAAGCGAATTGAAGAAATGCTAAACGTCGATATATTATAATACGCAGTTATCTAGTCTATTATATTTTGAATTACCCTCTTAAAAGTTAGGTTTTTAAAAGCAAAGCATCAGTTGCACGAGCATATTTTCCTTTAGCAATGCAAGGGCCCTGGCCACAATTTTATAGGTTGATTTCACGGTGATGCCAAGCATTTCAGATACTTCTTCATAGGAAAAGCCTTCGTAAAAACGAAGGAAGATGGCTTCCAGTTGCCGGGAAGTCAGCGTTTTGAGTGCAGCCTGAAGTTCAGCGGAACGCAAAACCTCACTTTCGCCGGAAATGATTACACTTTCAATAGAAAATTCAGGGGTTTCGGGTAATTCCTGTTCCCCAGCCAACAATTGCTGCTTACGGATGGCAGCGAAAAGGTTATTGCGGTAAACCGCATAATAATAGGTTTCAACATTTTTGATGCCGGGCAGCTTCTCACGCCTTTCCCACAAAAGAACCAATGCTTCCTGGGCCGCATCTTCAACCAAAAGGGAATCGGAAGTAAATTTATGCCCATGGTTATAGAATCTCGGAAATAACCCGCGGTAAACCTCAGCATAACTTTCCTTATCCCCTTTGCTGATCTGTTGCCAGAGGTATTGTTCAATAGACATGAGTGGGTATCCCGATATAAAAACCCAAAAGTATAACTAATTTGCTTTGTTTTAAAGAAAATAGTTTTAAGAATTTGTATATCTTTTGTCTATTTCTCAGTATTGGTTTGCTGTGATTTCAGTGACAATTCAACCTACCTGTCCTGAAAAGATACACTGTCCTTTTTAATTACATTAAGAGTGCTCAAATTGATGACACTTGTTATTCAATTAACAAGATTGTTAAATGAATAACGATATAATGTATTGATATTCATTATATTACAAATCGTGGCACGCATATTGAAAAGGGAGGTGGCAACAAACAAACTAAAAACTACTTCTCATGGCACGATTCACACTTCCCCGCGATGTTTACTTTGGAAAAGATTCCCTTGCTGAACTTAAAAATATAAAAGGCAAAAAGGCCATCATCGTAATTGGTGGTCAATCGATGAAACGATTTGGTTTTCTGGCTAAAGTTGAAGGTTACCTTCATGAAGCCGGTATTGAAACACTGGTATTCGAAGGCGTTGAGCCCGATCCTTCTGTAGAAACCGTAATGCGCGGCGCTGAAGCCATGCATAAGTTCCAGCCCGACTGGATTGTTTCTATCGGTGGTGGCTCACCCATTGACGCTGCAAAAGCCATGTGGGTATTTTATGAGCATCCTGAAGCCACCTTCAAGGAGATTGCCAAGCCCTTCAACATTCCCACCCTGCGCAACAAGGCACGATTTATCGCCATTCCCTCAACCAGTGGAACAGCTACTGAAGTCACTGCTTTCTCTGTAATTTGCGACTACAAAACCCAGATTAAGTATCCTTTGGCCGATTTCGAAATTACTCCTGACATCGCCATCGTTGACCCGGAACTGGCTTACACCATGCCCGCTGAACTAACAGCTTACACAGGAATGGATGCTCTGGCGCACGCCACCGAAGCCTATGTAGCCGTCAACCGCTCCGAATTTTCCGACCCCCTGGCCATAAAAGCCATTCAAATGATTAAGGAACACCTGCTGAACTCCTATCAGGGCGACAAAGAAGCCCGCGACAAGATGCACATTGCCCAATGTCTTGCCGGAATGGCTTTTTCAAATGCATTGCTGGGTATAGTGCATAGTATGGCACATAAATCCGGTGCGGTTTTTCACATCCCCCACGGATGTTTGAATGCCATTTATATGCCTTTCGTCATTGATTACAACCGAAAAGTGTGTGGCGACCGCTATGCTGAAATTGCTCAGAGTATTGGCCTTAAAGGCAACACGACCGATGAGTTGGTGGATGCTTACCGCGACTTCTGCGTTGAAATAAGCGAGAAACTCAACATTCCCATGACTTTAAAAGATTACGGGATTACCGAAGATTTATTTACCCAAAACGTTGACCGCATGTCGGAAAACGCTGTACTGGATGCTTGCACCGGTTGCAATCCCCGTGAAACGGGCGCTGCTGAATTCAAAAAACTTTTTTCATCGGCTTATTATGGCGACCCGGTTAATTTTTAACCTTTTTCATTAATGTGTGTGTGTATGATACACCGGCGGATGGGTCCGCAGATCTTTCCGCCGGTTATCTAAAAATAAATTAAAATTTCTTCTGCCATGTTTACTATAATTCAACGAAAAAAACTCACCTCAAGCGTAACTAGCCTTGAAGTTTTTACTCCCCGTATAGCAGCAGCCATGCTACCGGGACAATATGTAAGTGTAAAGGCAACTCCAAAAAGCCCGCTGCTTATGCTTCCCGTTAGCGGCTGGAATGTTGAAAAAGGAAGTATCACTCTGCTGGTAGAGGTGGTGGATATCCACACCCGGCAACTTGCAAACAATGGAGAAATATCCATTTTACATGAACTGAACGGACCACTCGGCCAGCCTTCAGACCTTGCTTTATGCCACGACCGTGAGCTGGTTAATTCCAGGTTGCTATTCGTTGCTGACGGTATCGGGGCAGCCATCGCGCATTCGCAGATGAAATGGCTGGCAGATATAGGTTGTAGGGCCGACATACTGGTATCAGCGACTACGAAGGATGAGATGCTTTTTAGCAGCGAACTCGAAAGGGTTTGTGACAACATATATTATGCCACCGAAGATGGCAGTTTGGGATTCCATGGTCCTGAGGCACAATTACTCGAAATGCTACTCAATAAGGAAGAAAAACCTTATGATCTGATTATTGCTACCGGACCGCTACCCATGATGAAAGCGGTTACCAACACTGCCAATAGCTATGGGATTCCCGTAACTGCCAACCTTACCCCTCAATTATGCGAAAATGATTGCCAGCATGGCGTTTTTAAAATAAGTGCTGATGGCAAATTGAAAAACGTAGCGACTGAAGGTCCTGAATTTCCGGCACTTTCCCTCGATTTTGAGCAAGCCCTCAGTGCCCTGCGAATGAATTTGCATGTGTCAGCACAGCAAGCAGTATTGGATGAAGAAGATGCTAAAATATTGAATTTGACCGATAAATCAGACAAAGCATTCTCTAAAAAACAGGCTTAATCCTGTATCGTGACAACCGCAAATTTTTGAAATCAAATCTTAAAACCCCAATAAAATGAGCCCTGCAAATTTAACCATCTCACTCGATGAGTTTAAACGGATGGAAAGATACATCTCTTTGCTGAAACTCTTAAAACTGAGGGGGCGCACCGATGTTTCTCTCAATACCATTACAGAAGAACTCGGTCTCTCCCGCGAAATGGTGGAAACCGATTTGCAGGAATGCGGGCTTAGCCTGGCCGGTCAATTCATTTACAACATCAGCAAACTGACTTCACAACTTGAAGAAATGTTGGGTTACCGCAATGATACCGAAGCATTTTTGGTAGGTGCCGGTAAACTTGGCACTTCATTGCTCCTGAAGGAAAACCTTGGCCAGACTGATTTGAAGATTGTAGCCGCTTTCGACAATGATCACACCAAAATAGGCGATATGATTGGTTCAGTGCGGGTAATGTCGCCCGACAAAATCGTTCCCCTGGCCGAACGCATGCACATTTGTCTTGGTTTGATTGCCACTCCTCCGGGTGAAGCACAGCATATTGCCAATGTTTTCTGCGGAGCCGGTATTAAAGCCATCTGGAATTTTACTGCTGATGAAATAGAGGTCGAACCCGGCATTATCGTTGAAAACACCCGTATTGGTCAGGACCTGAATCAAGGATACCTGCATTTGATTGAGCAACTGAACAAACGGTAATGATCAATGCGTGAATGATTTTAAAAATTAACCTTTGTGAATCTTAATGTTTTAGTGCCTTAGTGGAAATTTAAAAAAACCCAACAAAATGAACCAAAAAAACCAGATTATCATTTGCATGGGAAGTTCATGCTTCTCGAGAGGCAACCGGGTGAACCTGGAGTTGATAAAAGCATGGCTCAGTGAACGTAAAATTGAAGCCGAGGTGGGTTTTAAAGGTCAACTTTGTACAGGCTTGTGCAACAAAGGCCCGGTATTAATCATCAACGACCATACTTATCAGGATGTACATCCGGCCAACATCATTAACATCTTAAAAACTGCCTTTGCCGGCGTTCAGGTCTAACCCGGCCAATGCACTAAAATGCTTTTAAGTGCTCTAAGATTGCTTAATGTAACTTTCATCCACTACAAATAACTACTTCAATGGACAGCATGCAACCGGTTTACACCGAAGTGAATAATTGCCAGGATTGCTACAAATGCATCCGTGAATGTCCGGTGAAAGCGATTAAAATTGAATCAAACCGTGCTTCCATCATCCGGGAGTTGTGTATTTTTTGTGGTCGTTGTACACTCATTTGTCCTTCAGGCGCTAAAAAAGTACGCGACGATGTGTCGAGAGTAAAACGCATGTTACGAAGAAACGCGCCAGTTTACGTCTCTCTTGCGCCATCCTTTGTATCTGAGTTTCCCGAGTATTCCGCTGCCGCGATGGTTGCAGCCATCAAAAAGCTTGGATTTACCGGTGTTTCTGAGACCGCCCTGGGTGCAGAAGTAGTCACAACAAATACCGCACAATTTTTAAATGAAGCCGGCCCGGGCATTTACATCAGCACCGCGTGTCCATCGGCAGTGGATTACATCCGCAAGTATCAGCCCAAACTTACCAGATGCCTGGTGGGTATTCAATCGCCACTTATGGCCCATGCCTCCATGCTCAGGCGGTGGTATGGCGAAGATGTACGGGTAGTTTTTATTGGTCCTTGTGTCGCCAAAAAAACCGAATCCGATGACTTTCCTTCACTGATTGATGCTTCCCTTACTTTCAATGACCTCAGGCGCTGGTTTGAGGAAGAAGGTTTTATCCCTGAATTGATGCTCCCGGCTGAGAATGACACTTTTGTGCCCGCCCAGGCTTCCGATGGTGCACTTTATCCCATAGACGGTGGAATGGTAGGAACCATTAAAAATGCTACCCCTGCTTCAGCCGTTAACTTTATGCACATTAGTGGCATTGCCAATATCAAAAACGCCCTGAACGGGCTGGATGAAGTTGCGGAAAGTGCAAAGATATTTATCGAGCTGCTGGTATGCGAAGGCGGCTGCATCAATGGTCCTGGCACCTCTTCAAAAGCC
>Ga0265295_1004775_pt1 | contig 17976 bp, 13 predicted proteins | sample Munlansysbiofilm_FD_192503 | JGI IMG/M metagenome (GOLD analysis project Ga0265295, IMG submission 192503) | Leachate microbial communities from a municipal landfill in Southern Ontario, Canada - Methane capture system biofilm | ecosystem: Engineered > Solid waste > Landfill > Unclassified ...
AATACTGGCTTTTTATCAAATCAAGGTATTGCTTTATTGTATTATCTCTGATTTTATCCATGCAGGCAAAGCTACCAAAATTCTCCAACCATCATCCACTTACCTGAATATGCCGCGCAGCATAAGCACGGTGGCTCTTCCCGGGTCGAGCTTGCGGGCTTTGTTCAGGTCGAGGAGCGCCTGGTAGTAGCTGCCGCTGGCCTGGTGCGACTTCCCGCGATAGTAATAGGCGTCGGAGTAGTTTTTTTGATAATGCAGGGCTACCGAGAAGTCAATAATGGCTTCCTGGTACTTTTCTAAACGGTAGTGGTTGTATCCGCGCAAAAACCAGGCGCTGCTCAGGGCAGGCTCAAGTTGCAGCGCGCGGTCGCAGAGTTCTAATGACGCCTCGTACTGGTTCTGCTCGTTGAGCTGAATGGCAGCTTTCAGGTATTCGATGGCTCTGTCCTGCGCTGGCGTAGCTGCCAGCGCCACCATGCAGAGCATCGCGACAATAAATACACGTTTTATCATACCTGCCTGATTAATTTTTTTTGCAAAAATAAATACTGTTTCGATGATATCAGACGAGCTGCCGCGCGAAAAGTTACCACAGGCATTTATTTCACCGCAGTACCTTTGTTGAAACTTCGGAGCTTGATGGCGGTGATCACCTTCTTGGTAGAGAGCGGAAAGTCGCCTTTCATCATCCAGTCGTAATAAGAGGGATCGCGGCCAAAAATTTCTTCCACGCTTTTGCCTTTGTGTTTTCCAAAATTAAAAACCTCGACGTTCACATCGTCGAAAATGATGTGCCCGATGAGGTCGGCGTTGTTGTGCTGCACCGAAAATTCGCTCAGCGCAGCGATGTCGTTTACCACAGGTTCCGTTATCTTTCCGTTTTTTTCTTTGTATTTGGTGCCTCGGTACATGTCGAGCTGCGACTTGAGGATTTCGTAGGTAGCCACCGCGTCGGCTTCTGCCGAATGGTTGTCGGTAAGCTCCTGGTTGCAATAAAACTGGTAGGCAGCTTTCAGGGTGCGGGGTTCCATTTTATGAAAGATGTTTTGCACATCTACAAAGCGGCGTCCGCTGAGGTCGAAGTCGACGTCGGCACGCAAAAATTCTTCCATGAGCAGCGGTATGTCGAACCGGTTGGAGTTGTAGCCTGCCAGGTCGGCATTGCCAAAAAATTGCGCCAGCTCGTGGGCGACTTCCTTAAAAGTAGGTGCATCTTTCACATCCTCATCGCTGATGCCATGTATTTCGGTGGTAAATGGCGGGATGGGGATGGTGGGATTTATTTTGCGCGTCAGGATTTTCTGACTGCCGTCGGTCATGATCTTGACAATGCTGATTTCGACAATACGATCGGTTGCCACTTTGATGCCCGTGGTCTCCAGGTCGAAAAAAGCAATGGGCTTGTTGAGTTTTAATTCCATATTTTTTATAAAAAATAAAAGCTGCCACCAGCGTTGCCTTACAACCCCGGGGCAGCTTTAGTACAATATTATTTTAATAATTTTCTAAATGCTCATATTTTCATCGAAGCCTTCCAGGTCGTCGCGCAGACGTTGCAGATACATGCCGGCCAGGGCGCCGTCGACTACGCGGTGGTCGTAGGCCAGCGACAGGATCATGATGTGGCGAATGGCGATGACGTCGCCGTGGGTGGTTTCGAGCACTACGGGGCGCTTTTTGATGGCGCCCAGGCCAAGAATAGCCAGTTGCGGCTGGTTGATGATGGGCGTGCCGGTGAGGCTCTCAAAGCTGCCGAAGTTGGTAACGGTAAAGGTGCCTCCTTGTATTTCGTCGGGGACGAGCTTGTTGTTGCGGGCGCGGTTGGCCAAATCGTTCACGCGTTTGGCCATGCCCACCATGTTCAGTTCGTCGGCGTCTTTTATCACCGGAACAATCAGGTTGCCGTCGGGCAGCGCGGTGGCCATGCCAATGTTGATGCGCTTGCGCTTGATGATACGGGTTCCGTCGAGCGAGGCATTTATCATCGGGAACTCACGCAGCACGCGTGCAGTGGCTTCGATAAATATGGGTGTGTAAGTGATCTTTTGTCCTTCGCGTTTCTGGAAAGCATCTTTCACGCTGTTGCGCCAGTTGACGATGTTGGTAACGTCCACTTCTATGAAGGAGGTGACGTGCGGTGAAACCTGCTTCGACATCACCATGTGGTCGGCGATGAGCTTGCGCATGCGGTCCATCTCCACGATTTCGTCGCCCTCGCTGGCAGATACTTTTGGTGCATCCATTTTGGGCGCTGCCGCCGGGGTTGCTGGTGCCGGGCTTTTGGCTGCTGGTGCCGAAGCGGCAGAAGCGGGAGCCTTTTGGTCTTTCCTGTCGTCAAGATATTGCAACAGGTCGTCTTTGGTTACGCGGTTGTCTTTGCCGCTGCCTTTTATTTTTTCCAGCTCCGATAAGGCTATATTTTCTGCTTTGGCAATGCTTTTTACCAACGGTGAGTAAAACCGTGAAGCTGCCGAAAAGTCGCCCGGTTTTTCGTCTGTTGCGGGCTTTTCTTTGTCCTCTTTGAGTTCGGGGGCGTCTTTGGTTTCCTGTGTGGTTTCTTTGGTAGTTTCTACGGCCTCCTTCAGCTCCTCTTCCGGTGCATCTTCGTCGCCTTCCATTTCGATGATGGCGATTACTTTTCCTACCGGTACCACGTCGCCTTCGTTGTAAAGTAGCTCTTTCATGGTTCCTTCTACCGGTGAGGGAATCTCTGAATCTACTTTATCAGTAGCGATTTCGGCCAGTGAGTCGTCTTCGGCGATGGTATCGCCGGGATTTTTGAGCCATTTGGTAATGGTTGCCTCTATGATACTCTCGCCCATTTTGGGCATAATAATTTCAAAATTAGCCATTTAGTTTTTTATTAAAATAATAAAGAGATGTTTTTGGCTATTGAACAACGGCACTTTGCAAATGTTCAAGCCCAAAACACCGGCAAAAGTACACGAATTGCCGCCAACAAACAACGAACAACAAACAACAGCCTGCCCTGAGCTTGCCGAAGGGAACAACGAACAACGAACAATCTTAAACTAATTCCCCAGCCGCCGATAGCCTTTGGTGATGATGTCGAGGTCGGTTTTTACTTTGTAGTCGCGGGCATAGAGCAGATTGAGCCGCTCCAGCGTTTCGTTGCTCAGGTTGTCGATGGCCAGTGCATTGGCCGGATTGAGAACACCACGTTTGATACCCGGAAGGCGGGCGTTTTGATCATTGGTGGTGGGGCAATAGCCCACCCAGGTTTTGCGTGCAAAAAGAACCAGAATAATGTTGCCGATAAAATGTGCCGGGCGTTTCACCATAAAAACCAATACGGGCAGTGCGGAGAGCATCACCAGGCTAATCATCACGTCGAGCAGGCGTTTGTTGCGTCGGTTGGGGTAGGTGCCAATGGGATTGATCTCCATGGTGTAGAGGTCGCCGGCGGTATTGATGGAGTTGCTGCCGATAAGCGAAAGGCTTTCGGGAGGCGCTATTTTGAATTCAATATTCAGGCGTTGCAGCTCTGTCATTTTATCGATGATGCTTCGCGACGGAATGCTTTTAGCGCAGAAGATAATTTCGTTGATTTTGTAAATGTTGGCAATGTCATCAATTTCATTCATCGAGCCGGTGAAGGCACTGTCGGGGGAAGGCTGCGGGCTTACCAATCCGATAAAAGCCGGCTGCATCTCTATGGTGGTAAGTAATTTGGCCACGCGCTCGGCTTCATCGTGTTCGCCCACCACCAGGTAGCGTTTGTTTTGCGTAAGGCCGGCTTTAAAATCTTGAAATCCCAGCATCCTGAACAGCAGTCGTATCCCGGTCATGGCAATGTAGCCCCACAAGGCGCCCAGAAGAATCACCGCCCGCGAAAACCGCATCGTTTCGTCCAGCAGGCTGTAAATAACGAGGATGGCCACCGTGCCGGCAAAAAGACCTTTGAAAATCCTGAAAAAGTTGATGGGCTTATCGTAGCCACCCGACAAATACACCGAAACCAACCACACAACGATGTAGGCCGGCAGCGCCACCAGAAGGAATTCAGGCGGATAGTCGCCGCCATCTTTAAAAACTACCGAATGCGCCCAGTAGCTTTGGATAAAATAGATGCCTGCATAAATAATCACCGCGTCGAGCAGCGGCAGCATAATGTTGTTGAGCAGGCGCCGAAGTATCGAAAGGAATGCTCTAAAATAAATGGCTATGTTGATGAGCAACGAGAAAAGCCAGGCGTTTTTCTGTGAGAAATGCTGGCGCGCAAAAATGATCATCGCCTTGTAAAACACCATCACATAGTTGATGCTGCTCTTTTTGGTGCTCTCCCCTTTGTAATGAATGATGCGCGTGTGCGGAAAATAATAGTTGCGAAAGCCGCCCTGCGTGATGCGGTACGAAAGGTCGATGTCTTCGCCATACATAAAGTACGCCTCGTCGAGCAGCCCCACTTTGTCGAGTGCGGTGCGTCGCAGCAACATGAAGGCGCCGGAGAGCACATCTACCTGATGCACCTCATCGTTGCTGAGGTAGGTAAGATGATACTGGCCAAAAGTTTTGGAGCGTGGAAACAGAGCTGCCAGACCAAAGATTTTATAAAAAGCCACCGCAGGAGTAGGAAGTCCGCGTTTGCTTTCGGGCAGGAATTTGCCTTTGCCATCCACCATTTTCACACCCAGCCCGCCGGCATCGGGATGCGCATCCATAAAGTCGGTGATCTTTACAAAAGTGTCGTCTTCCACCACCGTATCGGGGTTGAGCAGCAGGATGTATTCGCCTTTTGCCTGCCTGATGGCCTGGTTGTTGGCTTTGGAAAAACCTACATTTTGCTGGTTCTCGATGAGCTTTACCTGCGGAAATTTCTCCCTGACCATCTGCACCGAGCCATCCACCGAACGGTTGTCGACAACAAAAACCTCCGTCTCCAACTGCTCCGAGGCCTTGAAAACAGAATGCAGACATTGCTCGAGAAAATATTTTACGTTGTAATTAACAACTACTATCGACAGCTTCATCCGACGCGGTTACATTGTATTTTGATTAGAACGGGCAAAGATAAAAACAAACGCCGAACAGGACTTCTTTTTCGATACCAACCTTTTTTTGCGTGCTACGATGGTGCATTTTTCTACTTTTGCTGCATGCAACAAAAAATTCTGATTCTTGATTTTGGATCTCAATACACACAGCTCATCGCGCGGCGTGTGCGTGAGCTGAACGTCTATTGCGAGATTTTTCCCTACAGCAAAATTCCTGGCCTTGCCGGGGTAGCAGGGGTAATTCTTTCCGGTAGCCCGCATTCGGTGAACGATGCCGGTGCTCCGGCGCCCCAACTGAAAGAGATACAACAGAAAAATATTCCGATATTGGGAGTTTGCTACGGCGCCCAATGGATGGCGCGTGAGGCTGGTGGCTCGGTGCAGCCCACAGCTACACGCGAATACGGCCGCGCCAATCTGAACCATATCGATGTGCAAAACAAACTGCTGCATGGCATGACCCTCGGCTCTCAGGTATGGATGTCGCATGGCGATAGCATCCTGAAACTTCCCGATCAGTTCAAAGTTATTGCCGGCACGCACGACGTGGCTGTGGCCGGATACCAAATTGCCGACACGCCGGTGTATGGCATCCAGTTTCATCCCGAAGTGTATCACACCACTGAAGGCGCCACCCTGCTGCGCAATTTTGTGATCGACATCTGCGGCTGCACGCCCGACTGGACGCCGGCATCATTTGCGGAAGCGACCATCAAAGAGCTGCGCCACAAATTGGGGAAAGACAAAGTTGTGCTGGGATTGTCGGGCGGCGTGGATTCGTCGGTAGCGGCCATGCTTTTGCACAGCGCCATTGGTACACAGTTGCATTGCATCTTTGTGGATAACGGCTTGCTGCGCAAAAATGAGTTTGCTACGGTGCTCGAAGCCTACCGGGGCATGGGACTGAACGTAAAAGGCGTGGATGCTGCCGACCGTTTTATGGCCGCTTTGCGCGGATTGAGCGATCCGGAAGAAAAACGCAAAGCCATCGGCGGCATTTTTATCGAAGTGTTCGACGACGAAGCACATAAAATTCAGGATGTGAAATGGCTGGCGCAGGGCACCATCTATCCCGACGTGATAGAATCGGTGTCGGTAAACGGACCTTCGGCAACCATCAAATCGCATCATAATGTGGGCGGGCTGCCCGATTTTATGAAGCTAAAAGTGGTGGAGCCGCTCAACACACTTTTCAAAGACGAGGTGCGCAGGGTAGGAGCGGAGCTTGGGCTTAAGCCGGAGATATTGTACCGCCATCCTTTTCCGGGGCCGGGGCTGGGTATCCGTATTCTGGGTGAAGTTACCCCCGAGCGTATCCGCGTGCTGCAGGAAGTCGATCATATCTTTATCGAATCCCTGCGCACCCACAAGCTCTACGACAAAGTGTGGCAGGCGCTGGTGGTGCTGCTTCCCGTGCAGTCGGTGGGCGTGATGGGCGACGAACGCACCTACGAAAATGTAGTGGCCCTTCGTGCTGTCGAATCTACCGATGGCATGACTGCCGACTGGTCGCAGTTGCCGTATGATTTTTTAGCCAAAGTGTCTAACGATATTATTAATAAGGTGAAAGGGGTAAACCGCGTGGTGTACGACATCAGCTCCAAGCCTCCCGCCACCATCGAATGGGAATGATTTCGCGCAAAGCGGAAAATAATTATCTGCGAAAGCAGTTTCTGATTTTTGATGATTAAAAAGTTTTTTATAAAAAAATGTTCTTTATGAAGCTGTCACAGGTTGCTGTAATGCTGCTCATCATCCTGCTTCCCGCGGCTGCGATGGCGCAAAACGGGCAAGAGGTCGTACGTTCCAATGTGTCGGAGACCATCAACGGTGCAGAATATTATCTGCACAAGGTGAGCCGTGGTGAAACCCTTAGCGCCATTTCGCGGGCGTATCACGTTTCCATCGCCGACATCCGTAACAGTAATTATGGCATCAGCGATGGCTTGCAGCCGGGGCAGATCATAAAAATTCCGGCTTCACCGGTGCCCAAATCGCAGCAGGAAGCGCCGGCCAGCATCAGGTATCATCGCGTGGCCGCCCAAGAAACCATCTACAGCCTCACGCGCCAATACAATGTGAGTGAGGAGGCTTTGCGCAAAGCTAACGACGGGCTTCCCGGCGGGCTGGTGGCGGGAGCTGTGATAAAAATACCGTTGCCTGAAACGGAAACTGCTCAGCCACAGGAAAAACCCGAAAAAAATTATTTTGAATACCAGGCCAAAAGCAATGAGTCGGTATATCCGCTGGCGCTTCGTTATCGCGTAAGTGTCGACAGCATTTTTGCCTACAATCCCGGGCTGGGCGAGAATTTGAAAAGCGGGCAGATCATCCGGATTCCTAAAACGCCGACGCTGGCAAACTTTGTTACGCATCGGATACAGCAAAATCAGTCGGTAAACAGGCTGGCGCGCAAATATGAAATCGACGCCGACGCTATCCGGCAAATTAATCCTTACATAGCGCGTCGGTTGCAGGAGGGGCAAGTGATACGCATCCCGCTACCCGTCATCAAAACCGAAAAAGAGCCGGCCATCGACAGCATAGCGATGCTCGAACTGGAACGCCTAAAGCACGAGGCTGCCATCATGCCGCCAGAACAAAGCTGCCATCAGATGCGTATGATGGGAGAATATAAGGTGGCGCTGCTGCTGCCTTTTGATTTCCCCACAGTGGATTCTGTGCTGGCTTCACCCGTTAGTTACATCGACGACCCTAACCCGCGTTTTATCAAACCTTTTGCATTTATCGAATATTACGAAGGCTTTTTGATGGCGCTCGATTCGCTCAAAAAAGTGGGGCTAAACGCAGAAGTTTTTGTCTACGACGCTCCCAACAGCGTGGCTGCCACACGAAAGATCATCGACAATCCGGAGCTTCAGCAAATGGATGTTATTATCGGGCCTGTGTATAGCAAGAGTTTTGAGATGATGGCTGATTTTGCGCGCGAGTACCAGATTCCGCTGGTCAACCCGTTTTCGGTGCGCGAAGAAGTCACCGTGGGCAACCCGTACGTTTTTCAGGTGCAGCCGGTGTATCCCGATCAGGCGGAGGTGCTTACGGATTATCTCAACAACCATTTCCCCAAGGCACAGATATTTATTACCAAACATAACGAATACCGTGATCAGGTAGGTTTTGAAATTATAAAAAGACATTTTACCGAACACCTTGCGCCACGTCCCTCTGGTAGTGCACTTTTTCACACCTTTTTCTACAATCGCGACAGCCTAAGAGTTTTTAAAAGACAGGCCGCCGAAAACCGTAACAATGTTGTGGTGGCCTACACCACCAACAAAGTGTACATCATGGAGCTGCTGCGGGCGCTCAATCAGTTGCGCGATCAATACAACATCACGCTGATAGGAATGCCCGACTGGCTGGCTATCGACGGGCTGGATATGGAATATCTCAACAACCTGGACGTGCATTATCTGGCCAAAGCCTATGTGGATATGGACGATGAGACAGATCGGAAATTTGCCCGTGATTTCCGGCAGCAATACAATGCTGAGCCGGGCGAATTTGCCTGGTCGGGTTACAACACAGGCATTTATTTTATGAGTGCGCTGATGAAATATGGCAGCAGTTTTATGCCTTGCATCCGCTACTTCGACATGGAGCTGCTCAACATGGGCTACAACTTTGAGGCTTACGGCGACAATGGCTTCCGTAACAAAAACTGGAAAATCGTCAGGATGAGAAATTATCGTTTGTTGGATGTTTCGGCGCCTTTGCCACGCTACGATTTTGCCAGCCCGGTGAAGCCGTGGCTAAAATCAGAGCAATAAGCATGGTAATTTTTAAATTAGGTATGAAAAAGTTGATTTTAATACTTCTCCTTCTTACATCTTATCCTGTGCTTGCGCAAAAGACAGCAGGTCAGAAAGCTCCTGCAATATACTTTGGCCTTAGCTTCTCGCCGGATTATTCTAACGTTATCACCGATAAGTTCTACCCACCCTTGACAAATAGATACGACAGCATCATCGCACCAATTTTTGGCTACACCACAGGTGCTAATATGAATTATCAGATTTCGCGCAGGCTTGCGCTTGATGTTGGATTTCACATTTCACACAGAGGATACCAAACCGACCTGGTTCCATTCCTGGATATGGGTCATACCAGAGCGCATGCCGATTTTACCTATCTGGATATTCCTGTCAAAGCGAACTATTATCTTTTAAATAGCAGCTTCAGCCTTTATCTCACCGCCGGACTAATACCCTCCATTTTCTATAAAAATTCTTATTACGAGGAATTGCAAGGTTATAGTGGTAACGTGCAGACGCGCGATCTGGATAATCCGGAACCACCTGATAAGATTAATCTGATGATGCTGGCAGGGTTTGGTCTGGATTATCTTGTTTCCGAAAGATTATTCATTCGGGCAGAACCGATCTACAGACGTTCGCTAACCAAAATCAGAGATGATGATCCTTCGGACTTCTATTTCTGGTCGTTAGGCGCAAACGTGGGTGTGTATTATAATTTCAAATAAATTACCTCAGCACTCTTCCGGTTTAAATTTGTCCAGTTTCCATCGTTTGTGCGACCAGAGCCAGTTGCCGGGATCGTGGCGGATAATTTTTTCGAGGCGATTTGCATAAGCCTGTGTGATAGCTTTTGGCGCCGCACTTTGCGGATTCCCTTCGAGCAGCGAAAGCTGCAAAGTATAAAAACCACGTTTTATGCGCCTTATGTCGGCAAACACAACCGGGAGGTTGTGCTGCCTGGCGTGCTTTTCGGGGCCATTGAGGAAGGCTGTTTTCTGTCCAAAAAAATCTACCCAGATGGCTCTGTCGGGATTTGAGGGGCTTTGGTCGGCAGCCATGATAAACACCGAAGTGGTAGCTTTTAGCTCATCAAAGGTGCGGCTGGTAGCGCGTGTAGAAGCCAGCAGTGTTCCGGTGCGCGAGCGGTTGCGGCGAATTCGTCGGTCGAGATAAGGATTGCTAAGCGGGGTATAAAAAGCCACAAACCGGAAATCCTTTATTTGTACCGCCGGCGCCAGCGCTCCCCACTCCCAGTTGCCGTAATGGCAAGGCGTAGCTATGAATGATCCCGAAGTTGCCGAAAGTTGATCAAGAAGTTCAGGGTTGAGGATTTTGTGTCGTCGCACCAACTGCCGCCTGCTTATCGTAAAAGCTTTGAAACCTTCCACCATCACATCCGTAAGGTTTTTGTAGGCTGCCGTGGTAAGGGTATCTATTTCTTTCGCTGACTTTTCGGGGAAGCAGCGACGCAGGTTGTTTTGGATAACGGTTTTGCGGTAACCAAAAACACGTTGAATAAAAAACCGAACGACATCCGAAAAGATGTAGAGCACCCGGAAAGGCAAAAGGCTCACCAAAATGATAAAAAACCAGGCGACGCCCGTAAGGATGAGATTCATGGCGCGAAAGTACGCGTATATTTCTTTGGGCTGTACATTTGTTAACGTCTTCCGAATTTTTATCCATTCTAAGTTATTCCAACACTATTTTAGAATAAATTTGCCGGCAAACCCTTTCATTTTTTTATTAATAAAAACAAAAACAAACAGGGAGGTGAAAATTGGAGAATACCGCTACAGCCGGAAATAAAGGCAAAAGAGTACGTTCGGATTGTCATGTTACCATCCGGCTTACCAACGCAGGGGGCATCGATATTGAGCTTACCAGCAAAGTAAAGTTTATGTTTGGCGCCGACATTATGCGTCGCATCCATGAGGTGCTCGATTTTTTTGAGATCGAAAATGCGCATGTGGTGATGGAAGACAGCGGCGCCCTGCCATTCGTCATGGCTGCACGGCTCGAAGCTGCTGTAAAAAAACTTGTGACGAGCGAAAAGTCTTTTCTTACCGAATACCTCGAAGCCAACCGCTACGAAACCACCAAAGACCGCAACCGCTTCTCGCGGCTTTATCTGCCGGGCAATACGCCCAGCCTGATGATCAACGCCGGGTTGCATCATCCCGACGGCCTCATCCTCGACCTGGAAGATGCGGTGGCTTTTGATAAAAAACATGAAGCCCGCTTTTTGGTGCGCAATGCCTTGCGAAGCCTCAACCTCTACGGCGCCGAAAAGATGGTGCGTATCAACCAGATTCCCGCCGGCCTCGAGGATTTGGATTTTATCGTCCCGCATGGCGTCAATCTGATTCTGGTGCCCAAGTGCGAAAGCGCCGAACAAATCACGGCTGTCAACCGCCGCATCGCTGAGCTGCAAAAGCTGCACAACCTCAATGCACCGGTGTGGCTCATGCCCATCATCGAAAGTGCGCTCGGCGTAATAAAAGCCTACGAAATAGCTTCGTCAGCCGAAAATATTGTGGCAATGGCCATCGGCCTCGAAGACTATACCGCCGACCTGGGCGTGCGCCGCACCAACGAAGCCACCGAATCATTCTTCGCCCGCAGCATGGTTGTAAATGCCTGTAAGGCCGCCCGCATCCAGGCCATCGATTCGGTATTTTCTGACATTGCCGATATGGAGGCTTTGCGCCAAAATGTGCTCACCAGCAAGAGCCTCGGCTTCGACGGTATGGGATGCATCCACCCGCGTCAGATCAGAGTGATCCACGAAAATTTTGCGCCCGACAAGGCAGAAATAGATAGAGCAAAAAAGATTGTCAACGCCTTTATGGATGCTACCGAGAAAGGACTTGGCGTGGTTTCGCTGGGAACAAAAATGATTGATGCCCCCGTGGTAAAGCGCGCGCAGAAAGTTATCAACCTGGCCATCAGCCTGCAGCTCATCAGTGCCGACTGGCGCAATGAATTCCTTGCGCCCGCTGCCGAATAAACTTATTAAATATTCAAATCCGGATTGGATCGCGGATTTTTATTTTAAAATTTTAGTAAAACTGAAAAGATGAAAAAATACGATAAACTGGTTACCAATGCCGCCGGACGCGTGGTGCCCACCTTTTTCAACGGCAAAGAACACACACCCTACCTGGGTGTAGGAAAATACAAACCCACAGGCCGCAAATATGCGCCACCCATCGCCACCTGCGCCAACTACCCGGCTGATGGCGACAAGCGTGTGCCGTCCATCAAAGACGCGCTGGTGCGCGCCGGCATCCGCGACGGGATGACTATCTCATCGCACCACCATTTTCGCAACGGCGACCTGATCGCCATGCAGGTTTTTGATGCAGCGCACGAGCTGGGTATTAAAGATTTGGTTTGGTTTCCGTCAGCATCGTTTCCTTGTCAGGAAAGGATGATCCAATATCTGGAAGACGGCACAGTACAGCGCATCGAAGGCAGCATGAACGGACCGCTGGGCAAGTTTACCAGCGAAGGAGGCATGCGTGGCATGAGTGTGTTGCGCTCGCATGGCGGACGCTACCAGGCCGTGCAAGATGGCGACGTGCACATCGACATTGCCGTTATTGCCGCTCCCACAGCCGATGCGTTTGGTAACGCCACCGGCGACCGCGGCTCTGCGGCATGCGGACTGCTTGGATTTGCACTGGCCGATTCGCAATACGCCGACCGCGTGATCGTGGTCACCGACAACATTGTTCCTTTCCCGTGTATTCCCTGGCAGATTCACGGCAACTATGTCGATTTTGTGGTAGAGGTTGATAAAGTTGGTTTGCCCGAACGCATCGTCTCCGGAACAACCGAGATCACCAAAAGCCCCGACAGGCTGCTGATAGCTGAGATGACGGCGCAGTTTTGCGACGAAGCAGGCATCGTACGCGACGGCTTTTCGTACCAGGCCGGCGCCGGCGGAACAGCTTTGTCTATCGGGATATATTTTGAGCAGATGTTGCGTGAGCGCAAAATGAAAGCACGCTTTATCCGCGCCGGCAGCAACAAATACCCGGTGAAGATGCTCGAAGACGGACTGGTGGACTATATCCTCGACGGCCAAACCTTCGACCTGGAAGGCGTACGCTCCATGCGCGAAAATCCGGGACATGTCAACACCAGCCCGTTTACCAGCTACAACTACCACGGCAAAGGCAACTTTGCTTCGATGGTGGATGTGGTGGTGCTCGGCGCCACCGAGGTTGACGTAGATTTTAATGCCAACGTGGTGACGCACTCCGACGGCTATCTGTTGCACGGCATCGGCGGCTGGCAAAACTGCCTCTTTAGCAAATGTACCATCCTGCCTGTTCCGCTCTTCCGCGACCGCATGCCGGTAATTGTGGATCGGGTTACAACCCTGTGCGGCCCCGGCGAACTCATCGACGTGATCGTGACTGAGCGCGGCATCGCCATAAACCCGCTGCGGCAGGACTTGATCGAAAAACTGAAAAACTCAAAGCTTCCCATCAAAACCATCCAAGAGCTTAAAGAAGAAGCCGAACAAATTTGCGGCAGACCTGAAAAACCGCAACTTTCCGATGAGCTTGTTTCGGTAATAAAATGGGTGGACGGAACCGTGCTGGATGCCGTCAGGAAAGTGATCGTCTAAAGGATATTTACATTAAAACATAAAAAAATCTCCGGAAATTTCGGAGGTTTTTTTTGAAAATAGATTTTGAAGCAGTAATGGGATTTCAAAATGTTTCTATCAACAGAAACATTTTACTGCCTTTTGTTTCTGTGTACGGAAAGTATTTTATCTTTGTTGAATCTTTTTTCGATTTCATCAGCATGGACAAAAATAAATTATTTGGCATACTCAACGATTGGAATTACTGGGACAAGCCCGTTCCGGAATTTTTTCCGAGGCCATTGTATCAGGAAAAGATCAACCAATATCTTACCACCGGAGAGGTAATTGTTTTGAAAGGCATACGCAGAGCCGGAAAATCAACGCTTTTGATCAACCATATCCGGTATCTTACCGAAAATGGAATTGATAAAAAGGCATTTCTTTTTGTGAATTTTGAAGATCCGCGTCTTGGCGATGAACCGGATAGCGAGTTATTGGAGCAAATTCTGGAAACTTACAAGGAGTTTGTGAACCATGAGGTAAAACCGCACGTTTTTCTGGATGAAGTACAAAACGTACATCAGTGGGAAAAATGGGTTTTGACAGGATATGAACTCGACAGGGGGCATTTTTATGTAACGGGTTCTTCGTCGAAACTGCTTAGCAGAGAGTTTGGAACGGCGCTAAGCGGAAGGTTTCTCGCCATTAATGTGCTCCCGCTGGGATTTGATGAATATTTGCTTTTTAAAAATTTACCTGCGCCAGACAAAAATAAGCTGATCACACAAAAAATCCTTTACAAAAAAGCCTTCAATGATTATCTCACTGCTGGTGGTTTCCCCAAGGCTGTTTCGCTTGTAGATGACTTGAGACGACAAGAGATGATCATGTATTACGAAACCATCATCCTGAAAGATATTGTGGCGCGTTACAACCTGAAAAATTTTGACAGCGTTAAAAAAGTTGCGCTATTCTTACTTTCAAACATAGGAAAACCGTTCAACCTTAACAAGGTAAAAACCACACTTCAATTATCGTACGACCTGGCAGATAAATATTTCGAGTATCTCAAAGACACTTTCCTGTTGTTTGAAATATATAAATACGATCATTCATTAAACAAGCAATTTGCTAATCGGCGCAAGGTTCATTGCATCGACAATGGAATCCTGTCCGCCATTTCATTCCGTGTTTCGGAAGATTATGGCAGATATCTCGAGAACATTGTATTTGTGGAATTGATGCGCAGAGAAAAAGATATTTATTTTCATCAGGGTCAAAAGGAATGTGACTTTGTAATTAAAGAAAGTTTGCGAATAACACAGGTAATACAGGTTTGTCGTAGCCTGAAAGACGAAAAAACCAGACAACGCGAAATAGATGGTCTCTTGGAAGCTATCAAAACCTACAATCTGAATGATGGCCTGATTCTCACCGAAGACGAAGATTTTGAAACAGAGGCTGATGGATTCAAGATTAACGTGCAGCCGGTTTGGAAATGGTTTCTGCAACCCGATATCCGCACTGTCTGATCAATCATTTTATGTAATCCATTACAGAAAATAATCAAATATCTTGTATCCCATTACTAATAATCCTGATATTTTTTGTAACCCATTACAAGATAATTACCTTTGCGGAAAATATCTTCTATGATCGAATTGTTCGAAAGCAGCAACCTGCTTATCAATTCAGTGAGCCATCGGTTCAAACGATTCAGGTTTGACACCATCGATTGGGATGCCAGATTGGTTGAAATTAATGGTGCAAGAGGCGTGGGAAAAACCACCATGCTGTTGCAAAAGGCCAAATTGCTTAATGCCAGTGTTAATAATGCTGCGCTGTATGCTTCATTGGATGATCCATATTTTTATAAAAGAAATTTGATTGAAGTTGCCGATGAGTTTTATAAAAATGGCGGCAAGTATCTCTTTTTTGATGAAGTGCATCGCTATCCATCGAAAGATCCGGAACACGACTGGTCATCTGAACTGAAAACAATTTACGACCGGTATCCCGATCTCACTGTTATTTATTCAGCTTCTTCCATTTTAAAATTACAGAAGGCCAAAGGTGATTTGAGCCGCCGTAAGATTTCCTATAATCTGCCAGGGTTTTCGTTTAGGGAATATTTGGACTTTAATGATATTGAAAAAATCGAACCAATGAATTTGGACGATCTTTTGACACGACATGTTGAAATTTCAAATCAAATCATTTCAAAAATCAAAATTATTCCGCATTTCAAAGCCTACCTAAGAACGGGTTATTATCCTTTTTATAATGAAGCGCCCGATCACTATTTTGAGCGATTGAAGGATGTGATAACGGTGATTCTTGAAAACGACATTCCGTCTGTAACCGGCATTCCATTTGAAACATCGATAAAGCTGAAAAAGCTGCTGAGTTTAATTTCGGAGAGCGCTCCTTACACGCCAAATTTATCGTTGATCAGTAAAGAGCTTTTTATCAAGGACCAACGCACTTTGTTGAAATATTTCAGTTTCCTGGAAAACGCTGAACTTATCCAGGCACTTAGCAAAGAAGCCACAGGAAACAGGATTTTGCGAAAGCCCGATAAATTATTTTTAAACAACACCAATTTGCATTATTGTTTTTATAGCACCCCGAATATCGGCACCCAAAGAGAGACATTCTTTGCTAACCAGCTCAGAAACCATCACCTTTTGACATTTCCTGAAACGGGTAATTTTAAAGTAGACGACACCATGATATTCGAAATTGGAGGTAAGAACAAAGACAAATCTCAGCTCAAAGATATTGAGAACGCCTACTTCGCCCTCGACGATATAGAAACAGGATATGGCAACACCGTGCCACTGTGGTTGTTTGGTTTTTTGTATTAATAAAAAAAAGCGAACCTCCCGCTAAAGGAGATTCGCTTTTGTGTGTTTTTCCACACCTGATTTAGTACCGATCCTGGCGGGGCGGACGACGGTTGGTAAAGCGTGGCTTCTGCGGTTTTTCCTCCGAAGCTTTCACCACCAATTTGCGGCCTTCTACTTCTTTTTCGTTGAGTTGGTAAATGGCCTCGTAAGCTTCGTCATCGTTTTTCATCTCCACAAAACCAAAACCTTTGGAGCGGCCGGTAGCTTTGTCGGTGATGATACGGACTGATTCAACTTCGCCATAAGTTTCGAAAAGCTCGCGAAGACTCTCTTCGTGGTACCTGAAATTCAGGTTAGCAACAAAAATGTTCATAATAACTTTAGGTAAATGGATTAAAAAAACAACATTTACAGAAGATGAAAGAGGTGCCTGAATCACAGGTGTTTGGTTACAACTATGGCCGAGGCCGGCTTTGCATTTTTTTCTGCGGCAGCAAAATTAAACAAAAACATATTCGGAGCTTAAAAACATTTTTCACAGCAATTTACACTTCCGGTTTTCGGCAGAAGATACCCTATTTTTTCTTCCACTTTATCTCATAGAGATCGTTGCGGCGGTCTTTGAGGGTACGGACGGTTCCGTTGTGATGCAAGTCTTTTAATAGATTCAGATCTACATCCACTATCAGCGTCATTTCGGTGTTGGGGGTAGCCTCGCTTTTGATGGCGTTGGTAGGGAATGAAAAGTCGGAAGGTGTGAACACCGCCGATTGCGCGTACTGGATGTCCATGTTGTTGACGCGTGGCAGGTTGCCCACACATCCGGCAATGGCTACATAGCATTCGTTTTCGATGGCGCGTGCCTGGGCACAACGGCGAACGCGGCTGTAGCCGTTTTGGGTGTCGGTGAGAAACGGAACAAAAAGCAACTGCATGCCTTGATCGGCATAGATGCGGATAAGCTCCGGAAACTCCACGTCGTAGCAGATGGCGATGCCAATTTTGCCGCTGTCGGTATCAAATACCCGGATGTCGCTACCGCCCGACATGCCCCAGGTCTCAGATTCGTTTGGGGTTATATGTACTTTTTTAAACGATTCCCAAGTGCCGTCGCGCCGGCAGAGGTAGGAGATGTTGTAGAGTTTGCCATGCTCCATCACAGGCATGCTTCCGGTTATGATGTTTACATTATAGCTAATCGAAAAATCGACAAACCTCTGGCGCAGTGGCTCCGTGTATTCAGCCAGCTTGCGTATGGCTTCGGCTTCGCCCAGGTGGTTGAATCCCGACATAAGCGGCGCGTTGAAAAATTCCGGAAAAAGGATGAAGTCGGCATGGTAGCCGCTCACGGCATCGATAAAAAATTCGCTTTGTTCTATCAGATGGTCGAAAGTAGCAAAATGACGCATCTGCCACTGCACCAGACCAAGTCGTACCACGGGTTGCAACTTGTTTATCAGGGTTTCTTTTTCCTGATAATAGATGTTGTTCCACTCCAGCAGCGTGGCGAATTCCATCGACTGCTCATCGTCGACGAGGTAGTTCTTCAGGATTTTTTTCACGTGGAAATTGTTTGACAACTGAAAGGTAAGCGCGGGATCGTAAATTTCTTTGTTGCTCACCTTATTGATATATTGCCGTGGGGTCATCTCGTCGGCAAACTTGCTATAGTTGGGGATACGTCCGCCCGCCATGATGACGCGCAGATTGAGGTTTTCGCACAGCTC
>Ga0265295_1004776_pt1 | contig 17968 bp, 15 predicted proteins | sample Munlansysbiofilm_FD_192503 | JGI IMG/M metagenome (GOLD analysis project Ga0265295, IMG submission 192503) | Leachate microbial communities from a municipal landfill in Southern Ontario, Canada - Methane capture system biofilm | ecosystem: Engineered > Solid waste > Landfill > Unclassified ...
CGATGGGTTTGAATTTGCTTTCTTCGATTCGTGATTTGATATATACTTTCAATTCAACGAAAGTCATATCTTGCGTTCCAGAACTTATTTTGTTCCTTATATCGCGCATCATCTTTACAGCGTCAAACGTTTTTTCCTTGTAAATATTAAAATCAGTCCGATAATTATGAAAGGAATGCTTAAAATTTGCCCCATATTCAATAACATTTGGCTTTCAAAATCAACTTGATTTTCTTTAAAAAACTCAATTATAAATCTGGCAGAAAAAACGAAAACTAAAAGCACGCCAAAAATCAGTCCGTTGGCTTTATCTTTTCTCGTTTGCTTATAGATGAACATTAATACTCCGAATATTAAAAGGTATGAAAATGCTTCATAGAGTTGTGTTGGATGTCTGGGTATTAAATCATCTCTTTGAAAAACGACTCCCCAGGTTCCATTAGTTGGTTTTCCATAAATCTCGGAGTTCATAAAATTCCCTAATCTGATGAAGGCCGCTACTATTGGTGTAACGATGGCAATTCTGTCTAAAACCCATAAAAAGTTTGTTTTATACTTTTTACAGTAAATTCCGATTGCGATTAAAGTTCCAATTCCTCCTCCGTGACTTGCTAATCCCTGGAAACCAATAAATTGATATGAACCACCGATTTTTTTAATCGGCATTAAAATTTCGAGGGGATTTTGAAAGTAATAGGAAGGCTCATAAAACAAACAATGCCCGAGTCTTGCACCTAAAACTATTCCAACAACAATATAGAAAGCTAACTTTTCTAAATTTTTAACCGGTATATTTTCTTTAATGTAAATGCGTTTCGCCAGATAAAATGCTAAAAGAAGACCTGTTGCGAAAAACAAGCCATAATATTTTAATGGGAAAGTGTCGGTTATCCAATAAATTACCGGGTCAATATTCCAAATTATAATTTTATCGCTCATTCGTTGTTGTGTGTGTTTTCAGCCTTGTGTACACGTTTATATGTTCATGTTTACCCTCTATATCCAAGAGAAATTTGTGGATGTGTTCGGGTTGTATTTAGCGCTGTAATTACTATTGTGCTAACAATATCCACTGCTAAGATAATATGTTATCAGTTATCTAATCCTTCCACGCCGCAGGATTAATGAAATAAAATTTGCCACCTGTCTTTCATTCTGGCCGTTTTATTATAGCAATAAATATTTCTCTGCCCGTATCGTTGATTAATTCCAGGTCTGGCGAATTCTCAATCGCTCTCGGTATTCCGCTGCCAACTCCAACAAAGGGAAGAATATATCTGGCGTTTGTGAATAATATTGGGTTTCTGGGAATAGAAGCCCCTATTTTGATATTATCGATTGTCAATGTATTAGGTAATCTTCCCGGACTAATAATCTCTACTCTATTATCGAATATGAATATTTTAACACTCGATAAAATAAAGTAGTCTCTATGAATTAATGCGTTAACAAGCAACTCCTCTATTGTCTCGATAGGAATTTCTAATTCAGCGGGAGTATTAAACCCTTTTTTTAATTGTACCTTTCTTAAGTTTCGGGTTATAAAAGAAAGTGTTTTTTCGTATAATTCTTTTAAATTTCCTGAGAAAGGTTCTTCTTTATCCCGATACTCATTTGAGCTTATGTCATTCCCAATAAAAGAGACACATTGCACGGTAAATGTTGGTCTAAATTGTTGAGGGTTTTTACCAAACAACAACAGCCCGCCAAGACTGAGTGTGCCTTCCTTTATCATTCGGAGATTAGAAAGAACAGCCGAAGTGGATTGACCTATTTCCTCGATAGGCTTTTTGGTTTTTGCAAGTAAGAAATCTTTAAAGAAGCCTTCATCTATATCGTTTACTGTTGTTCCGGTTACTAAGGTTTCATCTGCAAAAAGGTTTCCGCTACTTTGAAGTAGCCTGGCCATTTCTTCCCTTGCCACAACTTTTCGTTTGTCAGAACCATTCTTTAACCAGATTATACCCTTATTGTCGGTGTGAGGTTTACTCAATCCCTCGGCTATACGAACAACAATGACATTCTTGCTATCCACCGCTATGGTTTCCGTTTCTATAAAGATTTGAGGTCTTACATTGTCGGAAGCAGCATTAGCCAGGAGTTTGTTGGTCTCAGCTATTTCTTCAAATGACAATCCGTTAACATCGCCCGTTTTGTCGTCAACTCCAATAATAATCAAGCCACCCTTTGAATTGGAAAATGCGACCATCTCTGTGCCTATTTTGTAAGCATCATTAATGCGGACTTTAAATTGAACTTTGCTGGATTCACCCATTTGGATTAAATCCAATACTTCTAATGCGTCCATAATTCGTAAATTCTTTTTCTGTTGTTAAATGCCTCTTTACCACCCTCCATAATGTTTACTATTTCTTTTCTGATTGTTTCATCATCAATGCTTCCAAGATTTGTACCGATAATGTCAGCGTCATATCTACAAGAAATTACCTGTTCACAATCTCCAAGAACAGGGATATTTGGATTGTGGGTCGCAAAAATAAATTGAGATGAGTTTTTTAATTCTTTCAGTACCTTAATAACATCATTATAGATGGTTTGATTGTCCAAATCATCTTCGGGCTGGTCAATGATTATTAAATCACTTTCTTTTAGTGTTAAAAGAAATATGATTAAAGCGGAAGCCCTTTGCCCTAATGAATGCTCGTTCAATGACCGTTTTCTATAAATAATGTCAAATTTATCTGGCACTCTAAAGGTCAGGAAGGCTTCAATATTTGAATTGAAATAATCCCTAAATGTATGAAGTTGAACATCGGAAAGACTTGATGCAATAGTACTCTTTGGCTGATTTAAATCTTCATAGACCGCAATCATATCATTATAATTATCAATAATTGTCTGTATATTATTGTCTCTCAAATTACTCCCTCTTAGATTCTCCTTTAAATAGGATTTAAAAACTTGCGTGTTACCTTTAAACTCAACCGTTATTTGAATTGAACTCTGGTCATCGTTAACTTTCTTTATTTCTTCCTGTACAATCTCAAATTCGTTGTGCCACAATTTTTGCAACCAAACAAGAGTCTGCTTTAATTGAGTTTCAAGTTCTTTTTTCTTTTTAGAAAGCTTTTCTAACTCAGACAATTGAGCCTTTGTTAAATCAAGCTCCTTCGTATATTTAACATAGTCATCCGCCTGAATATTGGGAAGGTTTATTTCACGTTTGATTTTAGAAAACTCTTCTTTCAACTCTTCATATTTCACATTGAAATTTTTGTGCATTTTTTCAAGCACTAAATTCTCAGTATCCAATCTTGATGATAGCGTTTTGGTTTCAAGAAATATTTTTTCAAGGGTAATAAAATGTTGCTTTATTTTATCAATGAATAAGGCATTTTCCTTTGATACATAAGATTTAAAGCTCTGAAAACTATCTTCGTATTCTCCGACATATTCATTCAGCCCATCAATAACTTTTTGTTCAAATTTTTCGAGGCGTTTAATGAAATTGCTGTCTTTGTCGAAAGAGATTTGCTTTTCTAGTTTTTTATCTATCTCATTGTCTTTAAAAACCTGGATTTTAATTTTCAGCTCGGCTTGCTTAGCCTCAAAGTCAGCTTTTCGAGCAACTTTCGAATCAATTTTTTTGAGTTCACTAAGAATTTTTATAACATCTTGATTTTTTTCTTCAACCTCTCGCTTTTTGTTGAGTAAACGGTCGTCTATCAATTTACTAATTAAATATTCTGTTGATAAAGAACCGCCTATTTGAGAAAGGTCTTTTTGACCAAAATATATCGGTTTTTTTACGATTGCATTGGGTTTTAATCCAGGTTGAAGTTCTCCATCTTTAAAAATATTCGTTCTATCGCCAAGAATTTTCTCGGCTACATATTCTTTCCCCTGGTCATCAACCAATACTGAAGTTATTTTACCGCCACTTCCTAATAGAGCGTTTACTAATTTTGTTTTATAGTCATAATCCACATTTTGCTTTTCAGTTAAATCAATATCTAAAGAATATCTAATCGCCTCCAAAATTGAAGATTTGCCACTACCTCTTATTCCAATCAGGTTATTCATAGAATGATTTAGATGAAGCGTTGAACCATCTAATTTCCCGCCTTTAAAACTGATAGACTTAATGTACCCATTGGTTGGCTCTGTAATTTCTTTTGCTTGTCTATATTGCTGGTCTAACAAAGCGTATTTTATGGCTTCAAAATTGAATGCGCCAATTTTTAAATAGGTTTTTTGCGTAAGCCCATTTTCGGAGTTGCCCGTTCCAATTTCTTCAATATTCTTAGCATCAGAACATTCTACAAAAGCCGGTAATTCATTATCAAGCCAGGTATTAAGATTCTTGATTACATCTCTCGTCCTTACTTTTTGAAATCCAAGTACAGCCTTACGAAATATGGGTTGCTTACCCAATTCTGTAATTCGCCCACCATTCAATTCTTTATAAAACCCACTACTTGCCTCAATATGAGCCATTATTATGAAATAGTCTCTTTCGAAAGCATCAAGTTTTTTTATCGTTTCTATAAGACTGTCATTTGAACGACCGTTCTCGTTTTCAAAATTGCGTTTTCCGGCAAAAGTTTGTGTTATGAAATGGTTTATATAATCGTTGCCATTTTCAAGCCATTCAACAGGATTGAAAATAATAAGACAATGGATTCCATTAGCTCCATCATTCACCGATAATTCAACTCCTGGTAAAAGATATATTTCTTGTTTTCTGCCCGTTTTAGCCAGGGCTTTATATTCATTACAATCAAATTTATTATGATTTGTTATAGCTGCGATACCAATTTTTTCTTTTTTTAATTGATTGACATATTCTGAGACATAAAAGTCCTTTTCACCACTATAAGTAAATTCATTATCGATAGCTGTATGCAAATGAAAATCAGATCTAAGCCAGGCGCTGCCGTTTTTGAAAATTTCAAATTCCTTATCCATTTTACTAATCGTTTTTTGTTGAAACCAATAATTCTCTTACATCAACATCTAAAACCTGAGAAATCTCCGTTAAAACCTGAATGCTGGGTTGCGTATTGTTATTGCAATAGTTTGTAACCACCACATAGCTTTTCCCGATTTTCTTAGCGAGCCAGGTTTGAGTTCTGCCTTGTTCTTTTAAAATTTTCTTTATTCTATTCACTGGTTTAGTGTTTCTAAATTTTAACTGTAAGGTTCAAAGATACATTAAATTATCCCTTAGCAATATAATTATGTGCTGAATAATGATATATTCGGCCAGGTTTGGGAAGAGAAAACGCAGTTCTTTTACATAACCTGCAACAAAATGTTGCCATTTCATTGTTTTCTCGTCAAATATCTGCCATTGAGCCCCCAAAGCCCCGCTAAGATATCAAATTTCAAATATCCACACCATCCACCCCATAGGATTAATGGAATAAAGTTTACCACCCACCCCGATGAAGTTCAAATCGCCGGGAGTGCATTCCGGAATGTTAGCATCGCTCCAAAAACCCGGTTTGCCGCTATAATTTTTATAGGCTGCCAGAGAGATTGAGCATATCGCCGGTTTCTTTGGCCATGCGTGGGTGAAAATGGCGAACAGGGAATTTCTTTACCCCGGCGAGACTTTTAAATCTTATTTGTTTTACATCGTGGCTTCATCCTCTTAATTGTTTTCGCGCAATCCTTTCCCGAGCTTCAATTAGTGTTTGATGAAGTTTCGCTTCTAGAAGTTTCTTTGAAGGTAGTTCTGTCCAATATTCAGCAACCACAATTCCATCTTTATGCATTTCAAGAAGTTCTATTTGTTCTTTACTTGCAACAGCACAGAGAATAAGTCCAATTGGAGCGTTTTCACCTTTTTGTTTTTCATATCTATCCAGCCATTTCAAATACAATTCCATTTGACCTTTGTGTTCGGCTTTGAATTTGTCAATTTTAAGTTCAATTGCAATTAATCTTTTTAACTTTCGATGATAAAATAGCAAATCCAAATTGAAGTCATCGCCGTCAATTATCATTCGTTTTTGTCTTTCCACGAATGTAAATCCACTGCCTAATTCTAAAATAAATAATTCAAGTTCTTTCAAAATCGCAGCTTCTAAATCATTTTCCAGATAACCATCTCTTAATTCCAAAAAGTCGAGGAAATAAGGGTCTTTGAAAATTCTTTTTTCTATATTGTTGCTATCATAAAGTTGGATGTCGGCATTTTCTGTTCTTTCATGAACTTTTTGTTCAATTTGTTTTCTCAATTCTCTAACACCAAATAAACTTTCATACGCAAGCTTTCCATAAAAGTCTCTTGCTTCTTGCTCTTTTAGCGGAATTAGTGCAAGAAAATGCGACCATGATAAATGTCGTGACAGCGTAACGACATTTTCAATATCTGGATATTTTTCAGCAAATTGAATCATTCGTCGCAAATTCTTTTCTTCATAATTTCTCCCGAACTTTTCAACTAATTCTCGTGACACAGTAACGACAATCTGTTGTCCATATGCAGCTCTTTTATTTTGTAAATTGTCGGATAAAATTCGCTTCCCTACCTGCCAAAACAATACAGTTAATGAGCTATTTACATAGGAATTTACTTGTGATTTGGTTTTTTCAATCAGTACAACCAACTCATTTAATAAATCTTGATATTCATTTTTTTCTACCGACATTTCATTTTTTTCCAATTCACATTTACGAAGATACGGTTTTAATTTCTGAACAAATCAAATAATGTTGGATCTCTTTTTAATCATAGTGTATATTATTATGTGTTCAATTTCCCTCTCTATATCCAAGAGAAATTTGTGGATATGTTCAGGTTGTATTTAGCGCTGTAATTACTATTGTGCCAATAATATCCACTGCTAAGATATCAAATTTCAAATATCCACACCAAACCATCACATTTTAAATCCCCCCCACAAACCTCCCCACCAACTTCCTTACCCCTTCACAGCGCATCAACAAATTAAACAGCCCTATCGTTACCACGGCCACCACTGCCCCCAGCAACACATCAATAATATAATGGTGCCCGGAGTAAACAGCTGAGAACCAAATGCCCAGCATAAACAGCACAAACAAGGCATTTACCCAACCCAGCTTATTCCGGATGCCATAGTACAGCACAATTACCGGGTAAGCTGCGTGAAGAGAAGGAATGGCCGCGAGCACATTCGCATTTTTATTGTACAGGCTGGCAAAAACGGGTATTCCGGTTAAGGCATCAAAGCGGGCCAGGCCTGCGCTGTTTCCCTGAACGCCAAGGTGCAGATCAAAACCATACAAATCGACATACCAGGGCGGTGCGGCCGGATATAGGTAATAAATAACGAATCCCAGGAGGTTGGTAAACAGAAAAACCAGGGAATACTGCGTAAACAATTGCTTGTTTTTATAATAGAGATAGACCCCGAAAGCCAATGGAACCGGCACCCAGTTGAGGTAAAACAAACCGGAAACAATATCAAGAAAACGGGTTTGAACCAGGTCAAAATACTCGTTGGGCGTGTAAACCAGGTCGTTCATCGAAATGCCAAACAGGCTTTTTTCCAGCAAATAGGGTTCCTGAATGCGCACCGGCGAAACCTCATAGTTGGGCAGTATGCGCATGGAATCATACACAATCCAATAGACAATAAAAATGGAGAAACCGATAATGAATTTCCGGGTTTTCTCATTTCCATAAAAAAGCAAAAGATAGAAGCCCGTCAAAAAAAGCTGGTCGCCGCGGATAGGACCCATCAACAGTGCCCACGACAGATAAGCCAGCACCAATGCCACGTTCACCCATAGGTTTTTCCGGGTAAACCTTGTAAAAGTTGAATTTTCAGCCGTTCTATTCATTCCAAACCCTTTCATAGGTTGGCTCACCCGTTTTTATATTGTATCCAAAAAACTCAATATATTTCACTTTTGGCCAATAGGATGTATTATCGGCATAGATATAAAGATATTCGATTCTCGATTCCTGCTTATTGATGGAGGTGATGACCATTGCATTGAACGGCCCTTGTTGCACCAGCCGGAAATTTCTTTTCCGGTCTGCAACCAGCTTTACCTCGTATTCATTCTTTTTTCCCTTTACGGGAGAGCACTCCGCACCATAAGCAAACAACTTTTCAACTTTCCGCAGCTCCATCCTTTGCCCCTGCTCCTGATACCGCACCCAATACACATCCACAGGAGATTCATCCATCAGCGTCCCTTTATCATCAAAGTTGGCGTCGTAAATAATGGTGTTGGCATTGTGGTTTCGTTGAATATAAAACAGCCTTTCGGTAGTTTTAGAAGGCACAGGATAGCCACCATCGTCTCCCAAAAGGGCGAACAGAGTTAAAATCACCGCTAATATCCCTTTAACCATATCAGAGCCATTTTTCCTGTTTGCACCACGCAATGGTTTCCTGCAGGCCGCGTGTTAAATCGTAATCGGGCTCAAACCCAAAATCCCTGAAAAGCGGGCTGCTGTCGCACAAATAGTGTTTGCGGCTTATCTCTTTCAGCCTTTCTGTATTGAGGGTGGGCGTTTTACCGCTTATCCGCGACATCTTTTCAAGCACATAAGCCATTGCCCTGACCACTGTTTTTGGAAAAACCACCTTCACCGTTTTTTTGTCAAGGATGGTTTTAACAATATTTGAAAATTCGAGGGCTGAATACTGATTGCCATCGGTCACAAAATAGGATTTCCGGGAAATATCCGAATCCAGCGCCTTCACAATCAGTTGCGCAAGGTCTTCTACATATATAAATGTAAGTTTTTGGGCCGAAGTGCCAATATAGGTTTCCACATTGCGGTTAATCATTTTATACATTACCAGGTAGTCTTTTTCGCGCGGGCCATACACACCGGTTGGCCGAAAAATAAGGTAGGGAAAACCCGCCTGGGAAGCTAAAAACTGTTCCGCTTTCAGTTTACTCTGCCCGTACAAAGTCTCCGGCTCCGGCAGGTCGTCTTCCCGGATAGGCTGCATACTTATTTCATTCAAAGGACCATAGGAAGCAAGGCTGCTCATATAGATGAATTTATCGGGCACACAGCGACAATCCACCAATACATTCACCAGATTTTTGGTGTATTGATAGTTTACCGTATTGTAGTCCTGTTTGCGCAAAGTATTGGTAATCCCTGCATTGTGAATAACGTAATCAAAATAGCCGGATTTACATACCTGCCTCATCAACACTTCGGCCAGGGAAGCCTTATCGGATAAATCCATTTTCAGGTAGGTTACCGGCAGTCCTTTTAGATAGCTTAAATCGCTTGTAGGCCGAATGCCGGCAGTTACCCGAAAACCCTTTTCAAGTGCGGCCTTTACCAGAAAACTGCCAATGAAACCATTGGCGCCGGTGATTAATATGCTTTTCATGATTCAAAATGTTTGATAAAACACCTTCTGCGAATATGTTCCCGGTACTCATAGTGCTTCCAGAGCTTCAATGCATCGGAATTGTTCGCCAGTTGAGGGCTCGAAATGGCCAGCTTAATGCCGTGGTCGATATAGGCCTGCGTCATCTCATTGAAAAATATGGCGTGCACGCCTTTGCCCTGGTAGTCGGGACGAATGCCTATCAGGTACATATCAATCAGTTCATTCTTTCCATAAATCGACTGTAAAACAGGGACGAACCCGAATGGAAAAAGCTTTCCCCTTGCTTTTATCAATGCTTTGGACAAGGAGGGCATGGAGATGCCAAAACCAACGACATCATCGTTTTTATCGAGCACAAAACAAATATATTCGGGCTTTACGATGGAAAAATATTGCTTTATGTAATAATCTATTTGCTCATCGGTCAATTGAACGAAGCCATACAAATCAACAAAAGCGGCATTTAGGGTATGGAACATTTTTTTGGCATAAGGAATTATCTCTTTGGCCTTTTTAACCTTTAAAGGCCTAAGTTCATACCTTTCGGCGACGAGGGCGGCGTATCTTTTTATTTTTTCAGGCACCTGTCTGGGCAGGTTTATTTCTATCTGCACCCAATCCACATCTTTTGTAAACCCCAGCAATTCCATATGCTCCGGATAATAGGGATGGTTGTAAATTACCGCCTGTGTACCCAGCTCATCGAAACCTTCAATAAGCATTCCTTCCAGGTCCATATCGCTAAAACCAAGCGGGCCGTGTATGGCGGTCATGCCTTCTGATTTTCCCCAATCTTCAACCGCCTGAATCAAGGCCGATGAAACGCTTATATCATCTACAAAATCAATCCAGCCAAAACGCACCCTATACTCATTCCATTTTTCATTTGCCCTTTGGTGGATGATGCCCGCAATCCGTCCAACCACCCGTTTTCCATCGTAAGCCAAAAAATATTTTGTTTTACAAAAGGCATGTGCAGGATTTTTCGAGGGCGAAAGTGTTGACCTTTCAAACCCAAATAGTTGCGGCACCCTGTAAGGATTGCCATTGTACAAGGCATTGGGGAAAGCAAGAAACCGATTGAGTTCTTTTGCTGACTGCACCTCTTTTATGATGATGTTTTCCATATCAGGCCGTGATTTTAGATAATTTCCCGTTCATCATCGCCCGGCATTGTATAAGTTTGGAAATGGCCGTATCAATCTGGTCCCTGGTGTGGGTTGACATGAGCGAAAAGCGCAGCATGGCTTCGTCCTTCCCTATCGCGGGATGAACAATCGGGTTAACATACACTCCCTGCGCCATAAGCAGGGTCGCAATGGTGAATGTATTCTGGTCATCGCCAATAAAAATGGGAATAATGGGTGTCTGGCTTTCGCCGATATCAAATCCATACCGCTGCAACCTATGGCGGGCATAATTCGTGTTTTCCCAGAGTTTTTCGCGCCTTTCGGGTTCTTCTTTGATGATTTGCAGTGCTTTAAGTGCCACGGCTGCCGATGCCGGGGGAATTCCCGCGCTGAAAAGCAGCGAACGCGCAGTGTGCTTCAGAAAGTTAATGGTATCCACATCTCCGGCCACAAACCCTCCAAGCGAAGCAAGCGATTTGCTGAACGTGCCCATAATCAGGTCCATTTTATCCGTTACATTAAAATGGGATGCGGTGCCGGCGCCATCTTTCCCCAACACACCCAGCGCATGGGCATCGTCCACCATCACCGAGGCTGAATATTTTTCGGCCAGGCGGCAAATTTCATCCAGAGGCGCTATATCGCCTTCCATGCTGAACACTCCATCCACCACAATCAGGACAATTTGACCGGAATCGGTTTTTTGGAGATTTTCTTCCAGTGAAGCCATATCATTGTGCCTGAATTTGAAGCTTTTGGCATAAGAAAGCCGGCTGCCTTCAATAATGGAGGCATGGTTTTTCTCATCCATAACAATGAAATCATTGCGGCCGGTAAGTGCAGAAATCGTCCCAAGGTTGGTCTGGAAGCCGGTACTGAACACCACCGAAGCCGGTTTGCCGGTGAATTCGGCAAGACTTGCTTCCAGTTCCTCGTGCAAATCAAGGTTGCCGTTCATTAAACGCGACCCGGAAGCGCCGGTTCCGTATTTATCTAAGGCATCTTTGGCCGCTTCAATCAGTTTCGGATGATTGGTCAAACCCAGATAGCTGTTTGAGCCAAACATCAGCACCTTTTTTCCATTAATCAGCACCTCGGCGTCCTGTCCCGATTCAATGGGATGATAATAAGGATAAATCCCCATTTTCTTTATCATCTGGGGCCGGTCATATCCGGCCATCTTGTTGAGTAGTGTTTTCATGTTGATTTGGGTTTTTGGTTAAACTTCATTTTTGTTTGGGAAAAACCAAGGGATTCTTCGTTCCGTTATCAATGTAATGTTCGTAAATGTTTGATTACCAATGTGCTTGCGCGCGTTTCCCAACGCGTGCCACCCGGACTCTCTTCCTTTTTTCATCACCACTTTCAAGCCCCTTTCCGGGACTTCTTTTTCTGAACGTAGTGGAATGAAAAATTTCATTTTTTAAATATTTTATTGGTCAACACTGTTTAAAAATCAAACTTGAACCTTAGCCGTATGCCATGGGTGGGCACATTGGGATTTTCAAGGTGCGTAAGCCGTTGCACGTAATCCACCCTGAAAAATTTCAGGATATTCCCGATTCCGGCACTTACCTCCACGTAAGGCGTACCTTCGAGGGTATAGGTGGTGGTATTTCCAAACTCATCGGTTGGAAATAGCATAAGCCCCGGCGTAACGTTTGGATTGTTTTTATCGGTAACACTACCGTAAACACCTTTAAATGAGATGATTTCGCGCCAGCCTAAGCGTTTAATCAACGGTATTTTGTTGAAAAAAAAGCCGTTGAAATGCTGCTCGGCAAACAAGCTCACATGCTGGTCGCTCACGAACTCCAGAAAATTCATCAGGTTGTAGGACAGCAACTGATACGAATAGGTTTGATTTGCCCGGTGAACGGTAAGCAATGGAAAAGGCACGCCACTTCCCAATATTTTAGAGCCTTCCAGTTCTAAATCCATAAATCCGATGGGGGATAGATAAACCCGTTTAAAAATATTGAAGTTTACTTTGCCATAATCGTAATCAGCTCCAAACAAGCCTTTAATACTCTGAGTGTAGGACAGTTGAAAAATGGGATACCTGGTAATGATGGGTGTCCGGTAGCTTAGCCCCTGATAGAATCTTTCGTTTGGGGCAAATCGCAATGTGGCCCCTATTTCGCTCGAAGTAATGGAATTTATTTCACGGTCGTCGCTGAATCTGAAATACAAAGTACCCCCCGGCTCCTGTGTCATATTTTTAAAGTTCAGCAAGGTTGAAACCCCGTTTCCCCAATCCCTGTAATGCTCCAATTTGAACATTTCGTAGTAAAGGATTTTATCAGCCACTCCGCGCTTAAAGGAGAGCAAGAAATTGTCTTCGTTGATAAACTGCATTTCCATGCCCGGAAAGTTGGTTTCAACCTGATACATAGCCGTTATGGAATGTCTGGGATTTTCCTTTAACGGGCGTCCGTTCAGCGACCAGGTGGCACTGACAGAATGCTTAAACCTGTCGTCTTTAAATCCATAGGTCAGGTAGCCCTCCAGCCTTAGCCGCTCATTAAATTTATCGGAAGTCCGGGCGCCCACCTTGAGCCGAAAGCCTTCCACATCATTAAAGCTATAAAATGTATTTACGGGGCCGACTTCCACCGTACCAAAATTCCAGTATCCGGCTGCCAGCAGCATCACAATATCCATGGTCCGTTTAAATGCCGGCACATGCTGTATGCTGTCCACCATCACAAAAATATTCTGCTCCTGTTCAGTAAGTTTTTCTATCCTGCCGGCCTCCCAAAAGGAAGAGTCGCGCGCTGCATGGCCGGTGTTTTTTACCAGATGCTCAATGCCCGAATAAACACTGTCTGACCGGGGAACATTAAAGGTGTAATTGTCGTAAAACACCGTCTTTTTGCCAAATATCCCCGTTCCTTTGTTGGTAAGGTTAAAATCAACAAGCAGTTCATCTTTGCTGAACATCCAGCCTTCGCCATTCATTTTCTCAAATTCCTGCACAATCTGCAGGTCATTCACAAAGTTCAGGTTGATGTCCTCGGTAACCCGCATATCCACTTTAATCACCGCGTACTTGTCATCGTCCGTAATGTAGAGATTGCCCTTAAACGCGAAGTCGGCTTTGTTCCTCGGCTGAAAGGCCAGGTTGATAGCCCGTAGCCCGTTTATGGGAATGGTATCAATGATGTGGAATTTGTAGATTAAAGGCGCCAGCGTGGAAATTGGGCTGATAAACTGGTTGGTGAGCAGGGTAATGTTGTTGGAATAAATGTCAATATCCTGATAAAGGTTATCAATGATAAAACCAACTCCTTCGTTGTCAATGTAATCATGAAACCCAATCATGTTGGTGCCCGAGATGTATTCCTTTCGGGTTTGCGGCTCCTTTCGGTAATAGACTTTCGAGAGGGTTTCTTTGAGAAATACCGGCAAATAGGGTTTCCCGTTGATTTTGGATGTATCCACAAAGCTGAATACATATTGAAACTTTTTGAACATCTTCTTGCTCCTGAATTCATCGGTAATGTTGTTCAGCGCGAATTCCACTTTTTCATGTTTGTCGAATTCATAATAATCGAACATCTCCTTACTGTTGGAATCCTTGTTTTCAATAACCTTTTTAATGAGTTCAACCGCCGGATTATCGCGGTTTCGGTAACGTTTCCGTTGTCCGGTCACCACCACTTCGGTCAGGGCAATGCTTTCGGGTTCTATTTCGAAGTTGATGGTTTGGTTTTTGGCTTGCCCAACTGACTTTACCTCTCTTTTATATCCAATAAATGAGGCCTGTAGTTGGGTGGAAGCCCATTGGGTGGAAATGCTGTAATCTCCATTGTAATCGGTGATGGTGCCAATATTTTTTCCTACAAAAACTACGTTGACAAAAGGCAGTGGTTGTTTGGTTTTGGCATCGATAACCCGGCCTTTAATATTCACATACTTTTGTCCCATCCCGTGTGTGAAATACAGGACAAAAATCACAAGGGGCAATATGTAGCGTAATCTTTTCATTATTTATGAGCACTTAATTGAAAATGAAATACCTATGGGTAAAAAAGTTGAACCCCATCCCGATAACCACTGACACAATCACCTTTGATAAAATATAGTGGAAGTGAAAATATTCAACCAGCAGAAAAAGCCCTGATGTATTCAAAAGGATACTTGTAATCCAAACGGCTGAATATTTCAGTGTCTGCATATAGATGTTGCCATGCCGCTTGTGGAATGCCCAATTTCTTTCAAAAATGAAGGAAACCACCCCTCCGCTCACCGCACCCGTTACAGCCGAGAACATATACCACAACTGAAATACTTCGGTGAGCAGAACCAACACCAAAAAATCGGTTGCTGTAGCCAGGCCCGCCACAATATTGTAGCGTATAAATGAAGTGAAATTGGAGGACATAGTGGTTTCCATTGTTTGAGTTTAAAAAAGGTTAAAGAAGAGGATGCACTGCAGTACAATACTGGCATAAACCCCGGCCACCACATCATCGAGCATTACACTCCAGTGGCCTTTCATTGCATCAATTCTCCGGATGAAAAGCGGTTTTACGATATCGAAAAACCTGAACAGCACCAGCGCTGCCAGATAGTACTCCCACCGCAGGGGAAGGGCAAAAGCAGCAATCCATACCCCGACCACTTCATCTATTACTATTTTTGACGCATCGTGTTCCCAGATGGTATGCACCTTTTTTATGGAATACGTTCCCAAAAAAAGCACACCAACAATCAGGGCCAGGTTAAAAAAAAGAACAGCAGGTTGCTCAAAACCCAAATCATTAAAGAGCCAGTTTGTAATGAAAAGCATTCCAATACCTACTGTTGACCCTGCTGTTCCGGGAGCAAAAGGCGAATATCCTGTCCCCAGGACGGTAACTATGCGATTATGCCATTTCATTGCTCTTCTTCGTAATAATCGAGACCCAGATGATTGATTAGGTTTTCGCCCATCAGGTACCTAAGGGTATTTTCGAGTTTTATTTTTTGCAGAAATATATCGTGGATGGGCTGCAGCCCCTGCATGGTTTGGGGCGATTTAAAGTAGAAGGAAAGCCATTCCTGAATGCCCTTCATTTGGGCGCGATGGGCCAGGTCCATAAACAACGCCAGGTCCAGCACTACCGGCGCGGCCAGGATGGAATCCTTACACAGAAAGTTCACCTTGATTTGCATTTTATACCCCAGCCAGCCAAAAATATCAATGTTGTCCCAGCTCTCCTTATCGTCCCCTTTGGGTGGATAATAATTAATCCTCACCTTGTGGTACATCTCTTTATAGAGTTCCGGATATAAGTCAGCCTCCAATATGCTTTCGAGCACACTTAACTTGGATACCTCTTTGGTTTTAAACGAATCGGCATCATCCAGTACTTTGCCATCTCTGTTTCCAAGGATATTGGTCGAAAACCAGCCGTCAATACCAATCAAACGGGTTTTTAATCCGGGGCCCAAAATGGTTTTCATCAGGGTTTGACCGGTTTTAAAATCTTTACCGGCTATGGGCACCTTCAATTCATTGGCAAGGTCAACAATAGCGGGTACATCGCAGGTGAGGTTGGGCGCTCCGTTAACAAAAGGCACCCCGCTTTTTATGGCCGCGTAAGCATAAATCATGCTGGGCGCTATGGCGGGATGGTTGTTTTCGAGCGCTTTTTCAAACTGTTGCAGGTCATGGTGTATCTCCTGCTGCTCCACATAAATTTCGGTTGAAGCGCACCACACCATGACCAGCCGGTTGCAGTTATTTTCCTTTTTAAATTTTGCAATATCAGCCATTAATGCTTTGGCAGAATCCATTTTGGTTTTTTCGTGTTTAATGTGCTCCCCGTCAAGGTTTTTCACATATCTATGGTCGAAAACAGCCTTCATGGGTTGTATGGATTCCAGCTCCCCTTTCAGGTTCGTCAACAATTCTTTATCCAGCACCCCGGCATTCATGGCCGCTTCCCAGGCGTTATCGGCCGTGATGTCCCATCCTCCAAAAACCAGGTCGTTTAAGGAGGCGAGAGGGACAAAATCATTGATTGCCGGGTTGCGGTTTTCGGTACGTTTGCCCAGCCTGATTTTGCCCATCTGTGTGATGGAACCGATAGGTTGACCTGCGCCTTTTCGAGCGGCAAGTGTGCCTGCTATAAAAGTGGTTGAAACTGCCCCGAGGCCGGGAATAAGAATGCCAAGTTTACCATTGGCAGCCTGAATGCTTTTTTTGTGATTCATGGGTTTTTGTTTTTGGGTTACATATTATTGTTGCAATGATTTATTCGTTGAAAAGCAGTGAAATTTGTCAAAATGGCGAGGAGAAATATCGGGATGGTGAAAACAGAGATATTTTCGAACAGGGGAAAGGGCAGCCAGGAGACTGAAAATTTAAAATCACCAAACACAAAAGAAACTATTCCGGCAAGCAAGGCAGCAATGCCAATGGTTAATACTCTTTCGGGCCGCTGCATAATGCCCACGGTGCATTCCACATCAAGAGACTCAGCCCTGGCCCGCACATAGCTTACCATAATAGAGCCTATCATGGCGATAAATGCAAACAGCGAACTCAGGAAGTAATGGTGCGCCACCAAGTAGTAGCAGATGCCCAGAAACATGAACATTTCGCTGTAACGGTCGAGCACCGAATCGTACAATGCGCCGAATTTGGTCATTTTGTTCGTTAGCCTGGCCAGTTGCCCATCCAACATATCGAACATTCCGGCAAAAAGCGTGATGGCCCCAAACCAGAATACATATCTAAAATCGCCCCGGTTACCGACTTCGCCACCGGCAATCAGCACAATGGTTGAAACCAGTGTTATCCCTAAACCAATGGTGGTAATGCCATTGGGGGTAATACCGGTTTTGTTCAGCATACGCACTATGGGTGTTATGGCTTTGTATGCGTTTGTTTTTATGGTGCTCCACATAACTTTATGATGTATTTGGGTTTTTCAGAGGAAACTTTTAACCGGCAACCGCTCAGTCTTTTGCTGCCTGTACAAACTTAATATCTTTTATCATTTTTTCGGTCAGTTGCCAGTCATTCATCATGGCACGGAAACTTTCCAGAATTTCGTTCACTAATACATGGGTACTTTCGGTCGTTGCAAATACCTCTTCCCTTTTCCCCCTTTGTATCAATCGCGTCAGATAACTCTTTGCCATCCTTTTTACCCTGAAAATAATATCCTCAGCCTTTGTGCATCTTGCTTTTAAGGCAGGGTCAAAGACCAGGTCTAAGTACCATTGGTTTAGTTTAAACAGCTCGTATAAGCCTTTAAAAAGCAAACCAATTTCTTTATCCGGGTGGTCTTTTTGAGTTGCTATCCCCGTAACCAGCGCTTTTAATTCCCGTTCAAAATCCAGGAGCAACAGCTCAAAAAGGTCACTTTCACCTTTCATCTCCTTTGGAGGTCTCTTCCCAGCGAATTCCGGTTCCTGCATAAGCGCATCCAGGGTTAAACCGGCAATACCGGAATGAACCATGATGCGCCCTGCGGCTTTTATGAAATCTTCATTTTTTGTAGCCATCTCCTTTTC
>Ga0265295_1004777_pt1 | contig 17968 bp, 13 predicted proteins | sample Munlansysbiofilm_FD_192503 | JGI IMG/M metagenome (GOLD analysis project Ga0265295, IMG submission 192503) | Leachate microbial communities from a municipal landfill in Southern Ontario, Canada - Methane capture system biofilm | ecosystem: Engineered > Solid waste > Landfill > Unclassified ...
CGTATATGCGCTACTACAATCTGGAAAGGCTTCATACTGCCAATGGTGATATGAGTCCTGTTGAGTTTGAAAACTGTAAAAACAAAGTGTCTACTTTTGGTTGACCAGAACACTTCAATCGTATTTTCTTCCACGCGGGACTCGTTGGCTGCTAAGCATAAAAAACTTGTTGGTCTTGACATTGCTACATACAAGTTCCGCAACTGTGCTTGCTGAGTAGGTGTTACTTTTTTCAGGTTTTGGTTTATGCCTGCAATAAAAGGAAGAGCTAGTTGGAGATCAAAACGTCGGCTTGTCCCACCGTACGACTCTAATACTAGCGATGCTAGATGAGTTTCACCTTTCATACTTGCAATAGTCCCCAGGCTATATTCAAGTTCCCGGCCAGAGTGCATTACGGTGCAAGCCGTTGGCATAGTGCCGTTCGTTTGCTCTTTCTCTGATTGGGCACCGAAAATTTCTAATGCTGCAAATTTTTCAGCTGTTACAACTTCCGGAAGTAGTCTTGCTAGGTGCGTATATATCTTTGTAGAGAGTGCAATCCAGTCTTCCTGAGACAGAAGAGGAGGAGGGTTTAGTGTTAGCTCACGAATTAGTATCTGCATCTGCGTCTGCGTCTGCATAGTATCGTCTTGCTGCTCTCTTACTGCGCGTAGCAGGGAACGACTATCCCGTACTTTATCAGCTATTGGAGCTTTTGCGGCTCGTAGTATTTGCAGTATCCCCCGACGAACATTATTGACACGTTCAGTCAGCGTGGATCGCGGAGGATGAGTATCTTGTCCTTGGAAAAGAGCACGAAGACTGTTTTGGGTAGATTCTTGTTGCTCTTGTTCAAAGGCTGGCCAGTAGTCACCTATATGGCGGCCAGGTTTTACCTTTCCTTCACCGCTGCGACGAGCACACATAGCTCGGATGGATTGGTTTGTTAGTTGAGTATCAGTGAAACGTTCTATGACGAGCTCACCAAACCGATAGAGCACACGATTGATGTCTGTCGTCTTGTAAAGTATCAGCACTGGATTATAACTATCACACCCTTCACCGGTGACAATAGATTCATTATTTCTCACACTTGTTACTGCTTCTGCAATACATTTACCGAAGCGTTTGCTAGTGCTGATTTTTCCGTAACCAATTTTAGGGAAAGTGACCTTGTCAGCATCTAAATCACCAGAAATAATCTTTTGGTCGACGTCTCCGAAACGTTGCACTACAGATTTATCATCAAAGAGCCGGTTTAATATGTCCTCCTGCTCCCATGAAGTGTCTTGCATTTCATCAATGAATATCATTGGAAAGCGTTGATGAATTATATCCAATAGGTGCGGTTGCTCAACAAGAGCAAGCTCAGCATACGCAAACATATCACGATATCGAAATACACCTTCGTCTGCGAGCGTATTTTTTAACGTTAGTAATTGCTTGTATGAAGTACTATCGGCTCCTGGCAGCTTGCCACCCTCAGACTGAACCTCCAGTCTGTGATTTTTATAATAAAGCCCAGTTAACAACGCCTCGGCATTCGGCTGTCTCTTCAACCACGCGCGTAGCGTAAAATACTGGTTGTTCATTACCAGCGACATTGCTCGCTTTGCAAAGACAGTGTCATCAATCACATCTACTTTGATTTCTAGTTTACGCAGCATCGCCATTGCCAAAAACTGGTTAACAAAGCCATGTATTGTTCCAATAAAATGCGGATAAGCCAGCAGTCGAGAACCTTCTACTGATTTGGCTAGACGATGTGTAATTTCTTCTCGAGCAACATTTGTATGGCTCAGAATGCATATTCCTTTATGCGTGTGAGGCCATTTCTTGGCTAGTAGTAGAAGCTTAGCCGCAAGCAATGAAGTTTTGCCGCTACCGGGGACTGCGTTGAAGTCTCTGGTACCGTTCTCAAGCAGCGCTTCTCGCCTCTCTGAGTCACCAAAACAAAGATCAGGGGCCAACTGTTCCAGACCGTCTAGATCCTGCAAGTTCAGGACAACAGCTGTCATGCAAGCGTTCCTTCAGTTGGGTCAGAAGAAATAGTAGGGTTGACTGGTGGCGTGGTCAGATGAGTAAGGGCGTCCTGAATGTATTGAGGAAGATTATTGAAGAGTTGCTCTCCACTACCATACTCACCAGACGCTAACAGCTGTGCTGCGTATTGTGCGGCTATAGCCTTGGATGCTTTATTTTCATAAAGCGGTTGATAGATTATGGATGCCAGTTCATCTGGCCTATGGTTGGCTTCCTGAAGCCTTGTCCATGACAACTCAGCTTCAGTCTTAGCTATTGCTTCATCTTCATCACTAAGTCTTTCGTCTCTACTTTTTGCTTTCTTGGCTAATGTGATAGCTATATGCATTAATTTTGTACATCCGCTGAGTGCGAGATCGTACTCTAGTGTCCATTGATTCGAGACGCAGACGATAGTATTGCCACCTTGCGCGCGGTCTTGCTTACGTTGAACGATATTTGCTATTTCCTCACCATCATAGTCGGAATTAAATCGCTTACCTTTTTCTGGCTTTGTCACATAAGTCTTGGCTACATCTGGAACGATATCACGGTCGGTGAGGCAAACAACTGGAACCGGGTATTCTGGATTAGGGTTATTACTTTGTAATATACGAGCGTAGTGATAAAGACCGGTATGTCCTACGTTCACAATAGAAACTCCATGTTTTGAAAACGATCGGCCGCAAATTTCTGCAAGGGTAGGAAGTAGAATGGCTTCAGCGGGTCCCTCTACCATCATTACTCCGCGAGCAAAAAATAGGTTGGCCTTTGTTGCATCGATAAATCGCTGCAAGAACGAATAGTCGGTCTTTTGAAGCATGGTATACCCTGAAGATAGCGGGTATGTCTGTCCATTATGTACCATCGTTATCGCTTCGATGTCTGCGCTTGAAACTAGTGACGGACTGTGTGTAGTCATCACCACCTGAACCCGACTCTTTCCATCAGTAGATGCTTTCGAATGCTGCTTTAGTAGATCCATGACTCGATCTTGAAGCTGTGGATGCAAGTGCGCCTCTGGCTCTTCAATTAAAAGCAGGGCAAGGTCTTCGCCTTCCCGGAGCAGAACTAGTTCGGTAGCCATGAAAAGAGCATTATTGAACCCTAAGCCGCGAGGGCAATGCTCGTCCGGATGAATTTTATTATTTGGTAAGAGTGAAAGTTCGAATCTCTCTAAAATCCGAGTAAGAGAAAGATCAGGAGCTATTTGAATCCTTGATTCTAACTCATCACCAGCAAAGGAAAAATGTCCTAAATAATTGTTATTAATATCGGCTTGTACGCCCCTAATAACTTCGTGCTGTCCTAGGTGATGTTGAGCAAAGGCCATCAGTCCGACTAAGTTAACAGGTACTGTGTCAGGGGTACTCTCAGAAAAATCATTAGCTTCCTGTCCTGTAATATCATTATGTGCGGCTAAAATTTGTGAAAGGCGCGACTGACGTCCTGATCGCAACTCAGCCTCTGCATCACGTAGTGGACGCAGGTAAGTTGTGCGAACAAGCTCTCTGACTGCATAGCCAATCTCTGGGCCTGCGCCATCTTTTCCGGCACGTACGATCATCTCTACACGAGCACGCTTCATTGCTTGAGCAGGAATATATCTTGCTTGCAGGTGGATAATCAATGAACAGGTATCGTCATCCTCAAGTGTAAGCCACTCTAAAACAGAAGCTTCTTGCTCATCTGATAAGTCACACAAAGTAGCTTCAATAAATAAATTCTGGGCCCTGGTAGAACCGTGAATATGAAAATCCTGTTCAGTTAGTCGAATATTTTCATAACTTGTGGTCAGTAAGACTTGACGGATGGCATCAACGACCCCAGTTTTTCCAGCGTCGTTTTCACCTACTAAGATATTTAGACCTGGATTTAACAGCCAGTTTAGTTCTGGCGTATTAGCTCCGTTGCCAAACACACGAAAATTACTCGCTCGGATGCGTTTAAGATACATGCCCACCAACTCCTTTAAATACCGTAGAGATTTTCATCGTGTTTTTCTATTACCTTAGGAAGTGCTAATTACTCCCTAGTATTAGCTAGTCTTCTTAAGGCCTTATTTATGACGGTTCGCTACGAAGTTATTTTTTAATATAACTTTCGATTTTATTAGAATCTGACAGTTAGTCTTCTCGCTACTGTTTCTATGTGCCATCATAAATTGGAGAGCTTGCTCATTTCCCTGCTCTATAGTGACTCTGTCACTGTGATTCTTAAATACTACCATCACATACTTTAAATATACGTAATACGCTCAAGCTCATTATTCCAAACCAGCTGTATATACATTATAAGTAACGTTTGAAATCGACCCGTCACGTATCCGTTCCACAACCTCGTCAATCACATGTAGCGGCACTAAAAACCATTCCTGCGGCTTTACAGGGTTGCCAAAGCGATCTTCTATAGTGAGGTCAAGCTGTGCGGCAGCAAAAACACGGTGGAAGATATTTTCTAGTTTGGTGCGGTTGATGTTGTGCAGCGTGTAGGTTGCTACTATTTCTACATCAGCCAATAAGTACGTTGCGTCTTTTGCAGCATTCGCAATGCGGGTTTCGACCTTGCCACCGGTGACGCCAATTTTGTGAATAAGCTCGCGATGCTCAGTTACAAATGGATGACTAGACTGGCTGCGTAACACGTAGATTGTGCCACTTTTAATATCGTCCTCTTCTGCAGCGTCACCAAATAATGGTCCCATATCCGTACTGGTAATACGTCGGCTCGTTTCATCTTTATACAGCGCACGTACGAGCGATAAACGCAGCATGTTACTTTGCGTTCCATTAGAAAAAATCACACGTAAGCGTGCATCTTTTTTACCCTGTGGCGAATCAAAGTCTTCACCTTCCTCTGCCACGTAAGCCATTTGCCCAGACAGAACAAACCAGTGTCCAACTTCAATGCTGACGTTATTACCAAAAGGGCGTGTCTGACGTGACCCGCTTTTCAGCTCACGTTCTACCCGTTCAAATAAGTCTTCAAATAACTCAAAGTCTTCGCACTTTTCTCTGTGGGCAATTTCTTCTGCAGCTCGTTTCTCAGCAGATGAACGCACATGACGCAACACCGTCATATCATTCTGGCTTGCTTTCGCATCTGCAATGCCAAGCTCTGCTAACAAGGCGTCGGCATCCATAGCGTTTATGTCTGCAGGAATATCATTAGAAGCTGTCAACAAACCATGCGAGTCGATATCCGCAAGCAAGGTGTGTGCTTCGGGTAGTTTTCTAATCTGCTCTAGACGTACAGAATAAAGGCGCTCAAAAATATCGAGGTCATAGCCTTTACGCGGCGCATGTCCGTGCGTTTCATAGAAGCGTATAATATCCTCAAAGCCTGCGATAATACGTTCTTCACGTGGCGTGCGCTTCACTACTTTGACCGGCGTCACTTCTACGCCTAGGGCGGCTAATAATTCGTCATCATTCATGGTTGTCATTAGGGTTAACCTTCTGATTGCGCTGCTGTGGCTTGCGCTCTGTAACGTGCAAACGCAGCTACACCTTCAGCCATACGTTGCTCCCAGGGGTCTGCTGAATTAACAGTAGGTAATCGACCACGCTCAGTCTTGAACTGTAGAGCACGCATCGCTAACTCTCGGGCTTCATCTTCAGGAATGCTAATTTTTTTACCACCAATGATGGCCTCTATTTGTTGCAGTGACTTGGCATCCATCGCCTTACCGAGTATCGCGTAAGCCGCGTCAAACGGATTAATACGATCAATCAAATCAATATCCAGTTCACGCACGTTAATAAACTTACGTACACCATCAATCAGAGCCGTACTGCCAAGCGTGGTCTCAGCAGGACTTGTACCAGGTTCAGTTAATGCCATCTTGGCTTGCTGAGTAATATTCATTGCCGCGATCGCATGTTGGCGAATCGCTTCATGATCGCCTGAACTCAATTCAGGATAACGGTCGCGGATAATTTTACCCATACGCAACTGAGTCAGCTCTTCAGGCAGCGTATTCTCTTGGTCGAACAAACCACGCTCTAATGCTGTTTTATCTTGTATAAAGCTGGTTACCACCTCGTTCAAATCTTCTTTACAGATGCGTGTCGCTTCCGGGGTTTCTGGCTTTTTTAAGCCATTAATTTCAATATGCCATTGCCCTGTTGCTTCGTTAACACCTGCATTGGTCGTACCGAGTTGATAGCCTTCAGGGCCGTAATCAAAGCCTTCTTGCGGGCCTATATTTTTCGGTGTGAACTCATAACGTGGCGACAACACTTGCTCCATCAACAAGCTGGCTGAGATGGCTTTAAGCATATCGTTGACCGCTTCAGAGGTCGCTGACTGTTCTGCAGCAGGCTCGGCAATGAGGTTAGTAAAGCGAGAGCGCTCTTTACCTTCAGCATCACGTGTTGCACGACCAATAATTTGTACAATTTCAGTCAAACTGCTGCGATAACCTACTGTCAAAGCATGTTCACACCAAATCCAATCAAAGCCTTCTTTAGCCATACCCAGTGCGATAATGATATCCACATGGTCACGGTTATTATTGGCTGCAGGATCTTTTAATGCGTTAAGAACAAACGAGCGCTTGGCAGCATCACTGTCATCAACCAAATCGGCAACTTTCAGAATACGGCCATCTTTAGCTTTGATCAGATGAAAGCCCGTATCAGGATCAACGCCTTGCCATTCACCCAGCGTACCCATAATCTCGTCAACTTCTCGCTGCTTATCCTTAAGACTTTCACGCGCGTTAACGTTAGGAATGTGAACAATGGTTTTCAGTGATGGGTCAAGAACTTTAGCGATGGCCTCGACGTAGGTTCTGGTATAAAAAAAGTAACCAATATCCAGCGACTTTAACCAACGATAGCCATTCAACTGCTCGTAGTAGGTATAGGTCACTGTCTCAAATTTACTCTCATCAACTGTCGAAAGCACCGCTTCACTATCCCCGCGAAAGTAAGAGCCGGTCATAGCAACGATATGTGTTTTATCACGCTCTAACAGCTCACCCAGCTGGCTACCCAGTTTGTTGTCCGGATTAGCAGATACGTGATGGAACTCATCAATAGCAATCAACCGATTATCAAACGCTGCAACACCAAGCTCTTCAAACGCAAAGCGGAATGTCGCATGAGTACAAATCAGAACTTGATCATCACTGTCTAAAAACTTACTGACTGCTTCAACCTTTGACTTAGCCACACGCGGCTCATCAATGCCAGGCGCGTTACACAAGTTCCACTGCGGCTCGACATGCCAATCCCAATAAAAACCAAACTCAGTTAACGGCTCATTGGCAAAACTGCCACCAATGGAGCGCTCCGGCACCACAACGATGGCTTGCTTAACACCTTGGTTATTGAGTTTATCCAACGCAATAAACATGAGTGCGCGTGACTTACCCGATGCCGGTGGTGATTTGATTAGCAAATATTGCTCGCCACGTTTAGTAAACGCACGTTCCTGCATCGTACGCATGCCCAACGCATTAGATGTGCTCGATGCTCCAGTGTGCGCAGTTCTAATCGAAACGGCTGGAATGGTGTAGTTATTGGTTGGATTAGTCATTTGTTCTTCCTTGTAAGGAAATTCCTTTAGCGATGAACTACTTTGTCTGTGAGTTAACATTTTACGTTGCACGGTAGTGTGCAACATCGCTTGTGTTTGCGTATGAAACGCATGCCCAGCAAGGCTTTATACGTTGCACGGTATTGCACGATAACGTGCAATACCGTGCAACCACCTTCATGTTTTTACATAATAGCTATTGCTGGTTGCACCGTGCCTGACGAGTAGTCCGTTCTGAACAAGCTTGGTTAGCAATCTATATGCTTGGCCACGATCTAAACGACATAATTCCATCACCTCTGCTCGCTGGATGCGGCCATGCTGGCTAACGTAATTAAGCACCATCTCAGGATGTTGCACAGAACTGAAACCCACTTGTCGTGTATAAGCAACTTTTTCTCCCTTAGCGCGGTATAACTCAGCCGATAACGTATAGGAACGGTTGCGTGTTTGGCCATGCGCTTCTACCAGACCAGCCTCAACTAAACGCTCAAGCGTGCGGCGTGCCTGTGCTAGATCACGCTGGATATGCAGAGCCAGCTCTTCAGCCGATAGGCGTTTTTGCTCCCGCAGAGCGGCTAAGGCTATTAAGCTATCAATGGGAAGCGGCTTACCACCTTGCTGGCCTTCTTGCTCAACCACTAAGCGTAAAAATACTTCGTCTGCTGCTGCTGTCGCCAACTCTAAAATTACGCTGTGATTATCTGTACGGCTGTAGTCCGGTTCTGGGCGACCAAAGCGCAACATGCCTCTATAAATTTTATCAACACCACGGCCAGAGCGTTCAACAACACCAATTCGTTTCATTGCATCAGCTAGAGTACGGTTACGTGGACGTGGCTCGGTGGTTAGCAAGTTATCTAAGGTGACACCATTCACTAAGCCACCTGGGTTGCTGATGGTTAAGCCATAATCATCCAAACGCACATGCACCGCATTCAAGCGGTGATAATCTCTGTGCACTAAAGCATTAGCCACTGCTTCGCGAAACGCCCCCATATCCACCATAGGAACGGGAACACGAAACAAGCCGACTTGTATTTCTTGTTCTGGATTGTAGGGTCGAAAGTTAGTCTCTAGCCAGTCCAGCGCTTTCAGTAAGGGATAGCGTCGAAACTCATTGAAGTTTACCGCGTCACTTGCCAGTACCTGAAAGGCAAACTCGTGGGTGGCAACTTTTTCGCGTAACGCAGTTTCTTTACCGATCACTAATAAGCCAGTCAAGGTGGGTACACGTTGGCCGTTTGCGTCTCGAGTGGTAAAACCTAGGGCACCATCTAGCGCCTCATCGTCTAGCTCTAATAATACTCGATCACCGCCGTACTGCTGAACTGTCTGGCGCAAACGTTCGCGCTCTAGAGGATCGAGGTCAGAGAGCGTAGCACCAGCTACTGCCTGGGCTGATACATCCACTAGTCCGAATTGGTTGCTATGGCTGCTGCGCTCATGCGGCAACATAGCAACACACTCAGGCGTGCCGTCACTCTTAATACGTCTGTGTAAATACATACCTGCTGTTGTAGCTATGACCGAGCTGGATTTTGGTACTGAGATTTTTGCGACTTCAATTCCTGTGCATACTTGCTGACTAACCGTCACAGATAAACTTGGGGATGTTCGTGCAGCGACAAGCCCAGATAAACCTATTAGGTCTTTATGCTTAGCGTGTAATCCGGTTGGAGTACCATCGTCTTCAACACCTAGCCACAACTCACCACCTTCGGAATTAGCTAAGCAGGCTAAAGCTTCTATGAGGTCACGATCAGATAAGCACTTAAGGTCACTCTTGAACTCAACAGTCATGCTTTCTTTTGTGGGTAATGTACTTTCGTGATTATCCATGAGCCGCTGGCTTCTCCAATGTGCTGTCTTGTTTGAGTCTAGCTTTGCTAAACCAGGCGGGTGGACTTAAATCTTGATTGTCATGAATGCTATCAGGAACATCATTCCAGAACGCCACGATAGCGTCAGAAAACGCTTGTATATGAGCATCATTTATTTTTAGGTGCGTGTAGTTTAGCGGGCGGTAAAACAGGTCGCTGCTTGTTAGCGTCGTACGTGCAAACTCATCTACAAGGTATTTAGGATATTGAGCCCTAAGAGTTTTAATCGAAGGCCCATCACCATGCTTATAAACATTAACGACTAAACGGCATGCATCAATGACTTGATAGTAGGGTTGCTCGTTCCAGTCCCAGCCTACAGATTTCATAAGCTCTGCAAGCTCACCACTATTTGCTTTCCAGATTGCGTTTTTTAATTGCTCACTGCTACACAAGTGTTCTATTTCATCGACAAGCCACTGTCTAAATTGCTTATCCCATTCATGGTACAGGCCTGAAACGACACTCAGCCGTGTCTGATTTCCAAGATTAAGCAACGCATGGTAGCGCTCACAAGCCTCGGCATAAAAATCACCTTCATCGTGAAAACCAGGATTAAAACGATACTGATTTTCTTTCATCCAGCTGTTAATAAGCTGCTCGGCACTCTCTTTTGTGTTGAGCTCAGAAAACTGTAAAAGCAAACGTGCTTGAGCTTGCTCAACATAGAAAATGTGTTGGCTTATTAATGATTGTCTTAAGGGTTCTGTCATTTGAAAAAGCACATATTTCCTCATGCTTTTTTACCTGACCTGGTTTTCTCTGCGGCAATCATTTTGGTGTACAGATCAAACAGCTTTTCAAGGCGTTCGGTATCGTTTTTAAAGCGGCGGCCAATAAAGATACGCTCCAGCACTTCGTCGTTCTGCTCATGGGCGCGGCGTAGATTCTCTGGCATTTTTTCTGGCTCGTATAAATCCGCAATGGTGGCGGGGAAATGCGCTTCGCGAGCGAGCAAGATATTTTCTGCGCAGGCGGTTAAGTCGGCTTTGTTTTGCTCGGTGAGTAAAGGTATTGGGAAGGTGTTCCAGCCAAGAGTGTTGGAGTAAGAAAAACGCATCTCAAGTCTTACACAAACAGTCCCAATCCATACCCAATGCAAACGCGAGGCAATGATCGCCATGTTCCATAAGGGGGCGTCATAGAGGGCAAAGTTACGGTCACCAATAATCGTACCTCCCTCCACAATACCTACCGGTAAAAAAGGACGGTTTTCAGAACTCACACGCGGAACAACTAGAGTTGTCTTACTAGACTGGTGGCGTATTTCAGAGAATTTATGCGGCGTATTTGCTTCTAATTGGGTTTGCTTTTTTTTACTTGCGAACCGCATATTTCGTACATTGTTAATACGCTGCTTTATCTCAGGGATCTGCATCGCATTATCTAAATCACTATCCTCTAACCACAAGCAATAACGCTGCTTACCATTGATAAACTCATCAGAGTTGGAATACTCACGGATAAACTTATTTGCTTGTGGTGCATTTTTAAGTAATTGATTTTTTTCTTCAAAATTTAAGAAAAAATTCCCACCATCAACAGGTTTACTTCCAAAGTCCATCTGCCCTTGTTCACTTATAGGTCGGGCTGATTTTTCAACAATTACATTTGCACCAGGTATTAAGTAAGCATTGATATGGTTTGTTTTTTTCACCTCTAAAGATGAGCCACTTGAATCAGAATTTTTCTCAGAAAACAACCTGCGCTCAGCCCCAGTGTTTTTAGCAATACCGACAATCACCACAGTAACACCGGCATTGTGGCTGGCTAGGTTTGCCCACTTAAACGAGGTATGGGCAAAAGCTATTTCATGCCCTGTTGTAAAAATCAGCGGCCATAAAATCGGTACTTGCTGGCCTTGGCAAATGGAGTTGGTCGATACAAACGCCGCCGCTGCATTACTCTGTACGCCATAATCCGCAGCCTTCATAAACCAACCCGCCACATAATCCAGCGACTTCCAGTTTTTAGTGCGCTTATCAAAAATGGCTTTTAAATCATCTTTTTGCTCATCAGATTGCCACGTTGAACCTATATAGGGCGGATTACCACAGATATAGGTTTCACCCCCTTCATTGGCAAAATCGATTTCCGTCTGATCCAGTGGCGTATTAAATAAATCATCACCTAACACTTTCACGCCCGTTCCCGTTGGTGGGCAGATGCTCAGCCAATCCAGACGCAAAGCGTTACCACAAATAATCCAGTTCTCTTTTGATAGCGGTAAAAACTCAGCCAGCGCATCCTGCTGGCCGCGATACTGCACGTCACATTGGTACTCGGCGATAATCAACGCCAGCCGCGCAATCTCCGCCGGAAAATCATTAATCTCAATGCCACGGAAATTGGTTAACGGGATAACGGATTTGAGCTGTGCTTCGCCACGTCGATGATTGATCTCGGCTTCAATCGCGCGCATTTGCTTGTAGGCAATCACTAAAAAGTTACCCGAACCACAGGCCGGGTCAAACACGCGAATACAGCTCATACGCTTGCGCAAGTTCAGCAGTTTGCGCGGATTGTCACCCGCTTCTGCAAGCTGCTCGCGCAATTCATCTAAAAACAGCGGGTTCAGCACCTTGAGGATATTCGGCACACTGGTGTAATGCATACCCAAGGCACCGCGCTCGGCATCATCAGCCACCGCCTGAATCATACTGCCGAAAATATCTGGGTTAATTTGCTTCCAGTTCAGATTGCCAGCGTGCATTAAATAGGTGCGTGACATCCGTGAAAAACGCGGCACAGCGGTCGAACCTGAAAACAAGCCACCATTCACATAAGGAAAGCGATCCGCCCAGCTCGGCAAACGCGGCTCAGCACTGGCACGGTCGGCCAGTTTAATGTTCATGGCCTTGAAAATGGTTTCCAGCACGGCATCGGTATTGGAGCCGTCCCGTTCACTGACCTGATCCACCGTTTTAGTAAACAGGTCATCACCGGCAAAAATATCGGTATCTTCCGCGAAAAAACAGAAAATCAAACGCGCCATAAAGTGATTCATATCACAGCGACGTTCTGCTAACGCCCACTCAGGGTTATCGTCCAGCAGCTCGACATACAGCTTGTTGAGACGCCCCGTCGCTCGCACATCAATGGGATTGTCTTTGATTTCTTTAAGGGTAGAAATACCCGCCAGCGGCAGAAACACACCAAAGTGATCAGCAACATCGGCATAGTTACAGGCAACAGTTTCGCCGCTGTTAAGATCCTCCGCCTCGAGCGTGACGCCATCAGTGGCGAGAATAAACTTCGCTTTGGCTTTGCTGGTGGCGGGGCTGTTAGCCAGCCTAGTCAGCGTCTCGCTAACGGCGTTTTCTGCACACACGGCAATATGAATATTGTTACGCAGCAACACACCGCCAGCGACATCGGAAGTATTGGTATTGCCACTACGCAGCCGCTTCAGCGTGGTTTCTTTGTGCCCAAACGCCGCTAAAAACTCGTACGCGAACTCGTGCGCATCAAACGGCTGCATAGCGAGCTCAGATAGGGCTGCTTCAATTTCTACTGCGTTCATAGTGTACCAATAGTCAAAACGATTGTGAGTGGTGTCGCTAAACAAGCTTGCTAGTATAGGTATCCGGCTTTGCAAGTGCTAACAGTATGCTGTCGGTGCTCGGCCTTAACAGGGAGGCATTGGGTATGTTGAAGCACTAGGTTAGAGTGAACGCACTGAGGTAAGTCGCACCTTGCAACGGTGTTATATATTTTTAGTGGTGTGCTGCCAAACCGCTGTGCGCCACTCTAGCAATTGGGGTAAACAGTTTACTAATAACTGTGGCTTATCCTCGCACAAGTCTGCAAGAAGCCCTGCAAGTGGATAATCAGTCGACTCTTTGCCATGCAGTAAGATATCAACTGTTTTCTGAGAGTCTTTACGTAATTTATCTAACCAAATATGCCATTCAGGCTCATGCTTCCAATAATTTGCTGCCGCGTGAATTAACTTAGCCACGGCTACACCTTTTTGGCTTTTAGGGCCTAGTTTTCGTGCATAACTAGCTTCAATCTCAATATCTTGAAGTACATCAAACAAGTACCTCTGCATAGCGCAGAACCCAACGCCTATTAGATACTCTCCTTGCTCACAAATGGTTTCAACCTCGCATACTTCTGCGGCTTTGATCTGCTCGTGAATGGATGTGAGTGAAGAGTCTAGAGTCCTTAGCAGTCCTTCAAGATGCATGAATCCACTATCCCATAACTCAGTAGAGCTTCTGCTCATCGTGATTATTGTCACTTCTTCTCCTCAGTACTGGCATACCGATTCAAGCTATCTATCAGTCGTCGGCTTGAGTCACTTGATCTGTTGGCTCGGGCAGATGCTCCGCAACTTCCCCGATAGGTACGCCGAAGTATGTGCACAGCTGATCCAGCACATTTGTATTGGTGACGTAGCCTTTCTGGTTTGCGATTTTAGAAAGCGTGGTGCGATGAATCCCTGTTTCTTTTGAAACCTCATCCATTGTTATCCGTCGCTCTTCTTTAAAGCCTTTGTCTGCCATCAGTTCTTTGAGACGAAATCGAATCATTTTTATCTCCTGTTTATCTTTCCTGATTCTACAGATAATTCCGTCTTTATGCTTGCTTTGCGCTTCTTAGGTATAGCTATCCGCTCCCACGTAGACCCTACTCTACATTAAATGCTTGACACGTACTTTCTACTGAACTAATGTAGACCCAGCTCTACAAAAATACATCAGGAGATACAAAATGAAGACTACATACCTAACCACTTCCGAGCTTGCCGAACGCATTAAGTACGACGCACGCACCATCCGTAATCAACTCAAGGATTCTGTTCTGCTGGAAGGCATTCATTACATCCGTCCATTTGGTGGCCGGAAGATTCTGTATTTATGGGAAAAGATTGAGGTCGATATGTTTAAGGCTCCTGCTATCAATTCCCTGATGATGGGCATTCGCTAGGAGGTGCGATATGGCAAGCGTAAATGCTAGAAATGGGCTGTTATATCTGGACTTTCGTTATAAAGGGCAGCGCTGTCGTGAGTACACAAAACTTGCTGACACTGTTGCGCACCGAAAGCGCTTAGAAAAAGTCGGGACACGCATCGAAGCGGAAATTATTTTGGGCACCTTTGTTTACCGAAACTACTTTCCAGACAGCAAGCGTGCTGATGTTTTTGAGGAATATGACCAGAAGGTGGAGGCTGCTCGAAAGAGTGAAGCCGGTGAGGAGGCTGAGGACAGCACCCCAACTTTGGCAGAGTTTGCGCAGATTTGGCTGTCTGAAAAACAAGTTGAATGGCGTGACAGCCACTACAAAGCAGTAGTGGGTACTTTGCAGGCTTATGCTATACCGACATTTGGGGAAAAGAAGCTCAACGACATCACCAAGGCTGAAATACTGCAGTTTCGCGCAACTCTCGCCAAAGATCCGCTACGAAAAAGCAGTGCATTAAAAGCATCCACCGTGAATAAGGCAATAACCCCGTTCAGGATGATTATGAATGAAGCCGCCGAGCGATACGATTTTACCTCACCGTTTCTTGGAGTTAAATCTTTAAAAATACAACGGACTGATATTGAGCCGTTTTCACTAGACGAGGTAAGCCTGTTTCTGACTAAGGTGCGTGAGGACTACAAGGCGTATTACACCGTACGGTTTTTCACGGGCATGCGAACAGGTGAGGTCGATGGTTTGCGTTGGAAATATATAGATTTTGAGCGTCGAGAAATCTTAGTCCGTGAGTCAGTTGTTCAGAACAAAATGACCTATACCAAAAACGATGGTTCACAACGTGAAATCTTTATGTCGCAGCCGGTATATGACGCGCTACGCGAACAACATAAGGTTACTGGAGGCCAAGAGTTTGTTTTCTGCAACCGCGATGGAAACCCTCTGTACCACCACAATGTTACTCGCAGAATCTGGCACCCAACACTCCGCTATTTAGGGTTGAAGCGCAGACCACCGTATCAAACGCGGCATACCGCAGCCACCTTATGGCTAGCTGCTGGAGAAGCGCCAGAATGGATTGCTCGCCAAATGGGGCACACAACTACGGAAATGCTATTTCGAGTGTACTCCCGCTATGTGCCTAACTTAACTCGCCAAGATGGCTCAGCCTTTGAGCGCCTAATCCTTACTGGCCTATCTGAGGAGAGTGAGAACTCATGACGCACATAATAAAAGCAAACAAAAGACAGGGTAAGCCGCTTACCGCTCGGAATGTCACGATATGGCTAATTGATTATTACAGCATCGCCAGAGGTAACGAGCTGTCGTTGTACTGGGGGCTGCCCTACTGGGTGGACAATTATGAAGCCATACGCATGTGGGTAGAAAATCTTATGCAGCGGCCAAGACCTGAGGGTAGAACCCTAGGTGATGTACGGATGATGTTCGAAGAACGACTGCCAATATAGGCCAAGCAGTGCTGCGCTCCTGATCATGGAGCGCACATAGATTTACTGAAAAGCGGGTGAGATTATGAAGAAATTAACCAGTCAGATTGCCTTGATCACCAAAATAGATCATCACAACAATCTTTGGCTACTAACGACAGTAGGCAATCAGTGGCCTACCTACAATAATAAGGGGCAGCTAACAAATGCTCTTGATGAAGCATATGTAGCCATTGCACAGATTGATCTACAGGCAAAGAAACCACACCATGTGTCCGCACCACTTGAGCTGCATGTGAGTGCCAATACTGTGCAGGCACACATGATTTGGTGTAGCTCAACACAGATGCCAGCACAGGTTCAACTGTGGCAGCGAGCGTCAGAGATTAGCGATACAGCCCTTAAAGAGTTTTTGATAGCGGTACTCAGCGATACCAAAATCATGATGCCGTTCTATATGAGCAGGGCCAGTAAAAGCTACCACCACAACGAACAGGGTGAGCTATTCATACACAGTGTTGAGGTGGCAATTGCTGCACAAAAAATGGCCAGCCAATACAATTTACCTAAGCGCACTCAGGATTGTGTCTTTGTAGGCGGCCTGCTGCATGATATTGGAAAAATCATGATGTTCTACAACACTGGCAATGGCAGCAATAAGGGTGTTAATGGCCAGCATGAGAGCTTCAATTTCATGGTTTTAGCAGAGCACCTAGAGCGGCTTAAAGATCAAGATAAAACACTCTTTGAGGCTATGTCAGCAATGCTAGCCCCGCAGGTGAATAACAAAAAATACTATGATTACGTTGAGGAGCTAATAGTGCGTTCGGCTGATCGTATTTCAGCACAGTGCGATGAGCTGCAAAGCCTGTTTAAAAGCAAGCCCACTGACCAGCTGTTCATCAGTGCGAACGGTGGTCGCAAATACAAGCGGCTTGGGCAGGCGCAGCTGGCATCATGAAAACTTGGTATCTAGCAAAATAACCCAGCTCACGCTGGGTTATTGCTTATGGACGCTTTAGCTGGCTGATACTGGAGTGGGCAAGAGACGTAGGTATGCTTTTCATATGGCTTTCTGCGCTGAGGTCATGCCAGCAAAGACATTTGGTGTAGGTAGTAGAGTGTGTTCAGGGTGATACTGGGTAAAGCCTGAAAGTAAGCTCTTGTTTTTAAATTCATGTCTAGATAATATGCTGTGTAGCGCTAAATTCTAAATTGGGCGCTACACTAGGTAGCTAGCCTAGCAAAACAAATAGTATTTAATAAAATTTATGGGTGCTTTGCATCCGTAAAATCAAAAAGGTGCTTTGCACCCACGTCTTGTAAGAAAACTTGCAAGCCGATTATATTGACGCGATTGACGCGTATCACTACGAGTGACTAATCAGTTTCTCGTATCATAACTAACGTGATGTTATTCGATGTATGGGTAATGTCTACGAAGCATAGACTTGTCTTTAAATTAAGATTTAAACAACAAGCTCCATATTGAAAATAGCCAACTATATCTATTCATAATATTTTCCTGGCTATCCCTGTGCGTTCGCACATCTATTCTTATTGATAATTTTCTAAAGACAATACTCTCTTTCTATAGGGCTACATTGTCTTTAGAAAGTTATTTATTAAATAGCTTTAATTTAATTATTATTTGGAGAAAATTTATGCTTGATAACTTCATAAGAAAAGAAATTATTTCGCAAATCAGTCCTAATACTAAAAAGAATGACATCAGTATAGTATTTAAGACTTCTAGTGCGGGAGCAAAAATCAAGTTTGATACTGAGATAATAACTGTTATTAAGGATTTTTTAAGCAAAAAAATAACCCCACAACATAAGAATAAATTTCGCTATGCTTTGGAGGGAGGGATTGATAGCAACAATCAACTTGATAGCAGCATACTGGTTATTTATATGCAGGAAAACTCTGACTATGATATGGAGTCAATATATTTATATTCAAAAAAACTGACTCGCAAATGCTTAAACAATCTAATAGAAATATCAAACAACCACAGCGGGAATGTACATAAAGTTAAAATTTTGGTGGTGTTTCAAAAAGTATGCTGACATTAAATGAAGCCATTATTGATGTAAAAAAAGGTTAAGTCGAAAGCTTTAAAATGGTTTTCAATCTTTTTTGAAAAATTACAACTCCTT
>Ga0265295_1004779_pt1 | contig 17962 bp, 13 predicted proteins | sample Munlansysbiofilm_FD_192503 | JGI IMG/M metagenome (GOLD analysis project Ga0265295, IMG submission 192503) | Leachate microbial communities from a municipal landfill in Southern Ontario, Canada - Methane capture system biofilm | ecosystem: Engineered > Solid waste > Landfill > Unclassified ...
CGGAGAGAACTTGTTTGTTTTACGGCCTCTTATGCTTTGTTCATAGATATCAAAACATCTTCTAGCATCTTGTCTAAGTCACCATCTAGGATTGTTGCTACGTTAGAGTACGCTTCATTGCTTCTTGAATCCTTTATCTGCTGATATGGCTGCATTACATAGGAGCGAATCTGATGTCCCCAACCTATCTCACTCTTGCTCACTCCATCAGCTTCAGCTTTTTGGGCATCAAGCTCAAGCTCATATAGACGAGACTTTAGCATTTTCATTGCAGTTGCTTTGTTTTTATGTTGACTTCTATCATTTTGACACTGAACAACTACGCCAGTTTTTAAATGCGTTATACGGATAGCTGACTCTGTTTTGTTGACATGTTGACCGCCTGCGCCGCTTGAACGATATGTATCGATACGAATATCTTTGTCTTCTACTACAATGTTTATATCATCATCAATCTCAGGTGAGACCATAACTGAGCTAAAAGAGGTGTGCCTCTTCGCATTTGAGTCAAATGGCGAGATGCGAACAAGCCTGTGAATGCCATTTTCTACTTTTAAGTAGCCATAAGCGTTCTCACCCTTTATAATAATAGATGCATCTTTGATACCAGCCTCATCTCCAGCTTGATAGTCAAGAACTTCAACCGCAAAACCTCGTCTCTCAGCCCAGCGTTTATACATACGAAGCAGTATCTCTGCCCAATCTTGAGACTCTGTTCCACCAGCTCCAGGGTGAATGGATAAAATAGCGTTGTTGGCATCTGTTTCACCACTTAGTAAAACCTCTACTTCCATGTTGAGTATGAGTTCTTCTAGTTTTTCGCTATCTTTAAAGCAAGACTCTATAGTCTCTTCATCTGCTTCATCTTTTGCCATCTCATATAGATCTTTAGCATCTTGTAGTGCTTCGCTAGTTCTTTGGTATTTACCTAGTTTTCTTTGAATTTGAGTTTTTTCTTTTTGGATTTTAGCAGCATACGCGGCATCATTCCAAAAGTCTTGAGAAGCTTCTTCTTGGTCAATTGCATCTAATCTTGAGCTTAGTTTAGTAGGCTCTACAACACCTGCAATATTTTTCATCTTTAGGCTTAAGTGTTTTAGTAATTCTGTGTATTCATAATTATCCATATAATTGTCCAATAGTGTATAATTGCGATTATATAAAAAAGAGGCTTAAAATGAAGATTGTCACAACAGTAAAAGAGCTAAGAGAGCATCTCAGGGACGAGGTTTCTCAAGAGAAAAATTCCATCGGTTTTATCCCAACAATGGGAGCTTTGCATCAAGGACATGCAAAACTTATAAAGCAAGCAAGAGAAGAAAATGAGATAGTTGTGGTCTCTATATTTCTCAACCCTACGCAGTTTTTAAAAGGTGAAGATTTGGGTATTTATCCCAAACGAGATGAAGCTGATAAAAAGATATGCCAATTAAGCGGTGTAGATATTTTGTTTTTTCCATCAGTGGATGAGATTTATAAAGATGATGAAGCTAGCATCTTAGCACCTCGCGTTCGTGGTTTTGTTTTAGAGGGTTTTAGTAGGGCTGGGCATTTTAATGGTGTCTTAACTGTAGTGATGAAACTCTTAAATATTGTAAATCCAACAAAAGCCTACTTTGGTAAAAAAGATGCACAACAACTCAATCTCATAAAACTTATGGTTGAGCAGTTCTTTATGAGCGTTGAGATTGTAGCAGTTGAGACTCAAAGAGAGAGCGATGGACTAGCGCTTAGTAGTAGAAATGCTTATCTCTCAAAAGATGAGCGACAAGAGGCTCTTAAAATCCCGCAATCGCTTCATCTTTGTGCAAAGCTTGTTTCTAAAAATGTAAGAAATAGAGATGAGATAGTAAACAATATGAGAGAAGTTTTACATCCTCTAGAGATCTTTTATGTTGAAGTTTTAAACCGTAATTTTGAAGTGATAAAAGAGGTAGAATTAGGCAATAGTGTAGTTTTAGTTGAAGCTAAAGTAGGCTCAACTAGGCTTTTGGATAATATTTGGCTTTAAGTCTTTGAATGGTTAATATTGTGAGAAGAATGAATGTTCTTAGTAAAATGGATATGGTTGATTAATTATGGAACTTTTTTTGCTTGAAGAAGAGTAAAATATCTCTAAAGGGTAGGTTTATGGACATTGTTTTACGTAACAATCTTATTCTTATCACAACTTGTTTTGAGACATTAAACAAAGAGTGGATGAAAAACTTTTTGAACCATCACTCAAGAGGTATGCTTTTTTTATCAAAATCTGTTTTGGTGTTTAGGAATGAGACGCTAACAGAGGTAAGAGAAGAATTTTTAAAAGAACTCTCACAACATCATGCATCTACTCATGAGTATGACCATAAGTTTTTTTTACGATCGATGCTAAAATTTGGAACTCAACCCATAAAAATAGAGCTAAAAAAACTTGATAAGACTCAAAAAGTAAAAGTAAATCTCTATGCTTATGATAAAGATACTGTTTTAATAACACTTGAGAGTCCAAACTCATGGGTTCTTAGCTATTTTCGCTCACAACTTGAAGTCTATGTTGAGAGAGGTACAGATGTCTCTTTAGTTGTAGATGTGAGTGATCATAGAGCAAAAGCAAGATTAGAGCGAACACTCAACAAAAAAGATGTGCTTCACTATCATTTAGAGTATAGTTATGACAACCATTTTTTAAGTAAGCTATATAGTGATTTTGCAAACTACACTTTTGGAGATCTATGTAGAGAAGAAGAGCAAACCCATTTAACGCAGCTCTATAGGCTCCTAGAGTGTCCTGTTGGGGCAAGCGCAGATGCTATTAAGAGAAACTACAAAAAACTAGCAAGAGCTTATCATCCAGATAAGATAATCCATGAAGATCCTACCATGATAGAGCACTATACACAGAAATTTCAACTCCTACAAGAAGCGTACAGCGCGCTTAAAGATGTTAGCTAAGATTTTTAAAAAAGAAAATCTATAAGCTCATCATTTGAAGTGTTTTTTAGTAGAACTTCAAAGTCATCGCTGCTGTAGAGTGCTAAATTTTTCCCCTGCATCTGCATAAGTTCTTTTGAGAAACCCCTTTTTGAAAACAGGATAATCTGAGTTGGTTCAATTCCGAGTCTCTCGCATTTCTCCATAAGCTTGTGCAACTCCTTTTTTATAACAGCGTGGTTAGTCCATTTGCACTCAGCTACATAGATTTTGCCATTATCAGTAATAGTTAAGATATCTATCTCTATCTTTGCATCCCAATAGCTCCCAGAGCTAACAATCTGGGCATCGCGCAGGTTATAGTTTAGTAAAACCTCTGATAACTCTTCAAAAACTAAGCTTGTATAGCTGTTTTGCCTCAACTCTAAACTCTTAAACAATCTCTCATATTTTTTACTTCTTATATCTCTAATATTTGGATAGATAAAGTAAAACCAAAAACGGATAAAAGGGTTTGTAAAGAGTACTTTGTGCGAAATCCTTTGCCTTGCTAGCTCCCTTTTTAGTTTAGACTTTGGGTTTAAGTTTTTATGTTTTTCTTCTCTTGAGTACTCGATTTGAACTAAACCTCGCTCTTGAAGATAATTGAGGGCTATCCCACCGTTGCTGTTGTTTAGTCCAGCTCTATTAAAAGCAGAAAAAATTCTTCTATCGCCAACGGCTAGAGCATGAAGGAGCCTTTTATTTATAGAGCTGCCTAGTGTTAGCTCTTCTATCTTTGCGTTTAGGTATGTGAAGTTTTCTAAGATGAGGTCTTCTATAAGAAATGAGATGGGTTGAGTGGTATCTACCTCAAACCCAAGTCCACCAAAGATAGAGAAGTACTCGATGTGAGTCTCCATATCATTTGGGTAGTTTCTTATATAAAATGAACGAAATTGATCTAGTAGTTTTACATTTGTCATGCTTAACAGTTACCTCCTAGCTTTTGCATTTGCTCTATCGCTAGAGAAAAAAGCTATAAAATTTGCTAACGTGCCGACCACTAAGCCATCGATACCAAGTGGAGAGTCTAAAATATTGCTCCAAAGAAGTGTAGTGATGATACCAGCTGATGCACCTGCTATAAAGCGTTTTTTACTAAGTTTTAGACCAAGCAGAGCAGCAGCGAGTGGAACTAAAGTTGTAGGCGCCCAAAAATTATATGAGTAGATAAGTATATCTAAAACACTATCAATAGAGAGTGCAAAAACTACAGCTATAACTCCAACAGCTAGAGTTGTCATGCGGGCTAATCTTAGCTCTGCATCTGGAGTAAGGGGTGTCTTTTTTAGTGGTTTTATGATGTCGTTGTTAAAAGCTATAGCCGCTGCATTTAAGAATGAATCTGCAGAGGACATGATGATAGAGATTATGGCTGAGATAACTACAGCTTGTAAAACAGGGGAGAGCGCCTCTTTGATAACATAAGGCATAGCAAGGTTAGCATCTAGGGATGGATTTAGAGCTAGAGCTACAAGCCCGATTAACCCAGTGGTTGCAAAAAATGGGATGGAAAATAGTCCACTAAGCATTGTTCCTCTTCTTACATTACGATTTCTTTTACCAATAAGAAGCCTTTGAACGTAGGGAGGAACTAGAGTCTCACCTAGTAAGAAGGTAAGAAAAAGAGAGATAAGGGCTATAATTGCCATAGGTTCAAGTGAGATAGTAAAGTGGCTCTCAGGGACGCGCTCAACAACTTCGCTCCAGCCGCCTAGATGCTCTATGCCAAAGTAAAGAGTGAGTGGAATACCTACACAAAGAACTATAAACTGAACGATATCAGTCCAGACAACAGCTCTCATTCCTCCTATGGTTGAGTAGATGATGACGATACTAAGACCTAAGATGATGCCAGTTGAGCGGTCAAGTCCTAGAAAAAGATTAAAAATATATCCCATAGCACCAATCTGAGCACCGAGAATTCCAGCACTTAAAATTACACCAAAAACACCTGCAAAGATTCTAGACTCTTTTCCATAAGCGGGTTCCATTATATCGCCTATAGAGATGGCATCTGGATAGTGTTTTATATTTGGAGCGATGTATTTTGCTACTAAGATCTCTTTTAGGCTAAATCCCCAAAGTGCTACGATATTTGAGATGCCAACTAAAAAAACCTTCTCAGCATTTCCCATAGAGAAGCCTCCACCAATAAAGGAGGCGCTAAGAGTGGCAAAGATTGCCATAGTCCCAAAAGATTTTGAAGCCACAGCATAATCTTTTATATCTTTTACACCTCGACCTGCCCAAATCCCGATAAGCAGTACAATGATGAGGTATGAAAATATGATAATACTTTGAGTGCTAAACATTCCCTTTTTGGCTCCATTTTGAAAAAGTGACTGTAGTATATATGAATTTTGATTAAATGTAATTTTTTCGAGGACAAGAGAGATGCTGTGGCATCTCTCTTGAAGGAGAAATTAGAAAAAAATTAGAATTTGTAAGCTATAGTTGAACTTACTTGAGTTAAGTCAGTAGAGGGGTGTCCAACATCTTTTTCATCTTCATTTATTATTGTAAGAATAGCGCTTAAGTTCAGGTTTTTAGTGATGTCATAACCAGCCCATAAACAAAACTCACTCTGCTTATAGTTTTTATTACTAGCAGAGAGAGAAGATGGTAGTTTATAAGTACTTTGACCATATATTGCGCTTAGGCTAAGCCCCATAATAGTTTTAGAAAGCGTTATATATGGAGTGCGAGTATCTATTGCTATATAGTTGTAGAGTTTGTCTCCCTCTTCAAAAGGTGTAACATTCTCTCCACCCTTATAAGCAGAACCCCAACCGCCATCTTTTCCAGTTTGAATATATCCAACTCCAAAGTTATAACCATCAATCTCGATATAAGCTTTTGTATCTATAAGTGAACCATCTTCGTTTTGTTTGAGTTTTTCATCTGTTTGCATATAGTGAAAAAATCCACCATACTTAAAATCACCACTCTCTAGTGCAAGTGTAGCCTTACCACCATAAACTGAGTAGTTGCTCGGAGCATGAAGTGCGTAGGCCTTAACTTTTAGTGAATCTAGTAGATCGTAAGTAAGTCCGAGTTTGTAGATACCGCCACCCTCAGAGTTTATAGTCCCACTAAAACCATCCATGTTTGGCCCATAAAAAAGCTCTCTTGACCACATTCTGTAGTGTTTTTTTGACCAAATAAGTTCAACTTCAAGCTTGTCTATAGGCTTTGCATAGAGAGTTATAGCATCGTGATGCTCATCTAACCACTCAGTCTCAAGCTCCTGACGACCAGCTTTAAACTTGATCTTGTCTGTATCATATCCGATGTAAGCATTTGTAGTAACAGCTATATCTCCGCCATCAATATTCCAAAATCTTGAGCTCGCATCTCCTTTTCCCTCTCCATACCCACTTATAGAGTTTTTGTGATCTTCCCAAAGAACTTTATAGCCTCTCATACCAAATGCAAGGTTAAAGTTATGAAAATCTGCAGTTTTATAGATAAGCTCTGCTGAACCAACTGAATATGCACTGTCATTATAGTAATTGTCTAGGTTTTTTTTAGAATCCCTCATCTCGTAAGTAACAGTAGCATCGCCACTTAACTTTCCATTTATAACAGCATCATCAAACTCCGCCGCACCAACTGAACTAACTGCTATAGCTATGCACGCTACTAAACTTAAACTTCTTTTTTTCATAATTCCTACTTTTATATAATTTATTTGATTCATAAAGACTCAAAGATGTAGAGAAAACTCTACTTCTTTTTAAACTAAGGCTGTCTAAATATAGAAAGCTCAGGAGCCGCTTTAGTATATTTTTCAATATTTACTAGAGCTGTATTTGAGCTATTTCCATTTCCTAACTTAGATGTTGGGATATCTTTTGTTAGTACATTAACACTACCATTTAAGCAAAGTGAGCCTATCTCTCCTCTTTGCATTGGGTCATACCAAGCACCTTGATCAATCTTTATAACACTCTTTCTAACTTCATCTGAGACAATAGCGCCAACTAAGATTTGTCCTCTATCATTAAACACTCTCACAATGTCGCCACTTTTAATCCCCTTAGCTTTTGCATCTTTTGTATTGATCCAAACTGGTTCTCTGTTGGCTACTGCGTACTTTTCTCTTAAACTTGTATTGTTTAGTTGAGAGTGTAGTCTATGAGTTGAGTGCGGAGTTATAAGAGCAAACTCGGCAGTTTTTTTCTTCATACCCAACCACTCAGCAGGTTCTAACCAGCTAGGATGCGCCTTACAATCATCATAGTTCATTTCTTCAATTGTTTTAGAGTAGATCTCAATTCTTCCAGATGGAGTACCTAGTGGATCTAAGATAGGATCTTCTATAAAATCTGCATATCTTACGAATTGTGTATTTTCATAAGGAGTCTCAAAAGTTATAGGCTCATTTTTATCCCAAAACTCTCTAAAGTTTGGCATCGACATGCTCATCGCTTTAGCTTGTGTTTGAGCTTTTGTATAGAACTCTTCTATCCACTGCATCTCAGTTTTGTTTTGTGTGTACTCTTTGTGTACTCCAAACTCTTTTGCTAAATCACTAAAGATTTGATAATCATCTCTAGACTCAAACTGTTTTTTAACTGCTTGCTTCATTGGAACGATATTTAGGTTTGAGTAATCCCCAGTTCCTGTAATATCATTTCTCTCATAACTTGTAGTTGTAGGCATTACAATATCTGCCATTCTAGCTGTTGGAGTCCAAAATGCTTCATTGATAACAACTGTTCTAGGTTTTCTCCAAGCTTTAATTAGAGTATTTGTATCTTGATGGTGAACCAATGGATTTCCACCAGCCCAGTAGATAAAGTCAATCTCTGGATATGTTATCTCTTTGCCATTAAACTGGATTTTTTTACCAGGATTTAAAAGAGCATCTGCAACTCTTGCAACAGGAAAAGAAAATTTAGCTGCATTTTGTAGCCACTCTGCACCTTCTGCATTCTCATCTGCTGTAACATTTGCAGTTATTCCACCAACTATTGCACTCTTAGCAGTTGGAACTCCACCGTTTGAGTAGTGATAAGAGAGTCCAAATCCACCACCTGGCTTACCAATCTGTCCTAGCATAGAAGCAAGAGTTATTAGCATCCAGTGAGTTTGTTCTCCATGATGAGCTCTTTGCATACCCCATCCAGACATAAACATAGTTGTGTTGTCAAAAAACAACACCGCTAACTCTTTGATTGTTTTTTCATCAATTCCACATATTTTTGAAGCCCATGCTGCACTCTTGATAGTCTTGTCTTTTTTTCCATAGATGTAATCTTTAAACTCATCAAAGCCCTCAGTGTACTCCTCTAAAAACTCTTTATCATATTTCTTAGCTTCAATTAGAGAGTGAGCCATACCTATCATTAGGGCGACATCTGTATTTGGAAGGGGAGCTACCCACTGTGCATTTAAATACTCGCAAGTCTCAGTTTTAAAAGGGTCTATACAGATGATTTTTTTACCTGAATTTTTTAATTCTTCAAGATATTTAAGTCCATAATCATCAGATGCAGTCCATGCAATTTTTAGAGTTGCTGCAGGGTTCGCTCCCCAGATAACTACAACTTTTGAGTGTTCTAGTACAATTGGCCAAGATGTTTGTTGCTCATAAACTTCAAGAGTTCCTAAAACGTGAGGCATTATTACTTGTGAAGCACCAGTTGAGTAGTCTCCGACTGTTCCTGTAAAACCACCAGTTGCAGTCATAAATCTATGTAGTAGGATTCTACAGTTGTGCATATTTCCACTACTCTTCCATCCGTAACTACCAGCGAAAATACTCTCAGCACCTTTGTCTTTTCTAGTCTTTTTAAGCTGTGATGCTATTAGTTTTATAGCTTCATCGTAAGAGACTCTAACCCACTCATCCTTGCCTCTTAGTTCTGGTTTTGGATTGTTTGGATCTTTTAAGTAGGACTTTCTAACCATTGGATATTTTACTCTATCTTTTGCATAGACTAAGTCTTGTGTATGGTGTTGAAGAGAGTTCTCTATCCCTGATACTTTTTGATAGGGTTCTGACTTTACTATCACGCCATCTTTGATGGTTAGCTTTAACATTCCCCAGTGAGCAGCAGTTAAGACCTCTCCATTTTGAACTAGTTTTGTGGAAAACTTTACAATTGTTCCAGCTAGAAGTTCTCCTCTACTTGTGAGTACATCTATAAATGGAACAGCTGCAAACAAGGCAGCAAACTTTAGTACATTTCTTCTTTTTAAGTTTGTATTTTGCATGTTATTTATCTCCTATATCTTTTGAGTGTTTTTGTAGAAATTGCGTAACAAGATATACATCTTCTTTTGTCATAGCCGTTCTGTTTGACATTGACTTTATCATGCTTGGCCACTGGTTTGATGTATATTCATTGTTAGGATGTGCTGGGTGACAAATAGAGCAGTTGTCTTTATACATAGCTTCTGCGTTTTTATATAAAGCGCTTAAATCTTTTGTCAAGTTGTCATCTGTTGTATAGGCAGTAAGGACTACTTTACTCCACTGTACGCCATCTTTATCTTTACTAGTTGAAATTACTTTAATATCAAACTTAGCTTTTTTACTAAGACCTGCAGTTAAAATTCTTTTACCAGTTGTAAAATAGACTGCACTCGATACTCCATCTTTCATAAAACCCTCAATCTCAACCTTTACCTTGCCATCTTTTTTCTCTAAGATTTTAACCTCTGAAGTAGGGAGGAGTCTTCCCTCACTTCTTTTGCCATCAGGTGAAGTATATATATCTTTTACAGAACTTGAGTACAAAGACTCACTCGCAAACACAGACCCACTTAAAAAAATGAACCCAATCATTAAACCTCTTATCATCTTGCTTCCTCCATATGATTTAAACTCTAAACAGTCTAATATAATAAAGTAGCAAAAAAGTCGAATAGATGATTCTTGCATTCGACTTTTTTGCTATTTTTAAGAGTTACAATTTTCCAAACACAAGCTAGAAGGAAAAAAATTATGGACAGTTCAAGAAGAGATTTTTTAAGAAAAGGCGTAGCTGGATCTGCAGCGTTGGTGGTAAGTGGAAGCTCAGTTGGAGCTGCAAATATATTTGAATCAAAAACTGTGAAAATTCCAAGCGCATCTCACTTTGGTGCTTTTTATGCTCATGTTAGAGATGGCAAAATAGTAGATATTACTTCTCAACTAGACTCAGATGCAAACCCTACTGTTATAGTAAAAGGTTTAGCAGATAGAAATAGCTCAAACTCAAGAGTAAAGTACCCAGTTGTTAGAAAATCTTACTTAGAGGGTAAGGGCAGAGGCGACTTAAGAGGTAAAGAGGAGTTTGTAAGAGTCTCATGGGATACAGCCCTAGACCTTGCAGCAGATGCCATCAAAAGAGCTCAGAAAAAAGGTGGAAACGAAGCACTTTACAATGCATCTTATGGTGGTTGGTCAATGCCAGGTGCTTTTAAGCCAAATGTTTTAGCAGGTAGATTTTTCAACCAAATCGGCGGAGCAGTAGGAACTGCAGGTGAGTACTCTAACGGTGCGGCAGGCCCTACAAATCCTACTATAGTTGGAGACATGGAAGTTTACTCTATCCAAACTGCACACGAGCAAATCATCGCAAATACAAAAGTTTTAGTCTTATGGGGAGCAGATCCTTACAAAACTCAAAGAGCAGGATATTCTGTACCAAACCATAGATGTTATGATGCTTATGAAGAGTATAAAAAAGCTGGAATCAAAGTTGTTTTGATTGATCCAATTTACACAAAATCAGGGCAAGAGTTTAACGCACAGTGGATAAAAATCAGACCAGGTTCTGATGTGGCAATGATGATGGCTATGATGCACTATCTATATAAAACGGGCAAATATGACAAAGCATTTATTGAGAAATATACTCATGGTTTTGATAAGTTTTTACCATATCTCTTAGGTAAGAGTGATGGAGTTGAAAAAACTGCAGCGTGGGCTGAAAAACTAACAGAAATACCTGCAAAGACTATTGAAGCGCTAGCTGATCTTATGGTTTCAAACAGAACTATGATAGCTGGAAACTGGGCGATGCAAAGAGCTGATCATGGTGAACAAGTAGATTGGAGTATCATAACTTTAGCATCTATGATAGGGCAAGTGGGACTACCAGGTGGTGGTTTTGGTTTTTCTATGCACTATGAGGGTGGAGGAGATGCGGCTTCAGGAAAGAGAACTGTTGGCGGTATAAGTCAAGGAAAAGGTGGAGCAGTAACTCTTACTATTCCAGCTTCAAGAATGAGCGATCTTATCAACAAACCAGGACAAAAGGTTACATATAAAGGTAAGGTTATAACTTACCCTAAAGTTGAGTTTATGTTAAGTGCTGGAGGCTCTCCAATAGGCCATCAGCCAAACACAAATGAGCTTATAGATGCTATGAGAAAACTCGATACTGTAGTTGTGATGGAGCCGTGGTGGACACCAACAGCTAAGATGGCTGATATTGTGTTTCCAGCTACAACGACCATGGAGAGAGATGATATAGCAAGCGGAATGTCATACTCAAACGATAGAATCTACGCAATGAAGCAGATAGTACCGCCTAGATATGAGTCAAAAGATGATTATGAGATTTTTACGCTATTGGCAAAAAGATTTGGTACTGAGAAGAAGTACACAAGAGATAGAACTGCCAAAGATTGGTTAGAGGGACTCTACTCAAAATCTTATGCAAGAAGAGAGATGAATATTGCTTATGAAGAGTTTTGGGATAAAGGTTCAGTTCACTATGAGATTCCAGATGAGGCTAGAAAATATGTAAGACACTCGGCTTTTAGAGCAGACCCTATAAACAATGCTCTAAAGACTGAGACTGGAAAGATTCAAATCTATTCAGAGCAGTTTGCAAGCTATAACTACAAAGAGTTTAAAGGTCATCCAATGTGGTTTGAGCCAACGGAGTGGTTAGGAAATAAGGAGTTAATGAAAAAGTATCCATTACACTTAGTATCTCCACACCCAACATATAGAATCCATACACAAATGGATAACACATGGGTGCAAAACGCTCATAAAGTTCAAGGTCGTGAGCCTATAAGAGTATCTCCAAATGATGCTAAAAAGTTTGGCATCAGAGATGGTGAAATAGTAGAAGTTTATAATGATAGAGGAAGTATACTAGCAGGTGTAGTTGTAACTAAGACAATTAGAGATGGAGTTGTAGCTATAGAAGAGGGCGCATGGTACTCTCCAGAAGATGCTACAAAAACCAACACAAGATGTAACTCAGGACAAGTAAACTTACTAACGTCCTCAAGGCCTACATCACAGATGGCGAGTGCAACAACTGCAAACTCGACACTAGTTTCTATAAGAAAAGCAGGCGTAGTTAGTCCAAATGTGGCATATAATCCACCAAAAATTCAAGGAGCATAAGGTGAAAAAAGTTTTACAAAAAATATTGATAAGTCTGTTTATAGTTGGAACACTCACTGCTTTAGTTGCGAAGGATACTTTTATCTTTCAAACTGCAAAAGTAAAGATAGATGATAAAGAAGGGAGTCTATATATTGGGACTCCTGTAAAAGTTCTAAAAAGTGTAGATGAGAAAAATGTTTTAGTAGAGTTCTCTGGTATGGCTTTTGGAGATAAACTCTATACAAACAAAGCACAATCTCTTTTAGTAGCAACAAAAGAGGGTAGTTTTGGAGATAAAGAGCAGGTGGTGAAAGTTCAAGCTATCATGGAAAAAGGTTATCTCTCAGAAGTTCCAGAAGAGATTTGGGAAGAGCATGAAGAGTTTTTCTATGAGATGTGTACACAGTGTCATGGAGCTTACAAACCACAAGCTCACACTATGATGGAGTGGGATGCAATCCTTCAAACTATGAGTGGTTTTGCTCAACTCTATCCAGATGAAAATGAGTACTTGCTGAGATTTTTAAAAGCAAACTCAAGTGATGGCTTTTACCCAGAGATAAAATAGAACTAAAGAGTAAAAAGGAGTAGGTGATGTATAAGGAACTTTTAGCAAAATTACAAGGCCTGACTATCCTATATGCAGAAGATGAAGAGGGTATCAGAAAAAACATTGCTGACTCTCTTCGCTACTATGTTAAAGAAGTTTATGAAGCCTCTGATGGCGAAGAGGCTTATCTTTTGTATGAGCAAAAAAAGCCTGACATCATCTTTAGCGATATTCATATGCCAAAGATGGATGGCATAGAGTTTATAAAAAAAGTAAGAGAGCGTGATGCAAAGACGGCGGTTATCATGATAACTGCGCACACAGATAAAGAGTATTTACTAGATGCTGTAGAGCTTCATATGGAGAAGTACTTTGTAAAACCCATCAACCTAGAGCAACTCTTAGAAGGACTGCAAAGGTGTGTTTTGCATCTTGAGAAAAACAAGATAGTAGTCTTGGATGTTGATGATGCTTATGTCTATGACTTTGACAACAAAGAGTTAAAGTACAAAGATAAAGTTTTGACGCTTAACAAAAAAGAGATGCTTTTTTTTGAGACTCTTATAAAAAACCAAAACCGCATCACTAACTATGAAGAGCTTCAAGGTAGTGTTTGGGTAGATGATGTTATGACTGATAGCGCTTTGCGATCACTAGTTCGAAACTTGAGAAAAAAACTGCCAACAGACATCATCTACAATCTCTCAGGAGTTGGATATAAGTTTGTTTAAATCTTTTTTACTACTTTTTACTCTCATAACTATCTTAGATGCTCAGAGCCATCTTGTGCAAAAAATTCACTTTAGAGATGATGATGCACATACAAGAGCAGCTGCATCTTTGCATCCCGACTCACATATAAAAGTCTTTATACCAAATATCCCGTACGACTATCTTGCTAGATGCACTAACTCTGGGCTTATCCGCTCTTGCGACAATGAGAGAGGCTGGGAGTACGCTTTAGCAAAGAGCCACAAAAGAGTTGGAGAGTTAACTTATGAGTTTGAGCTAAGAGAGGGTTTGAAGTTTCAAGATGCAAGTGAGTTTGACACTGATGATGTGGTTTTAAACTTTGAGTATTTTAAACGTTCACCCACCTTATACACAAACATAGATAAAATTGATTTTGATGTTATAAAGATAGACAAGTACAAGTTTAAAATAGTGCTAAAACAAAAATACGAGATGTTTTTAACAGAACTACCACGCATCTACTTCTACACAAGAGAGTATCTTAAAAAGTATGGATTTGAGGGCACTGTAACAGGCTCAGCTATTCAAGTCGCTGGTGCTTATGGGATGGGGCCATACATCTTAAGGGAGGGCTATGCCCTAGGCTCAAAGCAGACCCCAATTATAGAGCTAGAAGCAAACCCATACTACTTTGATAAAGAGTACCCAAAGATAAAAAGAGTCACAGCCTACACAGAGCTAAATGCAAAAGATGCACTAAGGATGATAACAAAAGAAGAGGGTGAGCTTGACTTCGCGCCTATTGATTTTAACAAAAAGATAGAAGTCTTAACATCAAAATATGCAAAACTAAATATAGCTAAATCAACAAATAATTTTATCATTTTTTTTAACCTCATAAATGCAAATAAGAGACTAAGAGACAAAGAGACAAGAGTAGCACTAAACCAAGCACTAAACCAAGAAAATCTTATAAAGTTCGTATATAAAGGTGAGGGACATATCTCGCCATTTGCAAGTTCCATAAACTATAAAGTAGTACAAAAAATCTTAAAAAAAGAAGCTCCAAAACCAAAAGAAATCTACTCAAAAGCTAAGATGCATGAACTCTTAAATGGCTTGCATCTAAAGGTCTTTACACAAGATAGTTTTATGTTTTTGTTTAAGGGCATTGAGTACCAACTAAAAGAGTATGGTGTAAAGCTTGACTATACCATCACAAGTAGTGAAAAAGATATATTTAAACAACTCCTAAGCACTCACAAATCACAAAACACGCAAGAGTGGGACTTGCTTATCTGGGGTGATGATGACTGGTACTACGCAAATCCGTGGAGTGTTTTTTTCATCTATGAAGATGATAGCGCGTGGTCAACCATAGGAAAAGACAAGATAATGAAGGGCTATATAGATGAGTTTTTTATAACAAAAATAGACTCAAAAGAGTATGAAGAGATAGTATCTAAAATCCTCTACAGAGCAAAAGAGATGGCATACACGCTAAGGGTTCCATCACCTAACAAAGTTGTAGCACTTAACAAAGAGCTTATCTATAAACCCTACAAAGGTGCAGTTTTGCCCATCTGGGAGATGCAGATCACAAAGGATCACTACTCACTAAGAAAGGGTAAAAAGTATCCCACTTACCTAGAGCAGCCCATAAAACCAAAAAGAGATGAAGATGAATAAGATAAACATAAAAACAAAACTGCGAATCCTCTTTTTCATACTACTAATAGCCGTCTCAACCATAGGATATAAGTCCATCTCTATAAGCCAAGACAACAAAGACAGGCTTGAAGTAGTTCATAGCAAATCACAAATATTACTAAGACTTCAAGATGAGATCATAACCCCACTCTATGGGCTAAGAGAGCTTAGTCAAGCTCTAGTTATGGCACCAAACAAAAAGATAAGAGAGACGATTTTGCAAAACTTAAGTGTGGCTATAAAAGGGTTAGATAGCGCATTTTACGACTACTCAAAAGAGAACAAAAAGATTTATGAGATGTGGCTTAACTATAAGTCTCTTATAGGCGTTACAAAGGGATATTTGGATTTGGAGTTTGAAGAGGGTGCTTATGTAAATATCACCACAGCAGGAAGAGAGCAGTTTCATCTCTTAGTAAAAGAGCTTCTTATCATCCAGAGTGATCTCTTAAGTAAGTCAGCACTAGCTTATGATGATGCAGTAAAAGATGCTAAAAACATAAAGATAGAGATAATAATCTCTTTGTTTTTTATACTACTTTTTTCCCTTATGGCGGCTTCATTTATATCTAACAACATCATCGCATCTATATATAAAGTACAAAACGGGTTAAGAGAATTTTTTGAGTATCTAAACCACAAAAGAGAAAAAGTAAATAAGATAGAACTTGTCTCAAATGATGAGTTTAGAGATATAGCAAACATGATAAATGAAAATGTAAGAACCATACAAAACAACATAGAAAAAGATGAGGCACTTATAAAAAATGCTACAAAAGTACTACAAAGCATCAAAAGCGGAAACTTAAAAGATAGGCTTACAACAAACAGCGACAACATCACTTTAAGTGAGCTAAAAGAGATGATAAATGACATGATAGACAACCTAGAAGAGCAGATACAACAAGAGATACAAAAAAGACTTCAAAACGAGCAGATGCTACTGCAACAGTCAAAGCTTGCATCTATGGGTGAGATGATAGGAAACATCGCACATCAGTGGAGACAACCACTAGCTCAAATCATAGCTATCTTTATGAATATGAAAGTGACTTATGACTTTGATAAGTTTACTCAAGCCTATCTAAATGAGAAGATAGATGAGGCAAATAAACTAACAGAGTATATGTCAAACACCATAGATGACTTTCAAAACTTTTTCAATCCTCACAGTAAAAAAGAGGTCTTTTTAGTTGAGAAGGCCTGCAGAGATGCACTCTTTATAGTTGAGTCATCACTTAGTTTTCATCATGTAAAAGTGGAGTTTAATGTCTTAGATGATTTAGAAATACTAGGACATAAAAACGAATACTCTCAAGTCATACTAAACATACTAAACAACGCAAAAAATATCCTCTTAGAAAAGAGAGTGAAAAATCCACTTATAAACATAGAGATAAAAGAGGGCGATAACTTCGCCATAGTAAAGATAAGCGACAATGGCGGAGGAATCCCAGAGGAGTTTTTAGATAAGATCTTTGAGCCATACTTTACCACAAGACACAAAACCCAAGGTACAGGCATCGGGCTTTATATGTCAAAAAATATCATAGAAAAAAATATGCAAGGCTACTTAAATGTCAAAAATGTTGATGATGGAGCTTGTTTTACCATTAAGGTGAAAAAGCACTAAAGCTCACTTGCCCACTTTAGAGCATCTAGCCCATACTTCTCTCTAAGTTTATGCGTTTCATCGCTTAGTATTTTCATCTTTTGCTCATCCTCAAAGCCTATAAGAGAGAGCTCTTTTTTTGAGTCTCTTGTAAAGCTTGAGCAGTTGATGCTAAGCCTGATGGCGTGGAGCCTTTTTTGTGTGTCGGCTTCGTTAAAGAGGCTCATACAAAGAGAGTCAAACTTTTTTTCTGTAAATATCTCAGCGAGTGAGATGTTCTTGTGTGAGCTTAGTCGCATCTCATAAGAGATGCTAAGATGAAAAACAGTCGGGATAACATCAAGTTTTAAGATAGCAAAACTTAAATGCCTTGCTAAGATATGAACTCTTCTTCTTAACTCTCCTCTATCAAAAATGGGATCAAATGTTCTTGAGATGCCAATGGACTTTCGTTTGTGAGTTGTTTTAATGCTCTCATCTGAGAGACCACAAACCCTTTTATAAAGCTCTTTTGCATAAGGCCCCCAGGACTCAATAGTTCCGCGCCTTTGTTGTAACTCTCCTAGTGTGCGAATCTGGACAGAGTTTAATCTCTCTTGCATACTTTTACCGATGCCAGCAAACTCTTTGACGGGGATGTTTTTTATAAAAGAGTCAACGCCATTGGCATAGATAGTTTTGCATCCAAAGGGTTTTGCGCTTGAAGTTGCTAGCTTTGCGATGAAGCGAGTATTTGCCGCACCTATGGAGACTGGAAGTTTTAACTCTCTTTTTATCTCATGTCTTAGGTTATCTATAAACTGCTCAACTTCATCATCTTCTACCCAGCCTGACAAATCACCATAAAACTCATCGATGCTAGCTTGCTCAATGAGCGGAATTTTTGATTGCAAAAACTCATGAAGTTCGTGTGAGAGTTTTTGATACAAAGACATATTTGGTGCTTTTATGATGAGATGCGGACAGAGCATCAGAGCTTCTCTAATAGTCATGGCAGTCTTTATGCCGAATGAACGAGCCTCGTAAGATGAAGTAGTAAGAATCCCACGAATCCTCCCATCCGCATCTACAAATGCATCTATATCATCACTCTTCT
>Ga0265295_1004780_pt1 | contig 17951 bp, 16 predicted proteins | sample Munlansysbiofilm_FD_192503 | JGI IMG/M metagenome (GOLD analysis project Ga0265295, IMG submission 192503) | Leachate microbial communities from a municipal landfill in Southern Ontario, Canada - Methane capture system biofilm | ecosystem: Engineered > Solid waste > Landfill > Unclassified ...
TGTTTCTATTAATTTCAATTTGTTTTTTTGGATTGTTTTTTTTTCTGGATTGCTTCGCCTTCGGCTCGCAATGACGGAGAAGAATCGGCTCGCAATGACATAGAAGAATCGGCTCGCATTGACGGGAAGGTCAACAACATATCCCGATAATACTCATACTGCTTCTGTCTCAATTCTATCTCTTTTGGCAAACCTTCACTAATGGAATTGGTGAGCGTTTCAAATTTATCGAGAATAGAGACGATGCGCTCTTGTTCTTTGAGGGGCGGAATGGGGATTTGGAGTTTTTCTAAAACACTTTTTGATAATCGGGGAATACTTGCTCGTCTAACTTGTGATGAAATTTTATGTTGCTGTGTTAATAAGCAATAGTACACAAACTTATTTTTTATACCATCAGGAGTTATACAAGAGTGTACATCATCAGCAGCCCAATAGGGGACATCACTAAATCCAATTTCTCCTGCTGCTCCAGCACAAATTATAAATGTTGTATTAGCTATTACATTACTTTCATGATAATAACCAAGTGGTGTCATAGAATTTTGATAAACAGCGTAATTTCCTGTATCTTCTAATTGACTTTTTACAAGTCGTTTTCCTCTTTGAAGACTTATAACCTCCCCCAAAGTCTTCCACTCCACTTCTCCCTCCTCAAAACTCATCAACTCCTCTCTATAAAAACTATACTGTTGTTTACGTGCTGTAAGTTCTGTTGTAAGTTCTGTTGTAAGTTCTGCTGTAAGCTCTGTAAATGTATCGAGAATACGAACAATTTCTTTTTGAACGGAAAGGGGTGGGATGGGGATTTGTTTATTAGAATAATTACTAATCCATTGTCGTTTATGATCTCCATCAACTAATCCACTCGGTAAGGTATTTAACCAGTAATAAATATATTTTAATAAAGCTTTTGACTCATCTTTTGATATTATCATCTTCATTGCTGACGATTTAGCTTTGAAGTCAAAATCAACCCATTTATTAGCAGTTGTAAAATCATCAAAAATTATGACAGGAGTTACTGAAGCTTTATAAATTCCTTTAGTTTCATCAGTATAACCTAAAATAAAAGTCTTACCAGCAGTTAAAACCGGAGTTGGAAAATTATCATTATAATTAGTTGATTTTACTAAATACTTAGTCGGCTGTTCATAATCGGCGAATTCCTTTAAACTTTTCCACTCCACCTCTACACCCTCCAATAATTTCTCTAAATAACTCATGATTTTCTACTCTGTTTTTTTGCTGTTTTCTCTATTGCAGCAATACTTTTTAAATAATCTTTCTCTACAGCGCTAAGCGTTTTGTTTTTATAATCTCTGTATGCTGAAATTGCCTTGGTTTTTGCATCCTTGGCCGAAATGGCTCCGGCATTGCTCAATATCTTTCTATTGGCAGATTTCAGTATGGTGTCTAACTCTCTAATATAATCGGCCATCCGCATCTCTCGCTCTTCTATGGCATTTAGCTCCGCCAAATCAAAATATGCAGCCACTAAATTGTTTAGCACTTTTAACTCTTTTTCTTCCAGATAATTCTTGGCTATCATCGCCTCGGCTTGGGTGGGCTCGCTTCCTTTAAAGTTTGTAAGTCCGGCAAAGGGTTTGTCGCTATCCACACGCATATAAATGACTTCGCTAGCAGTGTGTCCGTGAGCAGCGTAATGCAGTTTGTTTTGCACGATTTTAAAGAAGGTGATACTTTCATCACTTTTAGAATCGTAGTCTGTAGCCGTGGCATATAAATCTAACACCTGCCGATACATCACTTTTTCACTAGAACGTATATCTCTAATACGGTCCAGCAGTTCTTTCCAATAATTTCCGCCACCCAAGTTTTTCAGACGGTTATCATCTATTGTAAATCCCTTTACAATATACTCTCTTAACCGTGCTGTTGCCCACTGGCGAAAGCGTGTGGCAATTTTAGAATTTATGCGGTATCCCAAAGCAATAATCATGTCCAGATTATAATAATCTAGCTCGCGAGTTACTTCTCTTTTTCCTTCTGTTTGAACTGTTCGGATTTTCCGAACAGTTGCTTCTGGGGTTAACTCCTCATCACTGTAAATGTTTTTAATATGCTCACTAACAGTAGATTTTGCAGTTTGGTACAGTTCCACAAGTTGTTTTTGTGTGAGCCACACATCCTCATTCTCTAAATGTACAGAAAGGTTTGACTGCCCGTCAGAACTTTTATAAATTATTATTTCACTCATCTTTTCACGCTTTAATTTGAAATAAGATCTAACAACTAACTATTTATCTCCTTTACAATCAAACCAATATCAGCTCTCAGGCGGTCAATCTTCTTAACTGTTTCAGCAATTTCTGAATTGAGCTCCTCAATATCAATTACCTCACGCGTATCCTCCGCCTCTACATAAGAAGTAACAGATAGGTTATAATCGTTTTCCGCAATTTTGTCATTGTCCACCGATATTGCTATGTGATCTACATCTTCTTTTTTGTCAAATAGCTTCATGATTTTATTAATGTGTTTATCGGTCAACACATTGGTATTGGTTGCTTTTTTGAAAAATTCTGCGCCACTTGCATCTATAAATTGTGTGGTGTTGTGGGTCTTACTTTTAGAGAGCACAAGAATATTTACTGCTATACTCGTTCCAAAAAACAGATTGGGCGCAACAGAGATTACAGTTTCTACAAAGTTGTTATCTACTAAGTACTTTCTTATTTTTTGTTCGGCACCACCACGGTAAAAGATACCCGGGAAACAAACAATGGCCGCTCTTCCTTTGCTTGAGAGATAGCTTAAGGCGTGCAAGACAAAGGCAAAATCGGCTTTTGATTTAGGAGCTAGCACACCAGCAGGTGCAAATCGGTCGTCGTTAATTAAAGTAGGGTCGTCGCTTCCTATCCATTTAATGGAGTAGGGCGGGTTAGACACAATAGCATCAAAGGGTTTGGCATCGCCCAGTTGCGGATTCATAAGTGTGTCGCCTAGCACTATGTTAAACTTGTCATAGTTTACGTTGTGTAAAAACATGTTCATGCGCGCCAAGTTATAGGTGGTGTGATTTATTTCCTGCCCAAAAAAACCTTCTTCAATAATATGATTGTCGAAATGTTTTTTTGCCTGCAACAACAACGAGCCTGAGCCTGCTGCAGGATCATATATCTTATTCACCGAAGTCTGTCCATGCATTGCCAATTGCGCAATGAGCTTTGAAATGGTTTGTGGTGTAAAAAACTCACCTCCCGATTTTCCGGCATTGGCGGCATAGTTTGAAATCAGAAATTCATAAGCATCACCAAAAAGGTCGATTTGGTTGTCTTCAAAATTTCCAAAAGTCAATTCTGCTATACCTTTCAAAACTTTGGCTAAGCGGTCGTTTTTACCTTCAACCGTATTTCCCAATCGCGAACTGGTTGTATCAAAATCGGCAAACAATCCTTTTATATCAGATTCGGACGGATAGCCATTTGCAGATCCTTCAATTGCGTCAAAAATGGATTTTAAGTCGGTGTTCAGATCTGTATTGGTATTGGCTGTTTTGGCAACATTCACAAAAAGCTGACTAGGATAGATAAAATATCCTTTTGTTTTAATTGCATCCTCTTTTATTTCAGGGGTTATAACATCATCAGATAATTTTGAATAGTCAATACTCTCATCGCCCCCTTCAATATATGTCGAAAAGTTTTCACTTATAAAACGATAAAAAAGTGTTCCTAAAACAAAGTGTTTAAAATCCCATCCATCTACAGAGCCACGCACATCGTTGGCTATTCTCCATATTTTAGCTTGTAATTCGGCTCTTTGGTTTGTGCTTGTCATTATTTATATTTTAATATTCTTTTGGATTAATTTCTACTATTTCGGAAATTTCAAAAAAAGCCCTTCAATTCTCGGTTGCTGTCTGATCTGCCCATAGGAGTTCAGCATGTTGTAACTCTTTCTTGGTTTTTCAGACAGCCAAGTTTGTTTTATTCCTTTCTCTTCGAGTACTTCCTTTATTCGGTTCATGTCCGCATAAAATTAAGTTGCTAAAGTAATTCAAAAAATCCCGTTTATCTCTTTTTTCAATATAAATTTCGTTCGTTTCATGGTTGGTCTGTTCGAGCGTTGACAAAAACCAAATGTGCCTATTTGCACGTTGGTTTTTTTAGCATGTTGCCTTCAACATATTCCAATTTCATGAAGCGTTCTTTAGCAAATATACAAAAAAGCTGTATGGATTCACTTTCGCGGATAATTTATCACTATTGTCTGGTAAGTTTTCATTTTTTTTTGCCTTCTACCCCTTTAATACCATTACTTATTTCAAATTAGTACAACGGATAATTTGAAATTTAGTATGATTTATGCCGATAGAGTTTCTGTTAGAGTACAAAAAATATTTATTGAATTGGACTATTATAGAAACCGTAACGGTATAAATCATTAATCAACAATAAAAAAAAGCCTGAATGATAAATTGATTTATCATTCAGGCTTTTTTATGACTTTATTTCTCTAAATTAATTCGATTCTAAAATTTTGAATAGTTCGTCCATTTTTGGAGTCAAAATAATATCTGTACGTCTGTTTTTTGCTCTGGCTTCTGCTGTTTTTCCAGTGTCGATGGGGTTGTGTTCGCCACGGCCAGCTGCTGTGAGTCGTTTTGGGCTGATTTTTCCATGTTTAAGCAATATTTTAACAACGGAAGTCGCTCTTAATACACTCAAGTCCCAATTGTCGTTGATTTGACCTTGAGCGGCTCTGTATGGAACATCATCTGTATGTCCTTCAATCATAATGGAAATATCGGCATCGTTTTCTAAAATAAAAGCAAGTTCTTTAAGGGCGGCTTCACCTCTGGGGTCAACCTGGTAGCTTCCTGTTTTGAACAGCAGTTTTTCGTCCATAGAGACGTAAACTTTTCCGTTTTTTTGGTACACATTAAGTCCATTATTTTGGTATCCAGTGAGGGCTGCCAAAACTTTTTCTCGCAAAGCGTTTACAGCAAAATCTTTATTGTCTAGGATGGATTGCAATTCGTTGATTTTATCTTCTTTCAATTTTATCAAACGTTCTTTTTCTTCCAAATCGATCAATCGGTTATTCATTTCGGTTTCCATCATTTTCAAATCGTCTTCTCGTTTTAATAAATCCAAACGAAGTTTGTTGAGACTTTCCAGAATTTTGGCCACTTCATCTTTGTTGCCAGAGGTCAGAGATTGAGTTGATTTTAGCAAATCATCATATGCCTCTTGAAGTTTTTGATAATTGGTGTGTTGTGCACGATAATTCCGACCCAACAATAGAGTGTCTCTTTTTAGTTGTTCATGTTGCACGCTCAGCCTGTCTAAGTTTGCTTTGGCTTCGGTGTAAACATTGTTTAAGTCTACATTCTCGCCTTTGATGGCACTGAGTTCGCTTTCGCATGTTTGGCGACGATTTTCAGCTTCGGAATATTTTTGTTGCGACACACATGAAGTCAATATGGATATTGAAATGAGGAGTCCAGCGGTTATAAAAAAACGTTTCATAGCGGTATTCTTTTTATTTATTATTAAATATTATAATCACAAATTACGGGGCAATGGTCGGAGTGAACGGCATCTGATGCAATGACAGAATGAATAAGTTTGCTGTCGAGATGATTTGCATGCATAATATAATCAATTCTCCAACCTAGGTTTTTAGGGCGGGCATTGGCACGGTAACTCCACCAAGTATACTGATGGGGTTCCGGATGAAGCATTCGAAATGAATCACTAAATCCTGAGTTTATAAAATCAGTCAGCCATTGTCGTTCTTCGGGAAGAAAACCAGAAACATTGGCGTTTCGTATAGGGTCGTGAATATCAATAGCTTGGTGGCAAATGTTGAAGTCGCCGCAGATAATAAGATTTGGACGCTCTTTTTTTAATTCATTGATATGGCTCATAAAATCATCCAGCCATTCCATTTTAAAAGCGAGTCTTTCGTCGCCACTACTGCCCGAAGGATGGTAAACAGAAATGATGGATAAATCTCCAAAATCGGCACGGATGACGCGTCCTTCTCTGTCGTATATCTCCATTCCCATTCCGTATTCTACATGGTCGGGCTCTTGTTTTGAAATTATTGCAACGCCACTGTATCCTTTCCTTTCTGCGGAATGCCAATATGTTTTATATCCAGCTTCTTCAAAGAAAAAGTGAGGAATTTGTTCAATATTGGCTTTTATTTCCTGAACACAAAGAATGTCAATATCTTCTTCCAACATCCAGTCAGCCAGTCCTTTATTCAGCGAGGAGCGGATTCCGTTTACATTGTAAGTAGCTATTCGGAGTTTCGATTTCATGATTAGATCACGGTTTTAAGGTATTCTAATACAAAAGTAACAAGACCCCAAAACATAACATCTGCTTTTTGATTATTTTAGTAACATAAACTTGTTGAAAACTAGGGGATGATGTGGTGATGAGATGATTTGGTGATGAGATCAGAAACGATTGACAGGTGCGGCAAAACGTAGCCGGCTGGCCGAGTGGTCAAGAAGCCATGCGTAAATGCGATGTGAGGTTGTTCTTCGTCGCTTTGCGCACCTTGGCTACTCCGCCACTTAACTACTTGTCTGCTTTTTTGCCACGCCGCCACTTGGTCACCCAGCTACCTGGCTACTTTCTTTTTCTTCAACTCAATCCAGATCTTTTTGTGTATTAAAATTTCTTGAAAGAATGTCTGTTATTGATATTTTTATTAGGTTTGTAAAAAAACAATTGATATGGCATATTTTGAAATAGAAGGGGGTTATAGTTTACATGGTGAAATTACTCCTCAAGGTGCAAAAAACGAAGCCTTACAAATTATTTGTGCGGTTTTGTTGACCGATCAAAAAGTGACTCTTCACAATGTTCCAGACATTATAGATGTTAATAATTTGATACGCTTAATTGAAAATCTAGGTGTTTTGGTTGAGTCTAAAGGAGGTGGCGTTTTTGAATTTGAAGCAAAAACAGTCAATATTGACTATTTGAAAACTCCCGAGTTTTTAAAATTAGCACGCAGTATTCGTGGTTCAGTGATGCTAATCGGACCTCTTTTGGCAAGATTTGGCCGTGTTTATGCAGCCAAGCCAGGGGGTGATAAAATTGGTCGCCGTAAACTAGATACGCACTTTATCGGCATGCAAAAGCTGGGTGCTTCTTTCGATTTTTGTGATGACTCCAATGTCTTTGAATTAAAAGCAGAAAAACTTACCGGATGTTATATGCTTTTGGATGAAGCATCGGTTACAGGAACTGCAAATATCGTTATGGCTGCGGTAATGGCAGAAGGCACAACTACTATTTTTAACGCCGCTTGTGAACCGTATCTCTCTCAACTTTGTAAAATGTTGAATAGAATGGGAGCAAAGATTACTGGAGTGGGTTCCAATTTATTGACGATTGAAGGAGTCACTTCTTTAAATGGTTGTGAGCATACTATGTTGCCCGACATGATTGAAATTGGAAGTTTTATCGGACTGGCTGCCATGACTCAATCGCACATTCGCATTAAAAATGTGAGCATTGAAAATTTAGGAGTTATCCCTGATGTTTTTCGTCGTTTGGGCGTTATTGTGATTGAAGAGGGCGATGATTTAATTATACCCGAACAAAAATCCTACGAAGTTGAAACTTTTATGGATGGCTCTATTATGACCATTTCAGATGCTCCATGGCCTGGATTTACGCCGGATTTAATCAGTATTATTTTGGTTACGGCTATCAATGCCAAGGGCAGTGTTTTGGTACATCAAAAAATGTTTGAAAGCAGACTTTTCTTTGTTGATAAATTGATTGACATGGGAGCTCAAATCATCCTTTGCGATCCGCACCGAGCTACTGTTATTGGACTCGATCACAAATATCCACTAAAAGGAATTGATATGGTTTCGCCCGATATTAGAGCCGGAGTAGCCCAGCTTTTTGCAGCTCTTTCTGCCAAAGGGAAAAGTAGGATCTACAATATCGAACAAATTGAAAGAGGATATCAAAATATTGATGGAAGATTGAAACAATTGGGAGCCAAAATAAAAAGATGTGAATAGATAAGGTTTCCCTTGATTAAAATAAAATTTGAACAAATGTACATATATGGCAGTTGTTATTGTTTCTATCCCCTTGTTTTCTAGCTTGATAATTACAGGAAATCAGCTTAGTTTGATGCCGGTTTAGGAAAACTTTTGGACTGCTTTTTAGGTCGAACGATTCTTTCTCGTGCTTTTAATATACTTACGTTTAATTCAAATCCGATAAGTAGGGCAATGGAGTTAAAATAGAGCCACATCATTATAACAATTAATGTTCCAATCGATCCATATAGAGCGTTGTAACGCGTAAAACTTGATATGTAAAAGTCAAATCCAACCAATAGAAGAAGAGACATTATGGTAGCCAAGGAAGATCCGGCGGAAATAAATCGGAAATGTTTTTTATTAGCAGGAGCGACATAATACATAAATGAAATGGCAAAGAAAACGAGCATCATTACGATAATCCATTTGAAAAAGACAAGCGAATATACCGCAAATGTTCCTGAAAGTATCTCTTTTGCTTCCAGATAATTGATAAAAAAGCGTCCTAAAGCAATGGCTGCGATAGACAAAATGACTAAAAAAGCGATAATTGCTACCAGCAAAAGCGAAGCGAGGCGTTGTTTTACTGCCGATCGGGTTTCGATTTGATAAAAGGAACTATTAAATGCTCTACTCACAGCCATCATGCCATTGCTTGCTAAAAACAGGGAAAAAAGAAACGAAACGGAAAGCAATCCACCTCGCGGCCTGCTCACAATGTCAATAATAACTCGTTCAATCACTTTCCAGGTGCTTTGCGGGATTACACCTTCCAAAAACCCCAATAACATCGGTTGAAAATTGGATATTGGAATATATGGAATCAGTGAGAAAAAAGAGAGTAATGCTGGGAAAATGGCTAGTAAAAAAGTAAAAGATAGGGCTGCTGCCCGCTGATTAATAGACCCTTTAAATAAGCCCTTGAAAAAAAACTCACCTACAAAATAGATAGGAGTATCGTCGAAGCCAGGTAGTGTAATCCGTTTTAGGATAACAGTAAGAAGTCTGACAAAATACAAGCCTTTAAAATACTCGATGATTTTTTTTACCATTCGCTAAAATACCGCTTTTAAACTTAAGTCCAAACTTTTTATGTGATGTGTAAGTGCTCCCGAAGAGATATAATCAACGCCTGTGAGAGCATATTCACGGATGTTTTCGTGTGTTATTTTGCCAGAAGCTTCTGTTTCATATTTACCTCCGATTAATTTCAATGCTTCGCTGATTTGTTCGGGGGTGAAATTATCCAACATTATTCGATCTACGCCTCCAACTTCAATAACTTCTTTTACATCTTCCAGAGAGCGAGTTTCTATTTCGATTTTTAAGTTTTTCCCGTTTCTTCTCAAATATTCATGCGTTTTTTCAATGGCAGAACGGATGCCACCAGCATAATCAATGTGATTGTCTTTTAGCATTATCATGTCGAAAAGTCCCATTCTGTGGTTTTCGCCACCCCCAATTTTAACCGACATTTTTTCAAGAATCCGAATTCCTGGTGTTGTTTTTCGGGTGTCTAATATTTTACATTGGGTATCTGCTATGATTTGCGAAAGTGAATTTGTAGCCGTGGCTATTCCGCTCATTCGTTGCATAAAATTCAAAATGGTTCTTTCGGCAGTAAGGATTGAAATGGCGGGTCCGATGAGTTCAAAAGCAATATCTCCATAATGAATTTGCGTTCCATCCTCAATAAAGACATTCATTTGCAGTCGTTCGTCTACGTGTTTGCACACTTCTTTTGCAATTTCAATTCCTGCTAAAATTCCTTCTTCTTTAACGTATAAATGAGCTTTGGCAATCGCTTTGCTGTCGATGGATGCCAGTGAACTGTGGTCGCCGTCGCCAATGTCTTCGGCTAAGGCGTTTTTAATAATTTCGGAAATGGTCATTTTTAATTTTCTTCAAATTGTAACAATTGAATTAATTGTGCCGAACCAATGCGCTTGGTAAGGTAGTAGGTTCGGAAAGTTTTATTATTGGAAGACAGATATTGTCCAATGGTATACTTGCTTGAGTCAGAGGATGTTCCTTCTTGTTTTACAACAAAGGACTTTGGTGGATTTGAGCGGAAGAAATTTCCCACCATCAACTCCGCTTGTGTTTTGCTGTATGTGCCCTCATTTCCAGGAAGAATTAAATCAATGCTGGAATTAAAGCTTCGTGCAAGTTCTCGAGAATTTCCCGATTTAATTGCATTGATAATTTCAGGATTGTCCTGCATATTGGGATATGCAAAACTTAAAAATAGGATTCCTGCAAATATCAAAACGAACGAAAATATTTCTCTATATGATTTCATTGTTCTATCGGTTTTATATGGTAAACGTAATACTTATTGCAAAAACCAAACCAAAAATAAAATGATTATTTTGGAATTATTATTTTTCTGATGCAAATATATCGATTTTATTTGAAAACTCAGATTTTATTGAATGAAACTATTCCTTTTTGTTGCATGTAAAGCAATATATCGATCAATTGCAATGTTCAAATAAAAATAGGATATTATTTACAATTAATTTCATTTGTTAAAATTGTGTTCGTTATCAGATAGATAGGGTTTTAAAACTGCCCTAAATTTATATTTTTATCTTTTTTTATCTTTTTCGAATGAATTATATTATTGAAATCCGAAAAATTATCCTTAGTTTTGTCACAGCTAAAATAAGATATTAGAAGAAATTATAGAAAGAAAAATTATAAATTACACATACAATGCAAAAACTACTATTATTAGGAGATGAAGCAATTGCTCAAGCAGCAATTGATGCTGGTATTTCGGGCATTTATGCCTATCCTGGAACACCGTCGACGGAGATTACTGAGTACATTCAGAAATCCAAAGAGGCAGCCGAAAAGAATATTCATAGCGCTTGGGGAACCAATGAAAAAACGGCTTTAGAAACAGCTATTGGAATGTCATATGCTGGCAAAAGAGCCATGGTAAGCATGAAACACGTCGGACTCAATGTGGCTGCTGACCCATTTATGAACGTTGCTATTACGGGTGCAAATGGCGGTTTGGTTATCGTTGTTGCCGACGACCCTTCGATGCACTCTTCGCAGGATGAACAAGATTCGAGAAATTATGGTCGTTTTTCAATGATTCCAGTTTTTGAGCCATCCAATCAGCAAGAAGCCTACGACATGACCCGTTATGCTTTCGATTTTTCGGAAAAATATGAAATTCCAGTTATGTTGCGCATCACAACGCGTTTGGCCCACTCTCGTTCTGGTGTTAAAATGGGAGAAAAATTGGAGCAAAATAAATTACAACTTCCTAAAAATTTACGTCAATATGTATTGTTGCCTGCTATTGCTCGAAAACAATACAATGAGTTAATTGACAAACAAGTTCATTTTGAAAATGAATCGGAAAACTCAATTTATAATAAATTTATTGATGGACCCGATAAATCCATGGGAATTATTGCCAGCGGTATAGCATACAATTACTTAATGGAAAATTATCCCGACAGAAAATGTCCATACCCTGTTGTTAAACTTTCTCAATATCCAATTCCTAAAAAAATGATCACGAAATTGTACGATATGTGCGATAGCATCATGGTTATGGAAGAGGGAAATCCTGTTATTGAAGAGCTTTTAAGAGGAATTCTTGACAATGGAAAAACGATTAAAGGAAGACTCGACGGAGTACTGCCTCGTACTGGCGAATTGGATCCAAATTCAGTTGGAAAAGCATTGGGTTTCAAACGTTACGAAGGAGATGCTATCCCTGAAATTGTAAAACAACGTCCTCCTGCTCTTTGCGTAGGCTGTTCTCATATTGATTCTTACAATGCTTTAAATGAGGCTATTAAAAAATATGGTCAAGGTCGCGTTTTTGCAGATATTGGTTGCTACACTTTAGGTGCTTTGCCTCCGTTTAATGCAATTAACTCTTGCGTCGACATGGGTGCTTCTATTACCATGGCAAAAGGTGCTGCCAATGCTGGATTGGTTCCTGCAGTTGCTGTTATTGGTGACTCTACTTTTACTCACTCGGGAATGACATCACTTTTGGATGCCATTATTGACAAAACTCCTATTACTGTTCTTATTCTTGACAACTCTACTACAGGAATGACTGGTGGACAGGATTCACATGCTTTTGGCAGAATCGAAGATATATGCCTAGGTTTGGGCGTAGAACGCGAGCATTTGCATGTTGTTAAACCGCTTCGTAAAAACCACGAAGAGATTACGAATCTTATTGCCAAAGAATTGGAATACGACGGCGTTAGCGTAATTATTCCTACACGTGAATGCATCCAAACTTTGAACCGTAGAATGCGTATGAAATTTAAAGCAAAAGCAGAATAGTAAAATCATAATTTATTCAATATTAAAAAGCTTATACAATGAAAATAGATATTATTTTAGCTGGAGTTGGTGGACAAGGAATTCTTTCCATTGCTACTACTATTGGCTATGCTGCCGTGAATAACGGTTTGTACTTAAAACAAGCGGAGGTTCATGGTATGAGCCAACGTGGAGGAGATGTGCAGTCAAATTTGAGAATTTCTGACGAAGAGATTTTTTCCGATTTAATTCCAAAAGGACAAGCGGATTTAATTATCTCCGTGGAACCGATGGAAGCACTTCGTTATTTGCCTATTTTGTCCGAAACTGGATGGGTTATCACCAACGATCAACCTTTTAATAATATCCCTAATTATCCAGCAGTGGAAGATATTATGGGAGAATTGTCAAAACTTCCTCGAAAAATTGTTATCAATGCCGATCAAATTGCAAGAGATTTAGGTTCACCAAGATCTGCAAATATGGTTATTTTGGGTGCCGCGTCTCCATTCCTAAAATTGGATTACCAAATATTGGAAGATGCGATCGCTGCTCAGTTTGCCAGCAAAGGTCAAGAGGTTGTGGATGTTAATATTGCTGCTATTAGAGCGGGACGCGAATTTGCCATGAAAAACAAATAGTGTTTTTTGAATTATAATACAATAAGATTGTGAAAAGGGACTGGATAATTTCAGTCCCTTTTTCAATCTTAGAATCTAGGTCAAAGTGTGCATTTACATAAAATACTCCTATTTTAAAAAAAATGATTGATTCCTTCCTGCATTCGCAGTCTGTTTTAAGGTTTTAGTTTTTTATCGGTAGATATTGCTCAAATAATATTCACACCTATGTTGTGTTTAGTTTGCAATAAATACTAAATATTTTTATAATATTAAAAAAAACAACAATCGTGTAGTTTTTATTTATACTTTTGTGCTATAATTTTTTAAATTAAACCCTTTAAACCTTATTATTATGAAAAGAAATTTTTTATCATTTTTTTTAGTATTTCTGTTTTTTGCTTTTGGGGCAAACGCACAAGTTGACTCACAAAGCAATTTCGAAAAAACGGACTTGAATACTAAGTTTGTAAAATCAATGTTGAAATCTGGCCCAAGAAGCAGTAAGGCTGTATATGTTAACGAAACATTTGATACGGAAATTCCTGCAACATGGACTATTGTCAATACTGGTACAGGCACTTTGCCCGGTTGGTACTGGAAAGAAACAGATGAACGATACCCTTTTACAGGTTTTGCAGTAATCGATAGTGATAGCAATGGCAATAGTGACCTTACCTCAGGATATCTTATCTCCCCGGCTTTTCATTGCTCTGAGGCATCGGTTTTATATTTAGATTTTGATGTGCGTTACAATGATCTTGTTGCTGGTGGCGAAGATGTGTTTCAAGTGGATGTCTGGGATGGTTCTGCATGGCAAAATATTATTGATTGGGATGAAGACCACGGTACTGCTGGAGTAGCAGAGCATGTTTCAATAAACATTTCTGCTTATGTAAATGCTGCTTGTAGAGTTCGTTTTTTCTTCTCAGACGATTCTGGGTGGAATTGGTATGCTGGTGTTGACAATGTGCTAGTTTCCTCACCAGCAGTTCATGACTTGGCCGTTACTGCAGTTTCTCCTTCTGGTCTTGTTGCTTCAGGATCTACGATTACTCCTTCCGTAACAATTGAAAATATGGGAATGGCTTCTGAATCTAATTTTGTCATGAAGTTAGTTTCCGATCCTGCTGGATATGATGAGACCATTACAGATTTCGACACAATTGCTTATGGAAATACACTGACTGTTGATTTTCCAGATTGGACTCCTGCAAACGGTAATTATACTTTAAGCGCTCTTTGTCTTTTACTAAGCGATGGTGTCCCCGATAATAATATTGGAACTTCTCAAATTGTAGTAAGAGATTATGCTTTTGGAGATTTGGTTCATTCATTCAATGCTTCAACTTCTAGTCAAGCCGGTGTAGAAACTGACGGAAATTATATTTACTGTTCAACTTGGAATAGTGCTAATTTTTATAAATATACTATGGACGGCGTATTTGTAAAATCGTTTACTATTACGGGTGCCGAAAATATAAGAGATTTGACTTACAATCCTTTAACCCAATATTTCTATGGCTCAGATGTAACTACTACTATATATGAAATGGATTTTGAACACGAATATTTAATGAGAGAATTTACTTGTCCTACTGAGACCCGTGCCATTTTCTACGACGACGACTCTGATCTCTTTTGGTCAAATAACTGGGATAGTGATTTAATAGGATTTTATATTGGAGGTGGTGGTTATGGTGGTACTATGCCAACTACCACCATTTATGGTGCAACTTATGATAACTGGTCAAATCCAGCCAATCCAACATTCTGGAAATTCACCAGCGATGCTGGAACTCCTCCAAATACTATTATTGAGGCAGAATTTGGTGAGTTCGGCACACATACCGGAAGACAAATAGACATAACTACTGTTCCAGGATATAATGAAGGTATTGGTGGCGGTCTTGCTTCTTTTGAAAAAGATGGACATGCATACTTATTAGCAAGCATTCAGCAAAATCCTAATATAATAGCTGTTTTCTATTTAGCACCTGCTTCTAGTACAGGGATTGCTGAATTTAACGTAAATGTTTCTGTTGTTCCTAATCCTTCTAATGGAATTTTTACTGTTTCTGCTGATCAAAATTACTTAGTAGATGTTCTTGATTTAACGGGACGTGTTGTTGAATCGTTAAACATGAGTGCTAACAAAGTTTCCATTGATCTTTCATCTAAAAAGAACGGTATGTACATTGTTCGTTTGACAAACGAAAATGGCACCAAAACTGTAAAAGTTGTGAAAAGATAATTTTAGCAATTGACTAAATAAAAAAGGCTGCCTTTTTAGGTAGCCTTTTTTGTTACAAAACCTTTATTACCAAAGAATTAAGTACAAACCCAATGATACAGGATGTAATTGTGGGCCTTTATTCTCTTTAAACAAAGTTGTTAATGAGTAGGTTCCAACCAGATTTATAAGACCATATCCAACACCCACGGTCAAATCAGCACGAAATGGATTTAAGTGAAAGTCATTATGGTATTTATGCTTTTGTTTACCGCTTTCTTCCATTACAATTTTTGTGTATGATGCCAAACGCAGTCCAAAAATAGCTCCCGCATTTATATGGAAACTCTTGGAATTGTGCCTGCTATTGGTTTGATATTCCAAAATTAATGGAACTGTAATAAATGTAGAAGTGAGTTTGCTTTTGGTGTATTTATTAGCATTTACAATATCAAATCCACCATAAACAATATTTGAATCACCAAAAATAGTGGCATTATTTGCGAAAAAATAATTGTTCCACTGAAATCCCAAACCTGTTATTAGACCCACTTTTTGCTTGTAAATATTTATGTTTTGTTCTATCAAATTGAGACCAAAAGTCAGCGAGCGAGTGAATTTTGCATCCAAATATTCGTATCCAACAGGAACACTCAGCTGATTGTTGGCATCCAGATAATTGTTGAACCCTAAGAAAACGCCACCCCAATTGCCATCAAATTTACGTGAATATCTTTTTCGTTTTCCTAACCACTCTTTTGCGTCTTTAGTGCTTAAGTTTTTGGTTGAGCTATCAATTTTAACCAAAATATCGGTAATCTCACGATTGAATGAATTACTAAAATCTACCGATTTAGATTCGCTGCCAATAGTGTCATTAATGTCTTCCAGTTGTTTAACTCTAGCAACATCGTTGATTTCGATACTAATATTTTCAGCATTAGAGAGATAGTTTAACAAAGAAGCGTCTGATAGTTTTGCATTAATAACATTTGTAGACTGAATTCGGGCTTTTGCAGCATCATTTAAATCAATTGTTGCAACCCCGGTTTTCATATTTAGAGTATTGATTTTAGCCGCATCATTGGCGGTTACTCTAAATGAATTTGTTGATCCACTGGTTTCAAAAACAGAAGCGTCATTGGCTTCCACAATCAGTGAATTTAGTTCTAAAGAACCCTTGAATTTTGAAATATCGTTTAGAATTACAGATAGTTCATCTCCAGCAAACAGGCCTTGAATTTCAATGCGAACCAAATCAGATGCTGTGATCTTTTTTAAATTAGAAGCATAAATCAGAACGTTGCTAGATTCAGAAGGATTGGAAGAGGAGAGGTGCAAAATACCGTTTTTAAGGCTGTATGAAACGCTTGTTTTATTTATTCCCGTTTCCAAAAAATCAATGGAATTGTGTGTTGACCGAATAAGTTCAACGTTTAGGTTGTCGTTTGCACTAAGTGTGTGAAATTTATCAATTAAAATTGTTTTTGAAGGTTCATTTTGAGCATTGGCAACAATCGTTAAAAATAAAATTGCCAAGGGTAAAATGCTGATTTTCATTTTCATAAGTGATTGTTTTTAGTGCTTTTACTCAAACTGAACGGTGCCCAGCTTTAGGCCTTCAATTTCCTGAAGTTGCTCTTGCAAAGATTTTAACTGTGCGTTGTTTTCATCGCACAAAACTTCCAGTACGATAATTCCTCGCAAGCCTGTTTCGTCATCTTCAAGACAGCTTAAACCCAATCTGGTTCTGATTATATTTCCATACATGCTCAAAATTTCTTGAACTTTGTATGGCTTTTCTACATTTTTCGTAACATTTATTGCTATTATTGAAATCATGATTTTTCTTTTTTAGTAAACGAATGACATTTTTTGAACTTCAATTCCTCCGACTTCTTTAAGTTCGTTTTCAAACGTGTCCCACAAAGATTCATCTCCTCCAAGATGAAGTATGATAATGCCTTTGCGACTACAAACGGAATCATTTAGTTCGTGTGTTCCCATGCGTGTTGTAATTATGGAAGCATATTCGGAAAGTATTTTTTGTGTTCTTCCAGCTTCTTTAATTCTGTCTTTTATTAATATTCCAATGACTCGATTCTCTTTCATAATTTATTTGTTTTTAGAAGTATAAATCACGTTGACCATTTTTTATTTTTTCAATTCTTTCCTCGATTTCTTTTCTAACATCGTCTTCTTCAAGTCCTTTTAATTCTCGTTCGATGACTTCCCAACCTTTTTTTGCTGTTTCTTCTGGAGCATAATCCATTAAATATTCTGCTAAAGTTAGAATCCCGTTTGGAGTGCAAAAACGTTTGATGAATCCAGGAACTGAAAATTCCATAAAGTGTTCTCCAGTTCGTCCCATTCGGTAACAAGAAGTGCAGAAAGATGGAAGATATCCTTTTTCGAGAAGTTCGTCAATTACTTCATTTAAAGAGCGATCGTCGTTAATTTTAAATTGTTCCTTGTTTAAATCTTGATTAAGGTTTGCGGATTCGGAATAACTTCCAATTTCTAATTTAGTTCCACCATCAATTTGTGAAACACCAAAAGCAAGAGCTTCGGTACGGATGTGTGCGGGTTCGCGTGCTGTTAAAATCAACCCAGTGTATGGAACAGCCAATCGAAGAATCGCAATTAATCGTGTAAAATCAGCATCACTCACTTCGTATTCAGGTTTAATGCAGTTGTTGGATGCAGCGGTAATACGTGGAAATGAAATGGTATG
>Ga0265295_1004781_pt1 | contig 17945 bp, 7 predicted proteins | sample Munlansysbiofilm_FD_192503 | JGI IMG/M metagenome (GOLD analysis project Ga0265295, IMG submission 192503) | Leachate microbial communities from a municipal landfill in Southern Ontario, Canada - Methane capture system biofilm | ecosystem: Engineered > Solid waste > Landfill > Unclassified ...
CCTGATAAATAAAAAAGGATTCAGGGAGCAACCTATACGTACCACTCTCCAATAAATAAGGAAAAGGCGTTAAGACTGCTTCGTGTACCCCTTCAAAGAGCCGTCCTTCAAGGCGGCAAAACCGAGTAATCACAGAAGAGGTATTAAACAACGAATCATTTTGCAATAAATTACCCTGAAAAATGGAATTATACACAACCACGCTGTCCTCCTCACGCTTATTGTAAATTGCATGAGCGGCATAAGGCCAATTGTTTAGAAAGGTACAATTCCCCATTTCCAGACGTATCCGGTTGGCAGTTGTCGTGCCGGAAGCATCCATAAAAACCGTAGCATTATCGGCCAGCATCCGGTCATCATCTTCATTTCGGTCAAAAACAGAATTAAAGATGGCTGCACGATTAACCATAGGAGACAAATAAACGGAAGACCCTCTGACCCCTGAAGAGCTGCTTATACCGAAATTCCGGATAAAAATATTGCGGAAAAGGCAGGTATTATCATGCCCGGAAAATAATCCACCACCCCGGTATCCCATGGAATTACGGATAAAATGATTATCGGAAAGGATCAAAGAATCAACATCAGAGAAATGGCTGTCGGCAAAAACAGCCCCTCCGTTAATAGCATCGTTCAGTATAAACTGATTACCCGAAACCACCGATTTTATGTCGTCGATGATGCAAACCCCACCTCCGATAGAAGCGCGGTTCAGGCGAATCTCATTATTTTGGAGAGTCACATTTTCACAGCCATTAAAATATAGCCCCCCCCCGCGGGATGATGCGCCGGGGAGAAAATTTTCAGCATAATTATCAAAAAATCGTGTAGAAAAAACATGGGCATGTAAAACATCCGACAAAAACAATGCACCGCCACCAAAATCGGAATCTACCGTATTCTCCACAGCATTCTGAAAAAAATGTGTATGTCCGACGGCCACTTCAAGGAAGCCTGCACTGCTGACAGCTCCTCCAGTAAGGCCTGCCCGATTATTTTCAAAAACAACTTCATCCAACGATAACAACCCTAACCCATCTAAATTAACAACATACAACGCACCTCCATTGAAGGCTGCATTACAGGAATTGAACGAAGAATTTTGCATAGCGACAACATCAGCTTCAGTGGTAAAAAATGCCCCCCCATTACCCGCGACAGAAAGCCTGTTGAACTGGCAATCGTTCACATTAATTTCGAAAACATGGTCAGTATAAACTGCACCTCCCAATGCCGAAAAATTATCTGAAGCATCAAATGTATTCCGTAACATATAGATTTCGGAATTCAATTCTCCGGAAGCGTTGATATAGAGACTACCCCCATGGCCCTCCAATTCCGGGTTAAGAAAACCCGCGTAACATTCATAAAAAAAATTATCGACAAAGTCGATTCTTCCCGGATTGCCTTCCATTGAAATTGCGCCACCGTTTCCCTGCGTTACTACCACATTTTCAAACGAACAATCATGCACAAAAAATTCCTCAAAGGCGCCTCCGGAGAAGGAAAATGCCCCACCCCTACTACTGGCACGACAATCAGAAAAAATATTTTGTGTTGATACGAAAGAATCGGTACTGCCCGTAACAGGAACCGTAATGGCCAAAGCCCCACCCTGGGATTGCACAGAAAGGGATGAAAAATCATTCCCATCTAAAATCATTTCTGTAAGATTTCCGGACAAGAATGCGCCAAAGGCACCTCCATTGGATCCTGAGAACCCGTGGGAGAATCCAAGGAAACGGTTGTTTTGAATGGCAATATAATGTACATCGCCTCCGGTGGTTACTAAATTTATAGCTCCTCCGTTACCATTTCCGGCACGACATTCCAAAAATCCATATCCATCCTTTTGATCCTGCACAAGGAGAGAATCAAGTGAAGTTGCAATAATGCTGACTGCTCCACCATGATCAGCTATGCAGGAGGAAAACAGGTTAGACGTAACTCTGACGCCATGGGTAATATCGCCCGAAATCAAAGAAAAAGCCCCGCCGGCACTTGAATCGCCGGAAGAAAAACAATCAATAAAGGTATTATTGGAAACAATAGCCCCCTGCTGTAAAGATGCATCCGGAAGGTCGATACAAATACCACCACCATGCATCACAGAGGAAACCTCCGTAAATTCATTATCCGCAATACGGATCAAACCATTTACCGGCAGACCGGCATGCAAATACACACCTCCTCCTTTGGCACCCGAAGAACAATCCATTAGTTGAGCTCCTGCTAATGTGAAGCCTTCCATGGTATAATCGAAACTAAAATGCAATGCACCACCGGAACCTGTTACCGACCTACAGTTTTGAAACGAGGGCAACGCGGTGCTTCCAGATAGCTCAAGTTGTGACAAAGCCATGGCTTTCAACGACATAGCACCCCCGTCACCCTTTGCATTGCAGTTTTGAAATTGGGTCTCAACCATGGAAAAATCGCCATCAACCACACCTGCATGTAGATAAATGGCTCCCCCTTGTCCATCACAGGCTTCGACATCTGAAAACTGATTATTATTCAGGGTTATTCCCCCCATCAGATTGCCGTTGTGTAAATCAATCATTAATGCACCGCCATGTTGCTGAGCCTTGGTTCCATGAAACGTATTATTAGTAATATGCAATGAAGACAAGAGGCCTCCTTGTGCTTCCAGATAGACACCGCCACCACTCTCTCCGGCAGAAACTGCAGCCGTTTCAGTTCCCAGAAAAGTATTTGAATCAAGTATCAGACTGGATAATGGCCCTGATTGCGCGACTCCATAAACAGCACCTCCAGAACCATCCATTGAACGACAATTATCAAATGTATTACGGGTGAACCCCATGGATTGTAAACCCTGACCTTCGCTACAAACCAGATAAACTGCGCCACCATCAGAGGTGGCTATCAAATTCTTAAACAAATTGGTATCAGCGACAAAATCACCCTGGATAGAAGAAACACCTGAGAAAGACAACGCACCACCGGTACCCCCTGAATTATGAAGATTTACTCCTCCGTCGAATGTATTTCCACGCACGATGATATCCCCATTGATCACCCCGTTCAACGACACTGCCATTGAACCTCCTTCGTTGTTCCGGGACGAACAATTCATAAACCCCGGGGCATTGTCAGTAATCTGGATAGCACCCATGCGTTGAGCGGCCAAATATACAGCACCCCCTGATGCGCCAGCACTGCAGGTATTAAAATAATCATTTTTAAAAATAATCGGATGGAAAAATTCCTCTGCTTTCAGCGTCATTGCACCTCCCGATGCTACATCGTTTATTGCTTGGCAAAATTCAAAGCTACAACTGTTTACCAATAAACTATCCAAAACATTATGCGCATGAAAATCCATATAAAACGCGCCACCATCCATTTCCGCCGACCAGTTCATGCAATCCAGCCCGGATAGTTCCAGGGGAAAAGTCAGATTCCCATTGGAGGAAACAAATAATAATCCTCCGGATTCCTGCGCGTTAAGCATATCATTTCCACCATCGGCAAGGATATCCCGGAATTGTATTCGCGCTAATCCTTCCTGCCAGGAGGAGAGATAAATACCTCCGCCGGAGCCTTGCTGTGCTGCACACCGCTGAAAGCCAGCTTCGCCATATCCGTTTACCACTAAGGCATTGATGCGCCCGGCAGAAAGAAACACAGCGCCCCCATCGTTCGTAGCAGAACAATCAGAAAAAGTCGTGTTCAGTAGAGTCACAGTGTCGGAAATCGCTGCACTTTGAAAAAACAGGGCACCTCCAGAACCATTCGTGATACTGCGGCAGTGCGAAAAACTATTATTTTTTATGCGTATACCCCTGTGTAAAGTACCTTCCTGATTATTCACATAGAGAAAACCGCCATTTAATGCAGAATTAAGATGATCACAGGTATTGTCATCCACTACAAACAACCCTAAAAAATCGGCACCCGTTTCAAGAAAAACACCTCCCCCATTCCCTCCTGAATGACAATAAGAAAAAGTATTGGATTGAATCTCTACGTTACCAATAGCCTGAGGTACCTGCAGGTAAAGAGCTCCACCGTCGGAGGCGGAAGACAGGTAACCAAAAGTATTGTTTTCCATCAGGAATTCTCCAGCGGAATGACAAATCAGGCTAAAGGCACCCCCGTATTGAGGCTGAGGGCCACCTGAATCTTCGGTATTCTGCCAGCTATTATTAACCAAACGAACTGAACCTACTTCACCCACGGAGTGAATTGCGATGAACCCTCCTTGATTATGGGCAGTAAAATCAGAAAGTGTATTATCATGAAAATTAAAAAGGGCAGGGCCGTCCTGCGCATCTAAAAACAAGAAACCACCCGATTGCGCTTCATTTTGCTGAAGGTTGGTGGTTGAAAAACCATGAAGCTCCAGTATACCAATAGATCCAGAAGAAATCAGGGAGAGAAATCCGCCATCACCGTAAAGGCTTGAAGCCAGACCCAGCGTATTATCCTCGAACCGGAGAGAAGATAGCGTAGAACCTTCCTCAGAAAACTGTAAATGTGCCATCCCCCCATTTCCGGAAGCATAACAGGAATCAAAAGAACACCCGGAAAACAGGATAGAATCAGGGCTGTTTAAAGTGTAGAGCGCAAGGAATCCACCAGTATGGTTTTCCGGATTCCGACTATCTCCTGATACAACGGCCTTATGAACCAAATCATCAGTGAAACGCAATTGAGAAATACCAGCACAATTTATGTAATACGCTCCTCCAGAAGTCACAGATTCCGAATGATAGATATTACCACGAGATTCCAATTTCTGCATGACCCCACCGATTTCAACACTGATAAGTCCACCATATGCTGAGGTTATCTGATGGGAAAACACATTCTGCTGAATATGTAAAACCCCGACAACACCGGCTTCCGCATTTAAACGCAAAAAACTACCCGGATCCCGTGCCGTATTGTAAAGAATTGTATTCCCTGAAAGCAAAATACTATCGAGGGTAAAAAACTCCGTGAGAAAAAATATATTTCCCACATTCCCGCTATACTCAGAATCCACAACTGAGAGCCCATGCTGACCTGGAATACAGTAATATAAGGAAGTAAAATTTGCTCCTGCCTCTTTTAAATCAATCCCTTCAATGGTTTCATTATGAACAATAATTGCATTACTTTCGATAGAAAACAAATACTTAAAAGCCAAATTTACCGATGAAGAAATCATGTTTTCCGACAGCGTAACCTGATCACAATGGGTAAGGGAAAGCACCCGGCCTGAATTTACAACTTGATTACGAGAAAAGGAAAACGTTTCCAAAGCAGTGTTTCCGTGAATGGCGGCAAAATGAGGTTCATTGGTTGTTGACTGCACCGAATGAATCAGGTTATCCGTCACAGCTATTGTGGTAAGCACAGGATTCTCTGTTAAAGATAGAAAAGAAACTGGTATGTCAGAATTTGTGATTTGATTGCCAGTAAACTGAAAAGAGGCAAGCTGAGTGATAGAGGCAGCAAGACCTCCCTGACAGGTTTCGAAAGTGTTTGCTTCGACTATCAAATCAGATATTGAAAAATTTTGATAAAGATTAATGGCATATCCCGCAACCGTTTGAAAAGAACAGGAGGCTATTCGCAAATGGGTTTCCGGACAACCTGATTGTAAAACAATTCCATTGGTATTGATATTTTCAAAATGACAGAAAGTGATATCTTCTATCCCATTATTTACCGAAACCGCTGCGCCGGCTTCTGCAGCAATATCTTTTATCGTCAGATAACGCAATACTGAAGTACGGGCATTCCTTTTTGCACTATAAATCCGGATACCGTTCCAATACGTAGATTGTTGTTCTGGTGAGGAAAGCATAATTTGTTGTTCAGGTTCACCCTCTGCCAGAAAAACACCCGCCACGTCCATTCGTTTACCTGAAAAAAACTGCACCTGTGTTCCAGGCATCAGCCGAAGGGTATCCTCATCAGCTACCGTTACATTCACAGTGACCATATAAAGCGTATCTGCATACCACTTGCCGGAAACATTGGGCGTGTTGATATATACAGTATCGTTTACAATGGAGGATAATACTACGGCAGATTTTAATACCAGAAAAAGAAGAAAGATGTGCCTGAAAAACACTTTTTTCATGATCGCAGTTTTATTTTACACTTCACAATTAAAGTGGCATCCGGCCAAAAAACCGGCACAAAAACCCAACACTGCTGATCTTAGTTGCAAACCGTCATATGCATTGAATTCTGTATAGCCGTTGCCAAAAATCTTTACCCGCCAAATTTATCACATTTCCATTAGAACGCAAAGAAATCATTTTGAATAAGATAAAATTATCTCCATTGGCAATGCAAAAAAAACACAAAACCGATTTTTTACAATACAGGCAAAATAGCAAATTAAGGATGAAGCTATCTTTGGATTCAAATATGATTTAACAAAATGGCAGTTCAGACTGTTCCTAAAAAAGGAATTGAAATTGTCTAAAAAACAATAGGAAAGGTACAACTATGACAAAAATTTTTTATATTTGCACTACCAAAAGTAGTTATGAATCAATAAATCATAGTAATAATACTAAAAGCCATTCCATTATGAAAAAAAGTTACATTAAGCTTCTGCCTGTTCTACTGCTTGTAGTAGGTATGATGTCTGGTTGTGTATCTACGAAAATGCCTGGTTCTTACACTGTTGAGCCAGAGACGCTGGAAAACAACGGAGGTAAAATCGCCGTTAAAGTAGAAGGCACCGTACCAGAAAAATCTTTCCATAAAAAAGCTGTAGTTGAATTCACTCCCGTGATGAAATACGACGGAAAAGAAAAAGAACTGAAATCCATCACTTTAAAAGGCGAAAAAGCCGAAGGCGAAGGAAAAGTCATTAACACAAAAGAAGGTGGCAGTTTTGATTACAGTACAGTAATTGATTATGAACCCGGTATGGAAGAAGCCGTTCTGGTGGTTCAACCAAAAATTACACAGAAAAACAAATCCATCGAAACTCCTGAAGTGACACTCGCTGAAGGAACTATTATGACCTCACAGTTTGTGATGCATGATGAAGATATTTGGTTTGCTTCACGCGAAAATGCCGAAAAACTGGGCATGAAAACCGATGAATATTACGAACTGGTTACTTTGGTGGATCAATCCGCCACTTTCTATTTTCAGGTAAATCTTGCCAACATCAACGAAAACCTGAAACTGAACAAAGAAATGCAGGTAAAAGGTCAGTTGGATGAACTAAAAAGCTTTATCGATAAAGGGTGGGAAATCAAAACCATTGAAATCAATGCCTATGCTTCGCCCGAAGGGGAAGAGTCGTTCAATGAGGGCCTTTCTGCACGGCGTGCTGAATCGGGCAATAAAATCCTTGCTCAACTTTTCAAAGAATTAATGAAAGACAAAAATTCCAACGTAAAAGTTGAAAACCCCGAAGAAGTATACACCATTACCAAAAAAGGGCTGGGCGAAGACTGGAACGGATTTTTAAAAGCGGTTCAGACCTCAAACCTGAAAGATAAAAGTGTGATCCTTAACGTGGTTAATTCCCAAAATAACCCATTAAAAAAAGAACAGGAAATCAGAAATATGACGTTGGTTTACAGCGAAATAGAAGAAGAAATCCTGCCTCCACTCCGCCGCGTTGAAATCAAAGTGATTTGCTACGAACCCAAGAAAAGCGCAGAAGAAATTGCTAACCTCGCCACCACCGCACCCGAACAACTCTCGCTCAAAGAACTGATCTATGCCGGTACATTAACCGACGACCTAAACACAAAACTTCAGATCTTTAAATCAGCTGCTGATTTATTCCCTAACGATTGGAAAGCACTGAATAATGTCGGCGCCACCTATCTCAAAATGAATAAAACAGAAGAGGCGATCGCATCGATTCAAAAAGCAAACGAACTCGATGCCAATAACCCAATGGTGGTTAATAATATGGGAGTAATCGCCAGTAAATCCAACGATTTCGATAACGCCGTTTCACTCTTTAATAAAGCAAAAGGATTGGGCGTGGATGAAACCTATAACCTCGCAATTATCGACATTGTTAAAGGAAAATATAGCAGCGCAGCCACTGCCCTGAACAATAAAGATTGCAACTATAACAAAGCACTCGTTCAGGTATTGGAAGGCAAATACGACGCAGCTTCGAAAACGCTCAAGTGTTCCGAAGAAACCTGTATGAGCAATTATCTTATGGCTGTTATTGCAGCCCGCACCGACAATCAGTCAACTATTGTTGAATACCTGGCAAAAGCCATTAGCATGGAGCCAAAAATGAAAGCGAAAGCCGCTGCTGACCGAGAATTTCTTAAATTCTTCGAGGTACCGGCCTTTATGGAGCTTGTAAAATAATTCTTACTACACACAAAAAAAGCTGTCCTGATTATTTGGGACAGCTTTTTTTATCGCTATTAAGGATATACTTTTTATACTTTCACCCGGCTAATCCCTATCGGCCAATCATCAAGAAGCAACGCCTTCATTCGTTGGTAATCAGATTCTCTGGCCACAAAATCAACCGAATTGGTATCTATAATCACAATCCGTTTTTGCGTCTGTTGCCGCATATAATCAAAATATCCCGTTTGTATGCGTTGTAAATATTCAGCTGATATATTCTGCTCATAATCACGACCCCGCCGACGAATGTTGCCAAGCAGCCGGTCGATATCTGAATACAGATAAACCAGCAATTGCGGTTGAGGCAGATTCGCTTCTACGATCTGAAACAATCGTGAATACAAAGCCAGCTCATCGCCATGTAGTGTTCGTTGAGCAAATATTAACGACTTTGTAATAAAATAATCGGATACGGTAAACAAATGAAACAACTCCTGACTGCTTAATTGATCCATCAATTGTTGATACCGAGAAGCAAGAAACGATAATTCCAGCGGAAAAGCATACTTCTCCTGATTTTTATAAAATTTAGGTAAAAAAGGATTATCCTCAAACTGTTCCAGAATCAATTTTCCTTCTAATTCGGCGGCAATCCGCGAGGCAAACGTTGTTTTCCCCGCACCAATACACCCCTCAATGGCAATATAACTATACTTCATACCTAATCATTTTCATCGACTCGTTTTACCGGCAACGGATCGTTGCATTGGTCCAACAACGCAGAAATCGTACAGTGCAATTCAGGGTGCAGAAAATCAGGCAACACCTCTGCCAGCGGAACCAGCACAAACCTCCGCCCTGCAATCCGGGCATGGGGCAGCGTCAACACGGTTTCTTTTACGATCCAGTTATTATAAAACAAAATATCAATATCGATACTGCGCGACTGATACCCTTTTCCCAAACTCCGAACCCGGCCCAGGGCCCACTCAATTTCCTGCGTTTTTTTTAATACCTGATGCGGTGATAATACCGTTTCGATGACGAGTACCTGATTATAAAAATTGGGAACAACGGTGTCAAACCCCCAGGGAGCCGACTCATAAATGCCTGATTTCATGAGAATCGTACCTAGTTCTGTTTCCAGCTCCATACGACTGTGTTGCAGGGTAACGCTGCGATCGCCGAGATTTCCGCCTAACAATACTACCACACAATTTTGCATATCCAAAGGTACATTTTTTTACCACAGATGTAACTTTCCCGTAATTTGTATCGCCATATTTCATTTGCTATGAGGATTTGCAGTATTTTTATCCTATAAATATAAAACATCGCTTATGAAAGATTTTTTAAAATTCACACTCGCCTCCATTATCGGTTTTCTGGTAGTACTGCTAGTACTTTTTTTTATGACTGCCGGGATCATTGCCTCCCTTTCGAAAGAAAAAACAGTTCAGGTAGCCTCGCAATCCATACTGGAAATAAAACTAAACTATCCGGTTTCTGACCGTACTCCCATGTCTCCTGTTCCATTCTTTTCAGGAGATCTCATAATGCCTGTCGGGCTGAATGATATTCTCAAAAACATTGAGAAAGCTGAAAAGGATACCCGAATTAGTGGTATCTTTCTGAATATATCCATGCTGCAAACAGGTATAGCCACAACGACTGAAATACGCAATGCACTTGAAAAATTTAAAAAATCAGGCAAATTTATTTATGCCTATAGTGAACTCTACACGCAAAAAGCCTATTATCTGGCTTCAGTTGCCGATAAAATATTTCTAAATCCCATGGGAAGTCTCGAATTCAAAGGACTCAATGCGCAAGTCATGTTTTATAAAAATCTGCTTGAAAAGGTAGAAGTGGAAGTTCAGATTATCCGCCCTGAAGGAAATAAATATAAAAGTGCAGTTGAACCTTTTTTTCTGGATCAAATGAGCCCTGCCAGCCGCGAACAGACTGAAAAATACATCACGACCATCTGGGACTCCATGCTCGAAGAAATTTCTTTGGCACGACAAATCACCTCCGATGAACTCAATAAAATGGCCGATGAACTTACCGGATTGGATGCAGAAAGAGCCCTGCAGGCGAATTTAGTGGACGAACTCTATTATATCGACCAGGTGTATGATGCACTGGATGAAGCAACAGGAAAAACTCCCGACGGAAAAATTACTTCCATCCTTTTGGCAAAATACAGAAATACTACAATAGCGGATAAAAAACCCTACACTGCTGATAAAATCGCCGTAATCTATGCATCGGGCAATATTGTTGACGGCAAAGCCGATGAAACTACCGTGGGTTCGGTAGACTTCATTAAAGCCATCAGGAAGGCCCGAATGGATGACCAGATTAAGGCTGTGGTCTTACGTGTAAACTCCCCCGGAGGAAGTGTAGTAGCATCCGATGTGATTTTGCGTGAAATGCGCCTGTTAAAAAACGCAAAACCAGTAATCGCTTCCTATGGCGATGTGGCCGCTTCAGGAGGATATTATATCAGCTGTTTTGCAGATACAATCGTCGCCATGCCAAATTCAATTACCGGATCCATAGGAATTTTCGGCCTGTTCCCGAATATGAAAGGGCTTTTGAATAATAAAACAGGAATTACCACCGACCATGTCAGCACCAATAAAAACTCGGGATTCCCTGATGTATTCAACCCATTGAACGATTTTGAAATGCAGGAGCTTCAACGAAATGTAACTGATGGTTACGATAACTTCACTGCGTTGGTGGCAGAAGGGCGCGGAATGCCACAGGAACAAGTGGACAGAATCGGACAGGGTCGCGTTTGGGCCGGAAAAGATGCCATCACCCTGGGTCTGGTGGATGTTTTTGGCGGGCTCAATGAAGCAATAAGAATTGCCGCCCTGGCAGCCAATCTGGAAAACTACAAGATTCGTGAACTCCCTGATTTAAAAGATCCGCTCGAACAAATTATGGACATGATCAGCGGAAATCCCTCCGAAGAACTCCTGCAAAATGTGCTGGGGATGCACTATTCCTGGTTTTCTATTCTTAAAAATATCGAAACGCTGGAAGGAATTCAGGCCCGGATGCCGTATGAAATTATTATCCATTAACCTTACCCAAACAGGCTCTGTGCTCATAATGGAGCACAGGGCCTTATAATGCCCTATGAACACCATCGATCTTCAAAAAGCAGCGCTTAGAAAACAGATAAAAAAGCTGAAATCATTACAAACGGAGCCGGAGCGGATTACTGCATCAAATGATACTCTCCACACCCTTGAAAAAACCACTGTATTCCGTTCGGCAAAAACCGTTATGGCCTTCTGGTCGATGGAGGATGAAGTAGACACCCACCAGGCAATAGTAAGATGGTCGGAAACAAAAACAATCATACTGCCCAGTGTAAAAGGCAAAATACTGGAATTACGGGTTTTCCATGGAACAGATCAAATGAAAACCGGGGAACAATTCGGGATAGCAGAACCTGAAAGCCCACCCTTTACTGACCTAGAGGCGATTGACCTGATTCTTGTGCCAGGGGTGGCTTTTGACCTTAACAACAACCGTATGGGCAGGGGAAAGGCATACTACGACCATTTACTCTGCGCGACAAAGGCATTCAAAATGGGAATCGGCTTTGATTTCCAGTTACTGGAAAAGATACCCGCTGCCAGCCATGATGTAAGAATGAATCAAATTATCACCAACAAACGTACAACAGTTATTCAGTTTTAAAACCTACAAGGTGTTTCCGTTTTAATTCTGCCTTTTCCCGGGCGGTCAGGGAATGATTATATTCATATAAAGCCCCTTCCCAGTCGCCGTAGGAAGGATTTGGGAGTACGAAAAACCGCCGCCCGAATTCATTTTGGTATTGATCGGTCAGTGTACTCCGAACCGCAGGCGAGACTTGTTCGAAATCCGGTAAAAAATCGTTCAAATTATCCCCGAAAAGCATTATGATTTCATGAGTTTTCCGTACGTTTTCCCGGCGTGATTCTTTTCCGTTTCCGTCTTGGCGAAGCAATACGGTCTCATCTCTGACCCCGGGAAATCCGGCCAATCTAAGATTTTGCAATGTGGGATTTCTGAATTCTTCCTTTCGGTTACTGATATAAAAAATCGTAATACCCTGGCGGCCGGCATAGGAAAGAAATTCAACAGCTCCCGGAATTGCGCGAGCCGAGGCCTGCCCGATCCACGCAGCCCATCCCACAGGATAAAGCGTTGCATCAAGAATTGATTGAGCGGCATGCGGGCTGTTATCCAGCACAGTTTCATCAATATCAACAACAATAGCATACGGCTTCGAAACATTCATACGCCTAAGATAATTATCCAGCATAATCTGGGCTGAATTAAAAGTCTGATAGCACAACGCCCGGTACTCTGCTGCTTTTTGCATATACAGTACAGCCTTAATATTTTCATTGGAAAAATCCGGGTCAGCGACAACCGATTTCGACGGTGTCAGGGAATTACATCCTGCTAGGATCAAAATAAGCAGAAAATAAAAAAATATATTTTTCATCGGTAGGATTATTTGCGGGTAAAAATAACGCTTTTAAAACTAAAAAAGCCGTCTGAAGTCATCAGACGGCGTAATTTTAAAAAAAATAAAACAAATCTATTTTTCAAAATGCATAGCAGCCAAACGCAGGTAGCTTCGATAGCGCCATTTTGCGTTTTCCTCTGCCGCAGCAAAAAGTTCAAATGCTTCTTCGGGGAATGACTTCATAAGAGAAGAATACCGGACTTCATTTTTCAGGAAAGATTGAAATTTGCTCCAATCCGGCTCTTTGCTATCGAGCGTAAAGGGGTTCTTTCCTTCATCTTCTAATGCAGGATTATAGCGATAAGTTTGCCAGTACCCACATTCTACAGCTAATTTCTCTTCCTCCTGTGATTTTCCCATACCGGCGCGTAGTCCATGGTTAATACAGGGAGAATAGGCAATAATGAGCGATGGTCCCGGATAGGCTTCTGCTTCACGTAAAGCTTTGAGCCACTGTGACTGACTGGCACCCATCGCAACCTGAGCCACGTATACATAACCGTAGGTCATGGCCATAGCTCCGAGGTCTTTTTTCCGGATCCGTTTTCCTGAAGCAGCAAATTTTGCAACAGCTGCAACCGGAGTTGATTTTGAAGACTGTCCGCCGGTATTTGAATATACTTCCGTATCCAAACACAGCACATTTACATCTTCACCACTGGCCAGCACATGATCGAGACCGCCATATCCAATATCATAAGCCCAACCATCACCACCAAAAATCCAGAAGGATTTTTTTATAAGAAAATCTTTCAAATCCAGAATTTCCTTTGCCACCCCATGCTTTTCCTTTTCCAGGGCAACGATTACTTTTTCAGCGGCGTTTTTCGATCCTTCTGCGTTATTTTTATTTTCAAGCCATTGGTTAAAGGCCGCTTTCGTGTCGGGGTTCACCTCCTCCAGTGCAGCTTTCATGCGCAATTCGATACGTTCTCTGAGTTTGTTAACTCCGAGTGACATTCCCATGCCATATTCTGCATTATCTTCAAACAGTGAATTTGCCCAGGCTACACCTTTTCCGTTTTTCTTTGTGGTGTAGGGTGTAGATGGAGCTGAACCACCATAAATAGAGGAACATCCTGTGGCATTGGCCACCATCATTCGTTCACCAAAAAGTTGAGTAATAAGCTTAACATAAGGCGTTTCGCCACATCCGGCACAAGCTCCGGAGAACTCAAACAACGGCTGCGCAAACTGGCTGTTTTTCACCGTTTGCTCTTTGGGGAGCAGCCAATCTTTATAGGTTACTTTTGTGGACATATAATTCCAGTTTGGAATTTCATTTTCCTGCGTGCCGAGGTGTTTCAGTTCCAAGGCTTTCGTTTTGGAAGGACAAACATCAACACAGTTACCACATCCGGTACAATCCAGTGGACTTACCTGAATACGGAACTGAAGACCAGAAAGGGCTTTTCCATTTGCCGGAATAGTTTTCGTTCCTTCCGGAAGGCCCTTCATCTCTTCCTCGTCGAGAAGGAATGGACGGATTGCAGCGTGAGGACATACAAAAGCGCACTGATTACACTGGATACAATGATCAGGAATCCATTCAGGAACACTGACAGCGATACCCCGTTTTTCATATTCCGTGGTTCCTGAGGGAAAGGTACCATCTTCACGACCGGCAAATGCACTTACCGGAAGGTCATCGCCCTTCTGCGCATTAATGGGATCTACTACGTTACGGATAAAGTCAGGACGAGAAACATCGGTTACCACTTTTTCGACCGTTAATGAAGCCCATTCAGCAGGAATATCCACTTTTACTACCTGTCCGCCCAACTCAACGGCTTTATTGTTCATCTGTACAATTTCCTCACCTTTACGCCCAAAACTCTTCACAATGGCTTTTCGCATCTGTTCCACTGCCTGTTCGTAAGAAATTACTTTGGCGATTTTGAAAAATGCAGATTGCATGATTGTATTAATGCGATTTCCAAGCCCGATTTCCTCTGCAATGGCAGTGGCATTAATGATATAAAAATTAATAGCATTTTTTGCCATATAAATTTTCATGGAATTGGGAAGCCTGCGTTTGGTCTCTTCAACATCCCAAATAGAATTAAAGAGGAAAGTGCCGCCTTTACGAAGCCCTTTGAGCATATCATACTTATCCAGATAAGAGGGCACATGACAGGCAACAAAGTCAGCAATATTCACATAATACGTAGAGCGAATGGGATGATCACCAAAACGAAGGTGTGAAACGGTAAATCCACCCGACTTTTTAGAGTCATACTGAAAATACCCCTGACAATACTTATCGGTGGTTTCGCCGATAATTTTGATTGAATTTTTATTTGCGCCCACTGTACCGTCAGAGCCAATGCCAAAAAACTTAGCCTGGAAAGTGCCGGCAGCGGTCACGTCAATATCATCGAGCAGAGGCAGCGAGGTAAAGGTAACATCATCAATGATTCCGAGTGTAAAATGATTTTTCGGTTCGGCCATCTGAAGATTTTCGAAAACAGAAAGAATCATTGCCGGCGTAGTATCTTTGGAAGAGAGACCATAGCGTCCGCCAATAATCATCGGACGCTCATTTTCAGGCTTTTCATAGAAAAGATCACGCACATCAAGATAGAGCGGTTCGCCCGTGGCTCCGGGTTCTTTGGTACGGTCGAGTACCGCAATTCGTTTTACGCTATCCGGGAACACATTGAAAAAATATTTAGCAGAAAAAGGGCGATAGAGGTGGCAGGTGATAAGGCCTACTTTACTGCCTTTCCCCTGTAAATAATCGATGACCTCTTTCGCTACCTCCGTAACCGAAGCCATTGCGATCAGGATATGTTCGGCTTCCGGGTGTCCATAATAGGTAAACGGGTGATACTCACGTCCGGTAAGTTTCGACATTTCCTGCATATAGGAATCGACTACATCCGGCACCACATCATAAAATTTATTAACCGACTCTTTGGCCTGGAAAAATATATCAGGGTTCTGGGCAGTTCCCCGGGTTACCGGATGTTCCGGATTCAGGGAATTGTCACGGAATGACTGAATAGCATTCCAGTCAACCAGCTTTTTCATATCTTCCATATCCAGCGCTTCGATTTTTTGTATTTCGTGAGAAGAACGGAATCCATCGAAGAAATGAAGGAAAGGAATACGGGTTTTTATCGCGGTAAGATGTGCTACACCGGCCAAATCCATTATCTGCTGAACACTGCCGCTCGACAACATGGCAAAACCAGTCTGACGGGTTGCATAAATGTCGCTGTGATCACCGAAAATGGATAAGGCATGTGCTGCAACAGAACGTGCGCTAACATGAAAAACTGCAGGAAGTAATTCACCCGCAATTTTGTACATATTCGGGATCATCAGTAATAATCCCTGAGAAGCAGTATATGTAGACGTTAAGGCTCCGGCCTGGAGTGAACCATGTACAGCACCTGATGCACCGCCTTCCGACTGCATTTCACATACGCGAACAGTCTCGCCAAAAATATTTTTTCTTCCGTGTGCAGCCCATTCATCCACATACTCTGCCATATTGGATGAGGGTGTGATAGGGTAAATTGCAGCGACTTCGCTAAACATATAGGCAATGTGCGAAGCGGCCATGTTACCATCACAAGTGATGAAATTCTTTTTATTTGTCATAGTGTGAATTATTAAAATTCCTAATTATTAAGCCTTTAGGGTAACCTCACAAATTTTGGGGCGAAATTATAAATTTTAACCCGATTTTCCCTATTTATTCGCCGAAAGGATTCCTTTTTAGCAGTAATTTAAAATGATTCTAAATTAAAACGATTGCAATTGATTATGAACTATTTACAATACTCTCTCCAGCGTATAGAATAAAACAATTAACCAAAAAAAAAGATATAGATAGGGCATCCAGGATAAAAGATAAAAAAATCCGGGTGAAGAAAAGCCGGAACAGAAAACAGCAGTAATCCCATGGATTTTGCTAATTTTGCCTGTGGATAGGAACACAAAAACCTGAAAGGAATGGAATCAATAAAAACCATTTTCAAAATCGGATATGGGCCCTCAAGCAGCCATACCATGGGACCCGGAAGGGCAGCGCAGCATTTCAAAGAGCAAACGGAAGCATCGGCATACGAAGTCACTTTATACGGATCACTGGCGGCTACAGGCAAGGGGCATCTCACCGATGAGGCCATCGAAAGGGTTTTGGGAGCTGAAAGGACTACAATCCACTGGCATCCGGAAATTTTCCTGCAGCAGCACCCCAACGCACTCAGGCTGGATGCCCTCAACCCTGACGGAAGCCTGATCACTTCGGAAACCTGGTATAGTACAGGAGGTGGGGAAATCACAATGACTCCCGGGAGAAAAAACGTAAACTCCATTTACGGACTGCATACAATGAATGATATATTACAATGGTGCCAGAAGAAGGGGAAAAACATCTGGGAGTATGTAGGCGAACGGGAGGATGCGGATATCTGGCAGTATTTGGATGGGGTATGGGCGGTAATGAAGCAGGCAGTAAAAAACGGGCTCGATCACGAAAGCAGGCTTCCAGGGCCGCTAAACGTAGCCAGAAAAGCCTCATCGTATTTCACAAAAGCACAGTCGCAGAGTACGCAATACCAAATCAGGACCCAACTTTTCGCTTATGCCCTGGCGGTTGCAGAAGAAAATGCATCAGGGGGCAAAATTGTAACAGCACCCACCTGCGGTTCGTGTGGCGTTGTGCCGGCCGTATTTTATCTTTTGGAAGACATTCATCATTTCAATAAAAAAAGAATTTTACATGCCTTGGCCACTGCAGGGTTAATTGGCAATTTAATCCGCTTTAATGCATCGATATCAGGAGCAGAGGTAGGTTGTCAGGGAGAAATCGGAACCGCTTGTGCCATGGCGGCTGGAGCAGCAACGCAGCTCTTTGGCGGCACACCGGCTCAGGTAGAATACGCTGCGGAAATGGGGCTTGAACATCATTTAGGGCTCACGTGCGACCCGGTGATGGGCCTGGTGCAGATTCCGTGTATTGAAAGAAACGCTTTCGCTGCAGCCCGAGCACTGGACGCCAAAGAATATGCACTCCTTTCCGATGGTATTCACCGCGTAAGTTTCGACCGCGTAGTGGAAGTAATGAAAGAAA
>Ga0265295_1004784_pt1 | contig 17939 bp, 14 predicted proteins | sample Munlansysbiofilm_FD_192503 | JGI IMG/M metagenome (GOLD analysis project Ga0265295, IMG submission 192503) | Leachate microbial communities from a municipal landfill in Southern Ontario, Canada - Methane capture system biofilm | ecosystem: Engineered > Solid waste > Landfill > Unclassified ...
GTCCGATTCGTCCGATTCGTCCGATTGGTCCGATTGGTCCGATTCGTCCGATTGGTCCGATTCGTCTGATTCGTCCGATTCGTCCGATTCGTCCGATTCGTCCGATTCTTCCGATTCGTCCGATTCGTCTGATTCGTCTGATTCGTCCGATTGGCCCGCTCGCCCCCCCCCGCTCCGTCCGCAAGGTTTTTTGTTAACAGGGCTAATCTCTCAGCAGCTTGTAGAGCAGCAGTCCGCCGCCAATTAATGCGGCTCCGCCCACCGCCCCCAAGGCCAAGGTGGCAACCACGTCGGCGTCGCTGAAGTTGCTGTCGGAAGAGGACAGAGAAGCAGAGTCCTCGTCTGAGTCCTCATCACATTGCTCGTCCTGCTCCTGCTCCTCGGCGTCGATCAGGGACTCTAGGCTGTCCCAGATTGTTTCGCTTTCCTCTTGCTCAGCTTTTTCCGGATTCAGGACTTTCATGAAACTACTGAGTGACTCGAAGATGGAACTCAGGGCGGCTAATGGGCTTTTGTTTTGCTCGCAGTCGTCTTCGGGTTGTGCCTGCGTGCACTGTGGCTCTGCGGCTTGCAGATTGTCGGCTTCCGCTTTTGTCTCAGGCTGACTCGCCGCCGGCTTGGGTTCCACCTGACTTGCTTGTTGCGCCTGACTTGCTTGTTCTGCTGGGTTGAGCAGGTTTTCCAGCTCTGCAATAAGCTGGTTGATTTCTTCCATGCGGCGGCTTAATTCCTCAGGATTAGACTGCTCTGGAAGATGAGCCTGCAACTCTTTGATTTGAGCCATGATTTGCTTGATTGATGTGTCGTGCTTTGCCATAGTTGGCCTCCTTTTTGTTTGCTGACTAGGTGAAAAAAATCCTAGCCAAAAAGCTTTCAAACCACTCATTACACTAAGAACCAGATGGGTGAAATGGCTCTATTTGAAATTTTACGATTGAGCTTATTCCTCTTCCTCTTCTTGCATCTTCTGCTTCCAGTCGGTTTTTTTGGCCTCCTTTTCGGCATTGAGGAACTCACGGCGCAGCTCCTCCTTGCTCAGGGACATGCCTGAGGCAAAGTAAGCCTTGGCGGCCTTCCCCACCGCATAGGTGACCCCGGCGGCAATGGGAATCTTGAGAAAGGGCAGAAAACTGGCGGCCAGCTTGCCCGCCATAGAACCGCCAGCCATGCCAGCCAGCATGGTCAATACGGTCTTGTCCACAGCATAACCGTAAACCGCACCCAGCTTGTAGATCATGTAGGCCTCGTTGGCTACCAGTGGGCCGACGTCGGCCAGGGGCAAGGGAATGATGGCAATGGCGGCAGCGCGCCCGGCAGCCCAAGTGATAAGCTCGTCGGCGGCGGCATCGGCCCCGCTGCGCCAGAGCTGGCGCATCGAGCTGTAATACTCCTCCCAGCGCAGACGGAAGGCATTAAGCTCCTCTTCGGCCTGGTCAATGGAGGTTTCGGCGACTTTCTGGGTCTCGTCCAGCAGGTTGGCCAGGCCGGTTTTTTCCATACTGGAGACCAGGATGATGCGTTCCACGGGCAGCAGCGTGCCCAGTTCGGCGAGCAGGGATTCGGTTTGCTCCTTGCGCATCAGGTCAGCCTTGCTGACTATGAGCAGGGCTTTTTCCGAGAACTGCCTGATTAGCTTGGCGTCTGCGCTTTGCAGGCGTGCTCCGGAGCCGTTCAAGCAGTACCAGATGGCATGCACCAGGTTTTCGCTCTTGTCGCTGTCCAGGCGTTGGACCACCTCTCCCATCACAGTGCTACAGTACTGCTCGACGGTCTGACCTGGCTCCATGCCCTGGCAGTCAATGAAGTTGGCCACCTCGGTCTGATATAGGTCAAAGCCCTGCGTGCAAGGGCGTGAGTCGCTGATGGCCTCGTCAGGCACGGTGCCTGGAAGAGTCATGGCCTGCACCAAACTGGTTTTGCCGACGCCGGACTTGCCGCAGACCAAAATATTGGCGGTGATTTTTTGAGACATGATAATTCCTTTCTGTGTTTGATTTTCGCTGCAATCTAATGAAACCCCAGCTAAAAAGGGGGAGGGGCATAGTAGCGCCTCTACGAGGCGCCGGTTTTGATGGCTGTCTGCACCCCAGGCTAAAGCCTGGGGTTAAGCATGGTTATGCGCCTACGGCGCAAGTAGGTATGAGGTTTTAAGTGGAATGTGCGAAGCGACAAAACAATTCGTTTTTGCGGCAAAATTCATCGGATGATTATGACTTTGCGAGTAGTATTAACCTTGGTTGATTAATCACAAAAGCAAAATTCTCTTGAAAAATGCAGGTTTTGGAAGAAATTCTAATTTTAGACGAAGACGACTTGGTGTACCTTCGTGTGTTTTAGTGTGTCTTCGTGTCCAAACTCCTGCCTGCCCACCTTGTTGGACGGGGTCTAGTTTAGAGATTTTTTTTCGTACTCGTTAAAGAATTGCTTGAACAGCTCGGCATTGAAGCTGAACTCCGGCGTTGGCTCCCCCTTGACCTTGGCGAGGGCATATTGCTCAAAGTTGTTTTTGACATATAGTCCCATTGCTCCGGTGATGCTAGCCGCAACAGCGGCGTTCACGGCGCTGCCCAGGACGGGGAGGAGCTTGAGCAGGCTGGTGGCGGCGAAGATTCCGGCCACCTTGGCCAGGAAGGGCAGGGCGGCCTGCTTGACGGCCTCTTCCCGCAGGCCATAGAGGGCGGCCAGGGAGGCGATCATGGTTACCTGTATGGGTATCAATAGTGCCGCATCAGACAAGGGAATGGGGGTGGCGCCTATGCCACCGGCGGCAGCAGTGGCTGTTGCGATAATGCTTTTTGCTTTTTTCGCCTTGTCGTATACTGCCCGGATACGCAGCTCCAGAGCCAGCCTTTGCGCCTCAATGAAGGCATCCTTATACGCCTCCGGCAGCATTTCCAAAGACTTGTGCATGAGTTCCATGCAGCCCTGGGAGCCACCTTCTATGTCGCTGGTGAAGAAAATTCTGTCGGTGTCGATACCGGCTTCCAAGAGCACTTGTTTCATTGATTCCCGTTGACTGTTCCGCATGAGGTCTGCCTTGGTGAAGGCTATAAGCACGTTTTGTTCGCTGAAGATATTTTTTATAAGCTCCAGGTCGCATTTAGTGACTCTGGCACCTGAGCCTTGAATGGTGTACCAGACCAGGTGTATATGCTCGTCCACGTTATTCAGGTCTGCTTGGCGTTCCCGCAAAAAGCTCTTGGTTTGATCGAGGAACTCCTCTTCAGTCTCCCCCAGTTCCAGCCCCCTGGAATCGAAAATGCGCACCATATTATTTTCGTAGCAGTCATAGCCCATGGTTTTGGGTTGTCCGACGCCAATTGCCTCACTGGGTACCAAGTCTTCCCCTAGCATAGCTTGAATCAGCGAGGTTTTGCCGCTGCCGGTGTAGCCGCAGACCAGGATGTTGGGGCGCTTGTAGAGTTTCTTTTCAGCCTCGAATTTTTTCAAGAATTCATTTTGGTAGTCATAGTCTTGCATGTGTCTGCTCCATTGTTCAGGGTTTGTTTTTTTGTCCGATTTTGGCACTCGGATACTGAAGTCCTCTAGTTCCACATTATATTTTTGCTTGATATGCATATATAAGTCATTTCCCTTTACATTTTCCGGCAAATCAAGCAAAAACTTTGTTGTTTCTTTATTATTATGAAAGATTTGTTTGCTTTGCAGGGCTTTCAGCAGGCTTTCAGCAAATGGGTATGCCACAGCTTGAAAGGCAAAGACCCGGTTGGCGGCGAATTCCGCCTGGCTCAGCGCCTGCGGGCATCCGTCTTCAGGCAATGCCAGCACGACGCGATGGCTCAGATACAGGCCCAACTGGTTTTTTGCATTAAGCAGCAAAGCTCCAAAGCGCATTTTGTTCATGTGCGCGGCTCCTTTTCAGCGAGCTTGATTCTCAGCTTGCATTCCATGGCCTCAGCTATGCTATACAGTTTTTCGGCGGTGGCACTGAAAATTTCCTCAGCTCTGGGTTCATTCCATTGCCAAAGTGCCGGGACTGGTGGGAAGAGCAGGCTTTGTCCCTCGATGAGCAGCAGAAAGTCCGCGTAGATGATCTGCAAGCTCTGCGAGTAAGCGGCCATAAGCTCGATGGCTTTTTGTTTATCCTCCAGCTCGCCTATGCTCATGGCAGCCAAGAGTGTGTCGCTGAGCAGGCAAAACTGCTCTTCAGCCAAGCCGAGGCGGTAGCAGAGATCAAGCAGCATCTCCTGGCAAAGTGAGTTGTACAAATCATGTGACATTTTCGTCAGGCGCAGTTAGGTTCTTGGACATTAAGACACACTAAGCTTTAAAGATTATTGCTTTTTTTGAAATTGACGGGCTGTTTCTTTACTGGGCTTTTTAGACGCTATCTAACATAGTCAGGTACCTGTGACAAAATATGTCAGGGTATGGTTCTGCAGCTCAAAAAAATGGACTGTAGTCAAAATAAGCATAAGATAGACCCCGTCCAAAAAGGTCATAACACCGAAAGGCCGTTAGTGGCGCCCCTACAGGGCGCCTGATTCGGGGGGGGCCTTTACCCAGGGTGGCGCTCGGCTCCTACGGAGCCTCGCTTACCCTGGGCTTTATTAGGTCGCCCCTTCGGGGCACCAAATGGACAGATTATCAAGAAAAAATTGAAATTTCAGCAGGAAGTTTGCGTTTCCATGATATTTCATCGAGTTTTCCTGTTTTGTCCGGTTCCCTTTTCCCAACAAACCAAAACGGGCAAGCGCCGCATAAGCCCTTCGTGTGCTTTCGTGTCCCTTAGTGTCCCTTAGTGTCCCTTAGTGTCCTCTCCCTTCGTGTGCCTTTGTCGTTCAAGAGCTTTTTGGACGCGGTCTAAGATACAGGCTGAAGGCCCCTTTTAGCCAGCAGTATTGAGCAAAGCAGCTGCGCTGATTACAGGAAAAATATTTTTCTGACTTTACTAAATTTAAACTGGCGTTACATTTTAGGCAGAAGCAAGATGTCAACGACATATGGAGGGTTCCTTAAATGAGTCTCAGTGGTCAGCAGATGCTCCGTCAATTGAAGATGATTGCGGAGATAAAAAAGGGTAATTTTCCCAACACGCAGACTTTTGCTCGGCTTTTTGCCGAGTTTGAGGGTGAGGAGGGGCAGCCCATGCGCTGCAGCAACCGCACCATACTGCGCGATATACAGCAGCTGCAGCAGCAGTATGGTGCCCCCATAGAATACGACAACTGCAACAAGGGCTACTATCTGCGCCATCCGAACTGGGAGTTCAAGTATCCTGTATTTCAGGAAGACTTTTTGAGCATGTCTATTTTGGGCAGCCGTCTGGCCGCCGACATAGTGCCTGACCCCTTGAAAAGCGGCATAGACCGGGCAGTTACTCAGACCCTGGCGAATAACTCCGCGGAGTTCTTTGACAGCGCCATGCTCGATTCCATGCTCTGTGCCTCCGGCATGAAAAGCAGCATCGACGCCTCAGTTTTTGCCGCCTTGTTTCATGCCTGGCGGCGCAAACAGGCGGTTTTTCTGAAATACCGCGACACCCGGGGCAAGATTTCCGAGCAGGAGTTCGAGCCGCACATTATTGCTTTTCACAAGGGGCTTTGGTATGCCAAGGGATATATCTATAATAGCAAAACAATAAAAATTTACGCCTGTCAGCGCATGGTAGAGCTGCGCCGCAGCGGACATGGTTTTGAGATCGACAAGGAGCTACTGCAGGACACCAAAAAAAACGGGCTGTTTATTTATCCCCGGCTCAGCGGTATCAAGTTGCACTGCGACGCCTCGATTGCCTTCTATATTCATGAGCAGCAGAAGATTTTCAAGTCGAAAATCGAGCCGCAAGACGACGGCTCCCTGATACTGAGCCTTAATCCCAGTGTGGAGCATGACGTCGTGCGCTGGATTCTGGCTGAGGCCGGGCGCATACAGGTGCTGGAGCCAAAAGCGCTGCGGGAAAAGATCGCCGAAGCAGGCAGGGAGATAACGCGCAAAAACTCCTAGCAAACTATAGCCCACGGTATTTATATAGTTATGGCTCCCTAGTGCAAAAAGCAACCTGTCCGCCTCTAGGATTTTTTAGTAGCGCAAAAAGTCTGGGATTTGCTTCTTGTTGAATTTTCCGCCGCATTTAGGGCAAAGTTTGGGTATTTTTGCCACTTGTATGGGCTCGTCCTGCTCGTTGCTGTCTTCAGCGCTGATGACGCTAAAGTCCCCCAGCATATATTTCTGTTCGAAGCCGCAGCTGGCACAGGTGCATAAATAAAAGCGCGGGCGTTTTTGCCCAAATGGACCGGGTAAAGACGGGAATGCATTCATTTTTTACTCCTTGCAGTTCAACATTATGCTTTAGGGTGTGTTTTGGCGTACACCTCGATGAGCCTGCCGATATCGACATGAGTGTAGATTTGTGTGGTTGAGAGGCTGCTGTGTCCGAGCATTTCCTGCACGCTACGCAGGTCGGCTCCGGCGTTAAGCAGATGTGTTGCGAAGGAGTGCCGCAGCTTGTGCGGCGTGCAGTCTGCCGGCAACTCCAGGAAGAGCACATAGTCTTTGAAGTTACGCTCCAGTGAGCGTGCGCTGAGGCGTCCCCCCTGCTGGTTCAAGAACAAGGCGCCTTTTTGCCGTCGTGTTGCCAGCCCCATTATTTCGCGCTGTTTCAGATATTCCTGCAATGCTTTCAGCGCTGGCTTGCCCAGCATGCAGAGTCTTTCCTTGCCGCCTTTACCGCGCACCTTGAAGAGGCCGCCGAGCAGGTCCAGGTCTTCAAAGTCCAATGCGGTGGCCTCGCTGATGCGCAGGCCGGCGCTGTAAATCACTTCAAGCAAGGCGCTGTCCCTGGCCACCATGAAGTCGCCGGCCTGGATACGCTGTGCGGAGGCATTTTCGCCCAGTCTTTGACGATGATATGCCGCTGGAGCTTCCAGCAGTGCCCCCACCTGTTCGACGCTGAGTACCATGGGCAGGCGACGCGCCGTCTTCAACCCCGGCAGCAGCTGAAAAGGATTGTTCTCGACCAGTTCCTCGCGCAGCAAAAAACGGAAAAAAGAGCGCAGGCTGGAGAGCTTGCGGTTCACGGTGTTGCGTTTCAGCCCCGCGGAGGAGAGGCGCATGGCGAAGTTGCGGGCATGGCGCTCCTGACAGAGAGACCAGGGCAGGGCACTGCGGGCAGACTCGAACATGGACGGATTGAGGCTGGCAAAGTGAGCCAGGTCCAGAAAGTAGTTTTTACAGGTATGCTCGCTGCAATTGCGCTCCTGGCGCAGATACTGCAAGAATTTCTGAGTCGCCTGGTCATCGGCGAGTAGCAGACGGGCGGCGCTCAGGTCTGTTTCAGCTGGAGAGGAGCTTGACATGGGGCACACTAGGGGGGAGGACACGAAGGCACACTAAGTCACACAAAGGCACACGAAGGGCTTATACGGCGCCTGCGGCGCCGTATAAGCCGGTTGCCTGTTTTGGTTTGTTGGACGGCCGGTATGGGGCTGGTTTTCGGGGGATGAGGCACACGAAGGGGGAGGACACAAAGTCACACTAAGGCACACTAAGACACACTAAGGGCTTTCAGGCTTTTAGGTCTTCCTGGCGGCAGAGCAGCAACTCCAGCAGTATCAGCACTGCGAGCAAAGTGGCGCAGGCCAGCCATAAGCTGCCCTGCGGCGGGGGGTGCGAGGCGCTCTGCTGCCGGCTCTGCTCCTGGCTTTGCAGAAAACGTTGCAGGTCGGCGGTTTTAACGGTGGCGGGGTCGGACTCGCTGGGGTTCAGGTTGATTTCCAGGGCATATTCTCCCATGCGCGCCAATCCCGGGCGCGTGAGGTCGGCTTCCTGGTCCAGTTCCATCACTGTGCCGTCTAGCGCCTTGATTTCCGGCGGTGTTTGGCCGCAGGCCAGACGGATTTTGCCGGCTGCGTCATTAGTCAGGCCGCTGCACAGCTCCCTTAGCATTGGCAGAAACGACTGAGTTAGGGGGAAGTCGCTCCAGTTCAAGTTGAATGCGAATGAGAAGCTATAAAAATATCCTTCTCCATGCCTTCTTTCCAACAGCATGGCTTGTTTATCCAGGCTACGCAGCAGCACTTTTTCCTGACTGCTTTCCTTGAGCAGGGCGTGTTTGCGTATATTAAACATAAAGAGGTCGCTGCGGTTTTCCTCGGTGAACACTGCGGCCAGGGCGCAGTTTGGTTCCAGCCAGCCCAGCCCGAGGGCCTGTGCGTCGGCATTTTCGCCGACCATGCCGGCGTACTGTATATCGGCCAGGCCATGCTGTTTGAGGGCGTGCCAGCTTAGATTTGGCGCTGCGCCGGGGCAGTGCAGCAGTGCTCCGCCCTTTTGCATAAAGGCGAGCAGGGCGGCAAAATCATTGCTGCTCAGCCGTTCGGCGGCACCCAGCAGGAAGACCAGCTGCACCTGGTCCAGGCTGGCGGCGAAAAGCGCTTCGGCGGGCAGGGTTTGCACTTCGAAGCGTCCCGGCACGCCTTCTTGTTCAGCTTCGAGGGCGGTTTGCAGAAAATGCGCCGCCATACCCTGGTCCTGCTCGCTGTCGGCGAGCAGTAGCAGCACTTTTGCCGGGGGCGGGTCTTCGGCCCAGTAATAGTATTGGTCATCTGGCGCGAAGTCATCCTGGCTTAGGCTGGCCAGGCCGCGGCTGCGGTCTTCCTGCGGCTGTTCGAAGACGAAGCCCAGGCTAAGGTTTTGCCCTGCTGCGAGACTGATTTTTCGGCTTTGGCTGCTATTGCCCAGCTTCACGCTAAGCAGGCGTTCCTGTTGTTTGCCAGCGTAGTTGCGGCAATGCACCAGGACTCGCTTTCGCCCTCCGCCCAGGCTTTGGTATTGCACTTTGCTAATCGAGCAGTTCTGCCGGCTCGGCGCGGCTGCCGGCAGCAGGCGCAGCTGGATATCGACGGGTACCTGTGCGGCTTTCAGTTTCCAGTCGCCGCGTTGAAAGTCGCTGATGGCATACAGTCTTTTTTGTGCCGCGTCAGGAGAGAATGCCGCCAGCGCCTGCGGCAAGGCGCGCTCTGGCCTGCCGGCCAGGTAGCCCGGCTGCCAGGCGGCCAGCAGGGCTTGAATGTCGGCCTTGCCGGCGCCTAGGGGCAGGGACTGCAGGATGCTGGCATCATACAGCATAAGACCGCAGTGCCAGCCGTCAAGCTCGTCCAACTCGGCGGCAATCAGCTCTTTGGCGGTCTGCAGGCTGTTTTCGGCCTGCATGCTGGCCGAGCTGTCCAGCAGAAAAATAGCCTCTTTGCGCCTGCCGTCCTGATCTGCCGTCTTCTTTTTTTGCCAATATGGCTTTGCCATAATAAGCGCCAGCAGGGCGAAGATTAGCATGCGGCAGAGCAGCAGCAGCCAGTCTTGCAGGCGTTTGCGCCCTTCGCGCGGCAATTGGGCAAACTGCAGAAACCTAATGCTGGGGAAGAGCAGTCTTTTAGGACGCTGGCGGTTGAGCAGATGCAGCAGCAGCGGAGCAGCCAGAGCCAGCAGACCCCAGAGAAAAAGCGGATAGGTAAATGCGAGCATTAGAGCATGGCCTCCCTTTTATCCAGCCATGCGGCCAGTAGTTCGCCTATATTGTCAGCAGTGCTGGCAAGCCGATAGTCACATTCCTCTTGCAGGCAGCTTTGACGCGTGTGTTCCAGAAAACTCTGCAGTCTTTGTTGATAACTTTGGCGTATAAGTCCGGCACTGGTGCTGATTTCGCGGTTGCTTTCACTGTCGACGTAACGCAGGGTTTGTCTAAAGGGCAATGTAAGCTCATCCTCGTCAAGAACTTGACAGAGCATGCTGTCATGTCCGGAAAGTCTGAAAGCCCCCAACGCAGCGCCTAACCTAGTCTCATAATGGTGGAAGTCGGAAAGCCAGACTATGAGGCTGCGGCGCTTCAAGGCATTGGCGACAAAGTGAAGAGCCAGCTCGTGATCGGTTTTGCCGCCGGCAGAGATGTGCTCCAGCGCGCTGAGCAGTGCGCCCAGGGAGCGCTCGCGGCTGCCAGGGCGGCTTAAAAGCTCTCTGTCAGAGTAGACGCAGATACTGACCTGGTCGCCCTGTTTCTGCGCCAGATAGGCGATGCAGGCAGCGATAATGGCGGCGTAGCGGAATTTGCTGCAGGCGGCAGTTTCACCCTGGTAGCTCATGGAGGCGCTGGCGTCCAGCAGTATGGCGCAGCGCATATTGGTTTCCTGCTGGAATTGCTTGGTGTAGGCCTTGTCTTGACGTGCCAAAAGTTTCCAGTCTAAATATTTAAGTTCATCGCCAGCGACATATTCGCGGTACTGGAGGAATTCGCTGCCCCCGCCCAGGCAATGGCTGCGCTGCAAGCCGGCAAGCAGGCCTTCTACCGCGAGGCGGGACAAAAGCTGATAGTCGTCAATGCGCGCTAAAAGATGCGGCGAGAGTAATTCTGAAAGACTGGGCTTTGACATGTTTTCGGAAAGATGTAAAATGCGGACAGGCGGAGTAATATAATGCCGCTATGACTTGGTTTTGGGGACACCAAGGCACACTAAAGAAGAGTAGGGGGTGCCTACATTAATGTTCATGTTTAGGGTCGCCATTCTTCGTGTGCGACTCGGTGATATACATGTTTTTCAGCTGTATAAAGTTGGCTCTGACCGGGTCGAGCTGCAATCGCCAGCCCTGCATCTGTTCTTCCAGGTGGCGGAAACCACGAAGCTCGCCGTTCACATAAAACCAGATTTGCTGTGAATTCACGGTTATTTCTATCTGTGTCCAGTCCAGTTCACCATTGAGTTCAGTATGTCCCAGTGGCATGATTTCTTCGCCAAGTCGCATCCTGACAAATAATTGATGGCTGCTTTTCAGGGCATAGAAGTCAAAGCCAGCTTTTCTAACGCCGTTTTCATCCAAGATGGCAATGGAGCTTGAGCGCTGGCCTTGCATACGCAGGTCAAAGCGCAGTGACTGTCCCGGCTGCAGGGTTTCTTTCAAGGTCAGGGCCTCCGCCTCAAAGGGTCCGAAAAGGCTGGGTTGTTCACTGCCAGCGTCGCGTTGAAAGATGCGCCAGTTGTCCCGGTCGCCCTCCCAAAAAATCAACGATATAGTTTTGGAGACATAGTTAAGTTCCCTAAGCAGCTGGAGGTAATGTCTGAATTGCTGCAAAACTAATGCGGCGACAAGTATTATCAGGCCGGCCAGTAGCCCCAGAAAAAAGCTGCGTTTGCGCCGCATGATTTTAGAGGGCAGTTTTTTCTGCTTGTCGGCGTAGTACAGGCTGAGATATTCGAGGTCTTCGAGCAGGCTGGCGTAATCAGAGTAGCGTTCATCCATGTCTGCCGTCCCCATTTTGGCGAGCAGCTTTAGCAGGCGGCGGTCGATTTTTTGGCGCTCGGGTCGAATTGGGGCGGGTATGTCGTTTTCGGCTTTCAGCAGCAGGCGCTCGTCGCGCTCGTGTCCGTCAAAAGGTGCCGCGCCGCTCAAAAGGTAGTATGCGGTAGCCGCCAGGGAATAAATGTCTGAGCGGAAGTCGACTTTTTCCGGACGGAATGCCTGTTCGGGCGACATGAATGCCGGGCTGCCAAAGAGCGCTTTGCCACTTTGCTGCGCCAGACTCTGCGCGCCGGCGGCGATGCCAAAGTCGCAGACCATGACGCGGTTGTCCGGCATCGAGAAAATCTCGGCGAAATTTTTGGGCGGCTGTGGCGAGTCGCGATAGATAAGGAGGTTGTCCGGCTTCAGGTCTCGATGTATATATCCTTTGGCCTGCACATATGCCAGGGCTTTTACCACTTGCAGCAATATTTCCACCACCATGTCTTCGGGCAGCGGTCCCAGGCGCAGCATCAGGTCGCGGGCCGTCAGCCGTCCGGGCACATATTCCATAATGACGAAGACGCCGTTCTGGTCGCTCAAGACATCGTGACAGGTTACGATGTTGGGGTGGCTTAGTGCGCCCAGGGTGAGGGCCTCTTGAGTCAGCGAGGCGATAAATCGCGGGTTTTGGGCATATTTAGGATTGATGACCTTGACGGCGACCAGGCGTTCCAGGTTGTTTTGTCTGGCCAGGTAGACCGTGCCCATGCCGCCGGCGCCCAGCACGGAAAGCAGTTTGAAGCCAGGCACCTGTATGGCAGCCAGCTCGCTGTTCAAGGCATCAGCAGCCTGGCCTTCGCCGTCGCCACCCTGGGGCATGGGCACGGTCTCATTGTCTACCGAAGCAGAATTTCTCTGCGGCGGCGGTTTTTTATTCAGGTTCTCGCCAGGCATAGGCTCGAGGCAGTGAGTTGAAAATTGATGTGCGGGTGGAAAGCGGCTAGGGTCTGCAAGGCTAGATAGACCGCGTCCAAAAAGCTCTTGAACGACAAAGGCACACGAAGGGGGAGGACACTAAGGGACACGAAGAGACACGAAGGCACACGAAGGGCTTATGCGGCGCCACAGGCGCCGCATAAGCCGCTTGCCGGTTTAAGACAAACTGTGAGCCGGCAGGCACAAAGAACGCAGTTCTGATTTAAGTATAAGACTGAAAAAGGCGGTTTGCAAGTCAAAATTTGGCCACAGGGTATCCCTGTGGTCAGTCTTGTTGCTACATTGGCGCTGTGGAGTTGAGGGTGTCCAGCCCGGCCAAAAAGGCGGGCGGCAAGATTTTGGACACGAAGACACACGAAGCTGCACTAAACTATTCTCTGCCTTCGAAGAAGCGCAGTATTTTGCGCAGTTGTCTTTTGCTTTTCGGGTTCAGTTTTTTTTCTTGTCTGTACTGCAAAAAGAAGCGCAGCCTCTCGGTCTTGCTCAGCATTTTTTTGCCGATTTTATCCAGGCAAGCCAGGTCTTTTACAATTCTATAAGGCATAAAAGGCCAGACCCAAAATCGTCCGTCGGGGCAGTCGATGAAGTAAACCTGCGCCTCATCTCCTTCTTTGACGAGGATATTGCGCCATTTCAGGTCGCCATGCGCGAAGTTGCGTTTGTGCATGCTGCGGCAGGCGCTGGCCAGCTGGGAGCTGACTTTGTGCAGCCATTGCGCGTCGTCAAACTGCTGAGGACGCAGTTCGGCCCATTGCACCAGGTCCAACGCCTGCTCTATGGGTTCGGTGACTAATGCCGCCCGCCTAAAAATCCCAAAACGCTTTTGCAGTGCAAAAGCCAGCACGCGGGGGCAGGGCATGCCCCAGGAAGCGAAGCGCCGCAGATTGAGATACTCGCTCTCCAGCCGCGAGCGCCCCAGCCAGCGCCGCAGCCGTTTGCCGCCGCGATTGGAAAGCTTAACGTAGTACTTTTGTCCTTCAAGCTCGACCAGCAGCATACGGCTGCATCTGCCGCTGCTGACTTCGAGGCCGGAAAGCGAGAAAATACCGTCAAGGCTACTGAAACATGAGGCGCAGGAGGCCGCGCGCAGTTTTTTGTCTAGCCAAATAATGAGCATGCCAAAACAAGGTCCTTGAAAATGCGAGATGGTTCCCGCAACTGATGTCAATACGGGAGCAAGCATAAGTTAATGCCGCAAGACAAAAAAACCGAAAAAACCTGCGTTGGCAGCGACAGGGGCGCCGGGAGACGCTTTTGCATAAAAAATAAAAACGCAGACAGTAGCCAAAAAAAACGCCAGCGGCAGCATGAAAAGCCGGATACTGACTTGCATAGTCCTGAAGCCATGCTATATTTTCCTTTCACCGTTAAAAACCATTGCGTTTAGGCGCCGTTTTTTTGTAAGCTTGGGATGGTAGCTCAGTCGGTAGCAGCACCGCACTTTTAATGCGGGGGTCCCGGGTTCGAGTCCCGGCCATCCCACCAGCTTCAGCTTACATTTGCACTGGTTCCAAACCACCTTCAAGAGTATAATCCAGAGAATGATATTGAGGCACTCAAATGAGTAGAGTATGTGAGATTTGCGGCAAGCACAAGGCTTTTGGCGGACATATCACCCGCCGCGGTCTGGCCAAGAAAAAAGGCGGTATCGGTATGCACGTGGTGAAAAACACCAGGCGCACCTTCTCGCCAAACCTGAAAAGCGTGCGTGCCCTGGTCAATGGCGGCGTGAAACGCGTCAAGGTCTGTACTGCTTGTATACGTTCCGAAAAAATCGTCAAGGCCTGAGATTTTGTTTACTGGGCTACATGATGCTGAAACCACTCCGGGTGTTTGCTGAAAAAGTTGAACATGCTTTGGAGCTAACTGCTTTGAAGGCGGACATGGCTAGGTCTATGTCCGTCTTTTTCTTTGAAAGGTGCTTGCCATGCTAAACAGGAGGCCGAACCCATTAAGCGCGCTGGAGGCAACTGCGGCGTATGTGGCGCCCTCGATCCTGGCCGCCGACTTCGCCAACCTGGGGGCGGCGGTGGCGCAGCTTGAAGACGCCGGCGCAGACATTGTGCATGTCGATGTCATGGACGGGCATTTCGTGCCCAACTTGTCCCTGGGGCCAGCCATCGTAAAGGCATTGCGCTCTTATTCTAACCTGCCCTTTGACGTGCACCTGATGCTCTCGCAGCCCTACAAGTATATCGAGGCTTTTGCCCAGGCCGGGGCCGACCATATCACTGTGCATGTGGAGAGCGAGGGAGCCATTGCCTGCACTCTCGAGCAGATCAAGGCGCTGGGCTGCTCGGCGGGACTCTCGCTGCGCCCGGGCACGCCGGCCTCCAGCCTCCGGCCATATATGCAGATGCTCGACCTGGTTCTGGTCATGAGTGTCGAGCCAGGTTTCGGCGGTCAGTCCTTCATGGCTGAGCAAGTTGACAAAATGAGGGAAATCAGTGCCATGATCGCCGCGAGCAAACGCAATATACACCTCGAAGTTGACGGCGGCATAGACGCCTCCAACGCCTCCCTGGTGAGACAGGCCGGCTGCAATATGCTGGTGGCCGGCAGCAGCGTGTTCAATAACCCCCTGGGCTTGAAAAAAGCCATTCAGACTTTGCAGTGACGCAGAGCCAGCCGGAATGCTGTGGCTTATTGCCCTGCTGTAGATGTAATTCAACCGGTTTTTAGCCGCGACAAATTTCCGCGTTTTAGTAAGGAAGGTCCTCAGAGATGATCATATCGCATTTCAACCGCTACTTTGAAAAGCACGGTCGCAAGACATATATCGTGCTTGGCGTGATTATCAGCCTGATGTTCGTCGTTTTTGTCACTCCCGGCGATGTGTTTAGCGGGCGGCGTGGCGGCGGCAACGACTTTGGCAGCATGTACGGCAAAAAGCTGCGCCGGCAGTACGTGGTCAAAAAAATGGCCGAGACCCAGGTAGGCATAGGCCTGCGCTATCCGCAGGCCATGGGACAGGACCTGGGAACCGAGATGATCTTTCATGAGACCCTGAACCGCCTGCGCATTCTGCACGAGGCCAAAAAAAGGAATCTCGACAATATCACTGAGGATGAGCTGCGCAAAAGCATACATAGCAATGTCTTTTTTCAAGACCAGGGCAAATTCTCCCTGGAGTACTTTCAGCGCTTCAAAGAAAACTATTTGAGTCCCAGGGGTTTGACGGCGACTGACTTTGACCGCATCGTCAAGGAAAACCTGATTATCGAGCGTCTTGAGGAGCAGATCACTGCCTCCGCGCAGGTCGATGAGGCCGAGGTGGCCGGCTATGTCGAAAAATATAAGGTGCAGTATGCCGAGTTTCACAGCGATAACAGCCGGGAGCCGGCTTTCGCCGCAGAGGAAATCGAGGCCTTCTTTGCCAATCGTAGCGACGAGTTGAGCCTGCCTGACGGCAAATCTGCAGTCATTGCCACTTTCGACACTGCTACTTTGCTGTCGCAACTGGATAAGGGCTCGCTCGATGAGGCCTTGAAACAACGTCTGGAGCCAGCTCAGGCGGACCTGCAAGCGCAGTATGACAACTTCAAGGAGCGTGTCTACAAGGATAAGAGCTTCGAGTCGGTCGAGCCCGATATACGCCGCAACCTGCGCCTGCGCAATATTCGCGCCCTGCTCGAAGAAAAAGCCCAGGCATTGCGCGAAAAATTTGCCGAAAACGTGAAGGACGAGTCGCATGCTGAACGCCTGCAGCGTTTTCGCCATGAGGCTGAGAAGCTCGGCGCCAAGCTGCTGCAGAGCGGTTTTGTCACTGGCAGCGATGTGATCCCCGGCTTCCCGGGCAATCAGGCCAATCTGGCCGCCTCGATACGCAACCTGAGCCAGCCCGGGCAGGTTGGCAGCCTGGCCTACTCCGCCGCCGGCATATCGGTGGCTTGCCTGAACGAGGTGCAGCCCACCGCATTGCCGGCGCAAGTGAATGATGAAGTGCGCAAAATGATCGTGGATCTGCTGCTTAGCGAAAAAGCGCTGGCCTTCTATAAGGAGAAAATCGCGCCTTTTGCCGAAATCGCCCCGACCGTAAATGAGCGTCGGGAATTGACCAGGCCGGCTTTCGATGAAATCCATAAGGACAGCAGCCTCAGCGACGAGGAAAAACAAGCCAAGATCATGCAGGTGCAAGACGAAATCAGCACCTATATATACCCGTTTTTCCGCGATGCCAGGCGTTCTTTCGCCCTGGTCAGCTTTAAGCCTGAAAGCATGCTCGCAGAAATCGCCGACAGCGACCTGGACTTGCAGGCCGGCTATGACAAGCGCATTGACGAGTATCAGAAAAAACAGCTCAGAATGGCGAAAATCAGCATGAAAACCGAAGGCCTGGACGAGGCTGCCAAAGCTGCCAAAAAAGAAAGACTCGAAGAGGCACTGCAAAAATTGCTGCAAGGCGAGGACTTTAATACCCTAGCTGCTGAATACAGCGAGGACGAGCAAATCGAGGACAGCGAGTTGCAGGACTTGAGAAAACTTAGCCCGGAAGTGGCCGAGGCCGTCAAAGACCTGCAAGTGGGACAACTCAGCGCTATCATCGAGGGCGGGCAGTCCTTCATGCTGGTCAAGCTGCTTGAACGCAATGACGGACGCAGCCTGGACGAGGTGAAAGACGAATTGCTCGGCATCCTGCGCCAGGAACGCAGCACGCAAATGGCCTTCGAGGCCGCTCTGGACTTCGCTGCTAAACTTGGCGACCGCTGGTGGCAAGAAAATGAGACCGAAAAGGGCTTTGACGGAGCCAAAGAGCTTGCCGAATTGGCAAAGGATAATAAACACGCCGATTTCGACTTGATCGACAAAGTGGCGCAAAATGCACAAATCAATGCCGCCATCGGTTTCGAGCCGGAACTGGGCAAGGCGGTCTTTGCCAGCACGCTAAAAGAACCTATCACTAGCGCGGTCAAAGGCGAAAGAGCCGCTTTTGTCGCCTGCCTGCTCGAAGTGGAGCCGCCTTCGCTCTCTGACCCCTATAAGGACAAAAGCGCTTTGAATACCCTGAAAAATATCTATAGACGCAAGCTGGCCGCCGAGAAAACCCTGGCCCAGGCCGAGGCCGAGGCGCAACGCATCAATGAGGCCCTGGCCGAAGGACAGGAATTTGCCCAGGCCTGCGGCGACAGCAAGTTTCAGGAACTCACTCCATTTAGCCGCATGGAACCCGGCGACCTGAGCCAGAAGGCGCGCATCAGCGACGTGGGAAGCACGCTGCTGGCCTTGTCCAAGGCCGAACCTGGCAAGGTGCTCGCCCCGCAGAAAACCTATTCGGGCTATGTTTTGCTTTATCTTATAGATAAAAACATACCCGATGACGAGGATAGCAAAAGCATGCTCGAAAACGTGCGCGGCTATATCCTGCGCCGTGAACAGCAAACCGCCCTGAGTAATTTTTACCAAGAGCTGGAACGAGAGTCCAATACCAGGTTGCCGGAAGGCTTGCAGGCCAAACACCAGCACTAAGCAAACTTCTGGTCATGGTTGCCGTTGTAGACCTGCCGACATAAAGCAATGACGGCAGGTCTTTTTTTTGGACACTAAGTCTTTTTTTGGACACTAAGTCTTTTTTTGGACACTAAGGCACACTAAGGCACACTTATGATGTCAGACCATTATCTCAAAGATTTCGTCGATCGCAAGGCTCTTGAGGCCCTGCAATTGCAACGCATGCAAGAGACCCTGCACCGGCTTTATGACAGTGTCGCATT
>Ga0265295_1004785_pt1 | contig 17936 bp, 15 predicted proteins | sample Munlansysbiofilm_FD_192503 | JGI IMG/M metagenome (GOLD analysis project Ga0265295, IMG submission 192503) | Leachate microbial communities from a municipal landfill in Southern Ontario, Canada - Methane capture system biofilm | ecosystem: Engineered > Solid waste > Landfill > Unclassified ...
GTCTGGCTCAGTATGGGGTGGCCACCCTTTTTTTTGCAGTTGAGGCCAGGGCTGAGCGGCAAACCTTTTACGATGTACAAGTTCAGAACCATGAGCGCAAAAAAAGATGAGTTCGGACAGTTGCTGCCTGACGCACAGAGGCTTACCTCCTTTGGGCGATTTCTGCGGGCGAGCTCCCTGGATGAATTGCCCGAACTTTGGAATGTTCTTAAGGGCGAAATGAGTCTTGTGGGACCCCGACCACTACTGATGGAGTACTTGTCTCTCTATTCGCCGGAACAGGCCAGGCGTCATGACGTTCGCCCCGGCATCACTGGATGGGCGCAGGTCAATGGTCGCAATGCATTGAGTTGGGATGAAAAATTTGCGTTGGATGTTTGGTACGTCGACAATCAGAGTATCGCTTTGGATGTGCACATTCTTTGGAAGACGCTCATGGCGGTCTTTCGGCGGGATGGAATCTCCGCTGCCGGTCATGAAACCATGCCTCGTTTCGAGGGATCAGACAGGATGCGAAACAACAAATGAGCGGCGTGTATATTTTGGGAGCCAACGGGCACGGAAAGGTTGTGCTAAGCGTTTTGAGATCCAAGGGCATTGATTCCCTCGGCTTTTATGACGACGCGCCGGAATTATGCGGGGCGAGCATTGCAGGGCTTTCCGTGTTGGGACCGCTTCACGATTTTGGCCAGTTGGCCGGTGCGCAAGCCATTATTGGTATTGGCGATTGTCGGGTCAGAAGGATGGTTGCATTCAAATTTTCCAGCATGTTGTGGGCTGTTGCAACGCATATTCATTCGTGGATCGACCCGCAATGCACCGTTGGTCCTGGTACGGTTGTGTGCGCCGGGGGTGTGGTCCAGGTTGGCGCTCAAATTGGCGCGCATTGCATCGTCAACACGGGAGCTTCTGTGGACCATGATTGCCGGATTGGAAATTTCGTACACATATGCCCAGGAGTTCATTTGGGTGGCACCGTTACGGTCGGCGATGGCTCTTGGATAGGAATCGGAAGCCAGGTCATCCAGGGTATAAAAATTGGAAAGAACGTCATGGTCGGGGCAGGTTCCACTGTCATTCGTGACATCCCGGACCATGCCGTGGTCGTAGGGACTCCGGCACGCATAGTGAGGTATCAGGAGTGTTGAATAGTCGAATCGCACCCTGGCCAGTGTTTGCTGAAGATGAAAGGAAAGCGGTTTCGCGTGTCCTTGAATCCGGTAAAGTCAATTACTGGACTGGTGATCAGTGCCGTCTGTTCGAGGCCGAGTACGCGGCATATGTTGGTCGTAGGCATGGGATTGCCTTGGCCAACGGTACGTTGGCGCTGGAATTGGCATTGCAGGCTTTTGATGTTGGGCCGGGTGACGAAGTTGTGACGACATGCTGGTCTTTCATCGCTTCCGCCAGTTGTGTCGTAGCCAGGGGCGCAGTGCCCGTTTTGGTGGATGTTGATCCCATTTCTCGGAATATCAGCGCCGAAACCATTGCCCGCGTTCTTACGCCTCGAACGAAGGCCATAATCTGCGTGCACTTGGTCGGTTGGCCTTGTGATATGAATCCCATTTTGGAACTGGCCCGTAAACATAACCTTCTTGTTATTGAAGATTGCGCCCAGGCGCATGGAGCCCGCTACAAGGGGCGGCCAGTTGGCTCCTTTGGCCACGCGGCGGCATTTTCCTTTTGTCAGGACAAGATCATGACTACCGGTGGAGAGGGTGGTATGTTGTTGCTGGATGATGAAAGCGCATGGAAGAAAGCCTGGGCCTACAAGGACCATGGCAAGAGTTGGGACGCTGTGCATCGCAAGGATCATCCTGCCGGTTTTCGATGGGTCCACGAATCATTCGGTACGAATTGGCGAATGACAGAGATGCAGGCGGCCATAGGGCGCCTGCAACTGGAAAAGCTCGACAATTGGGTTCGCCTTCGTCGGAACAACTCGGAATATCTGACTCAAAGATTGTCCATCTTGCCATGGGTGACCGCACCTTCGCCCGGGAAGGATTATTACCACTCCTGCTATAAGTTGTATCTGACCTTGGACGCCAATGGTTTTCGAGATGGGTGGAACCGCGATCGCATTGTCGCTGAGATTACTGCGCAGGGAATGCCATGTCTGGCAGGAATCTGTCCGGAGATGTATCGAGAGCTGGCTTTTGAAAAGGCGGGGTTGGCTCCGGCGTCGAGCTTGCCAGTTGCCAGGGATGTGGGAGCGAGGGGCATGCTTTTGCTCGTGCACCCAACCATCACTCCCGAAGAATTGGAAGCTTATGCCGATGTCGTGGTGGATGTATTACAGGAAGCCATGAGTGGACCGGGATTTGGCGGGCCACGATGATTTTTTTTCGTAATAGAAATCTCTTCTTCATGCTTGTCGGAGAGACCGGGCTTTTCTCCTTGGCCCTGCTTCTGGCCTATTCCCTTCGATTCGAGTTCAGCATCCCTTCGGAATTTTTTCGTCAGATGGTAGGGCTTATGCCGGTGGCCGTTTGTTTGAAGCTGGTTTTTTTCTGGATGACCGGCCTCTATCGCGGCATGTGGCGCTACACCGGACTTCCCGACCTTTGGAAGATTGCGCGGGCCGTGTTCATGGCTGAAGCGGCGATGATCTTTTATGTGGCGTATGCGTTCCACTTCAAGGGATATCCCCGCTCGGTCTTTATTCTCGATGCGCTTTTGGCCTTTGTTTTCGCCTGTGGCGCGCGAGTGCTGATCCGCTCCCTCTACGAAATCAGCTCAAAGCCCGGTGAATGGCGGAATGTGTTTCTGCCGGATACTTTTTGCGTAGCGTCCTCTAGCCCGCGGGTTCTCGTCATCGGCGCGGACGACGAAGGCGCGCGCATCGCCAAGGAAATTCTGGATGTTCGCGATTGCGGGCTGCGGTTGGCGGGCTTTGTGGACGATGATCCGGCCCGCATCGGCCGCAGGATTCATGGCTTGCCGGTTTACGGCCCCCTTGCAGACCTTCCGCGTGTAGCGGCCATGGCCCGCGCCCAGGAAGTGCTGGTCAGTGCCGGGCAGCAGGGGGCGCGGCTGCGTCAGATCATGAAGGCTTGCGAAGCCGCGCAACTTGGCATCAAGAAATTGCCCGCCCTGGCGGATATCGCCAGTGGCAAGGTCTCGATCAAGTCCTTGCGCGACGTTCGGTACGAAGACCTCCTTGGCCGTGAAGAGGTGCGTCTCGATGAAGACGGAATCAAGGGCTATCTCCGAGACAAGATCGTGCTGGTGACAGGGGCCGGGGGCTCCATCGGTTCGGAACTCTGCCGTCAGATCATTCGCTTTGAGCCACGCCTGATGGTCCTTTTTGATGCGGGCGAAGAAAATTTGTATTCCATTGAAATGGAATTACTGCATCAGCACGGTTTTACACGCTATGTCACGGTGCTGGGGCAGGTGCAGGATGCGTCTTTGGTCGATGCGGTTTTCAGAACGCATTCACCGCAGGTCGTCTTCCACGCCGCCGCCTACAAGCATGTGCCCATGCTTGAATGCAATCCCTGGCAGGCCGTGACCAACAACGTCGTCGGCTCCCGCACTGTCATGGACGCTTCTGCCAGGCATGGGGCCGAACGCTTTGTTCTCGTCTCTACCGACAAGGCCGTGCGTCCGACAAATGTCATGGGCGCATCCAAGCGTGTCGCGGAACTCATCATGCACGGATACTCTGGCGGTTCGACCAAATTCATGGCTGTCCGGTTTGGAAATGTGCTTGGTTCGTCAGGTTCGGTTATCCCTCTTTTCAGAGCTCAAATTGAACGGGGCGGGCCGATTACAGTCACCGACAAAGAGGTGACCCGCTATTTCATGACCATCCCGGAGGCGTCGCAGCTCATCGTGCAAGCAGGCGCATTGGGACGGGGAGGGGAAATCTTCATTCTGAAAATGGGGCAGCCCGTGCGCATTGCCGATCTTGCGCGGGACCTGATTGTCCTTTCGGGCAAGGATCCGGCAGAGATCAAGATCAAGTTCACGGGGTTGCGCCCCGGTGAGAAGCTCTACGAAGAGCTGATCACCGAGGGCGAGGGGATCGTGGAAACCGGACACGAAAAGATCATGGTGCTGGCTCCAAGCGCGGGGAATGGGCTTTCGGACGAAGAATACCGCGCCCGGATGGAAGAGCTGCTCTGCGAATTGGAAAGCAGGGGGGCCCAATTCAGGGGTGAGGAGATCAAAATGATCCTGGGCCGCATTGTCCCTGAATATTGCGCCGACGGAAATTGCAACTCAGCCGTATGCGGCTGCGGATTGACAGTGGAGTAAGGAGCGTAAAGGCCTTTATTCCGGCTGCGCCTGAAACTGAAGCGTGTAGAGCCGCGTGTAGATCGGGCACTTTTTCAGCAGTTCCTGATGATTGCCGACGGACCTGATCTGTCCTCCCTCCATGACGACGATCTTGTCGGCCGTGAGGATAGTCGACAGCCTGTGCGCGATGATCAGGCTGGTTCTGCCCTGCATGAGATTCTCCAGGGCCTGCTGGACGATGCGCTCGGATTCGGTGTCCAGGGCTGAGGTGGCCTCGTCGAGGATCAGGAGCGACGGGTCCTTCATGATGGCCCGCGCAATGGTCAGGCGCTGTTTTTGCCCTCCGGAAAGTTTCACCCCTTTTTCACCCACCACCGTGTCATAGCCTTTCGGCAGTTCGAGAATGAAATCATGGGCATAGGCCGCCTTGGCAGCGTGCTGCACGGCTTCCGGGTCCAGCTCTCTTTGTCCGTAGGCGATGTTGTCCCGCACCGACAGATTGAAGAGGAACGGATCCTGGGAGACGATGCCGATGTTCGTGCGCAGGCTGGGCAGGGTATAGTCGTGCAAGGGGATGCCGTTAAGGCGAATTTCGCCCTTCTGGCAGTCGTGGAAGCGTGGGATGAGCTGAACGAGAGACGTCTTGCCCGCTCCGCTCTGCCCTACGAAAGCCACACGCTCGCCCGCGCTGATTTCAAGATTGATATCCTTGAGCGCCGGTTCCTGAGTCCCAGGGTAATTGAAGGATACGTTCCTGAAGGACAGGGACGAAAAGGGCGGGTTGTAGACCTTCCTGCCGCCTGATTCTTCGCGCAATTCTTCGGAATCCAGAATTTCAAAGACCCGTTCCGCTCCGGCCATGGCCTGCTGTATGGTGTTGTTGGCCTGGCTGATGGATTTGAACGGATCGTAGAGCATGACCAACGCAGCCAAAAAAGAGAAAAATTCGCCGGGAGTGCGGTTGCCCGCGATGACCTCGCTTCCCCCGTACCAGATGACAAGTCCTGCTCCCAGCGCTCCGATGAGTTCCATCATCGGTGATGAAAGTTGGTTGTAAATTGCGCCTTTGACGCTGATTTTGACGAGGTTGTTGCTGGTCTGGGCAAACTTTTCCTTCTCAACATCTTCAGCGGCGAAAGCCTTCACCACGCGCAGGCCGTTAAAACTTTCTTGAAGGTGCGAGGAGATATCGGCAATTTTTGATTGATATTTCCGACCCACTTTGCGCAGTTTCTTGCCGAAAAAAATCACGGGATAAATTGCGAGCGGAAAGACCAGGCAGGCCCAAAAGGCCAGTTTTGGGTCGCGGTAGATGGTCAGACCGATGAGGCCAGTCATGGTGAGGGTATGCTGAATGATGCGAATCAATTCCGGAAGACTCGCGCTGATAAGATTCACGTCACTAATGATACGCGACATGAGCATGCCGACCCGGGTTTCTCCAAAAAAATCAACAGGCAGGCAGATGATTTTAGCGAAGAGTTCATAGCGCAATCGCTCAAGCACCTTGAGCCCGCAATAGGACATGAGGAACTTTTGAATGAAAAGTCCAACGCCTTTGGCGAGAAACAGGCCTATAAGAAGGAGCGGTATGAACATGAGGGCTGTGTGGTCTTTCTTGATGAAAATATCATCAAGGGCGGGTTGCACCAGATAAGCGGCTCCTGCAGTGCAGAGGGCCACAATTCCAAGTCCGCAAAACGCAGCAAGAATATGGAGCTTATAGGGTAAAAAATACCCAAGGCTTCTTTTTAAGAGCAACGTTGTTTTTTGATTTTTCACGGTCTGTCACTGTCTGACTGGGAGTGATTTGATAAACTCAATAATATTTCTAGCCCTGGCGTCCCACGAAAAAAGCTGGGCATGTGCGCGGTTTTCTATGCTCATTTGTGATAATGTGTCAGGCGCATTTCCTAATTTTGAAATGGCATTAGCCAAATCTTGTGGGTGAAATGAATTCGCAAAGATCGCGTGCTTGTCCTTTTGTACTAATCTTTTTAAATGCTCAACAGGGGTGCACACAATGGGTAGTCCGAGAGCAAGAGATTCTGCAAGTTTGAGGGGGGATAAGAACTTGTTGTGAGAAATAGAAGGAATTACGGAAATGTGCACATCCGACATTGCGTTGGGCAGATCTGCAGGGTTGAGGTACCCTGTAAAGTTGATTCGTTGCGGGTCATTGCCGATGCGTCGAAGCATTTCTGTGCGTGTTTCAGAAGTGACGCGGCCGACACATTTAAGACGATAATTTTTTGGCAAGTAGCGTAAAGCATCTGCGAGAAGAAAAATTCCCTTTTCTTCCGTTATGTTGCCAAAATATCCGAGTACAATTTCCGAAGAAGGCAGGTTTGTATTTCGAGAAGAAAAAGCAGCGATATTAACACCGGAAGGTGCGACAAGAGTTGGTGTTTTTGAATTGAGCTTAGCCAAAACCCGATCCCGCAGATCTTCGTCTATAAAAATTAATCCGTTAGCTTGAGATAGTTGTTTAAAAATATTATTATTTTTTTTGTGAGTATTGCCTTTATCGCTTGGATCAAAAGATGGTATTTTATGAACTTCATGAACAATTTGTATTGGCTTTCTTGACATGAATCTAAGAAGCAACACTTTGCGAAGCTCTGTGTTTTCCCGTGTGAAAACAACAGGGGCGGGAGACTGGCCGAAAACACAGCGAGTCAGCCACATGGTGTAACGCAGGCCTCGCGCTCGTTTGGAAATGAAAGTTGAATTTCCAAGTGAGTGTTCTGATAGACCGTATGTTTTTTGCAAATAAAAGCTTCGGTCAGAAATTTCATCTGCAAAAGAAATTAGAGAGTTGACCAAAGCTCCATTCTTTACGAATGAGGCAAGCATGTTGAGGCCTTGTATCATATTTGCAGCCCGGTCAGGGAGGCGAAATTTTTTAGCATAGACAATGTTCATATGGGTTCCTTTTTGAGTCTAATTCTCCCAAAATCTTTTTTCTGCCCCAGTGATTCTGCGCGTAAACTTGAGCCAAAGCCTGCGGAAGTTGGTGATAAGCTCAATTATTCGTGGAAATTTTGCCTGTAATGACACAAAATTTCGGTACTTTATTAGTGAAGCCTCTCTTCTTCCTGCATTTTTGAAGTGAAACATGCGTCCTGTTTTGCAGGAAACATCGTTGTATACAGAAGGATCTAAAAGTAATACATTAAGCTCTTCGTATTTTTGTTTTGTTGCTCCATTCAGAATGTCTACATTCATCTTTAGAATGTCGCTCAGGGCTTTTTGATCTGTCGTGTCGTGCTCTTGACAAGAGATAATCCACTTGTCAATTAGCGCGCTAACATTTTTCGTATTCCTAAAAAAAATAAATCCAGCATTTATAAGGCCATTTGTAAAATATTCTGGCTTTCTCTCTTTTGTGTGTCGTGGCGTGATTCCGATGTCTGCATTTTCAATTTCTGTTTCTTTTATTTTAGAGGTAAAGATAACATCTGCGTCAACATAGATGCAATCTTGATTTTTTGCATTGAGTATGTCTTTAATGCATCTTGGCTTGTGCGTAGTTTTGATATATCCAATAGTGTTGAGTTCCCAAAATTTTTCTTTTATGGGTATTTTTCGAATCTCGCTTTTAAGCTTTGCCTTTTCGTCTTCTTTCAAGCCGAGGTCGTAAATTATCGGATAATAGCCGAATATTGCGAATATGTTATTTTCAAAATTTTTCAAAAATTCAAAATAGTTTGAATCTCCACATGTTATTATCGTAAGCATTTTGCTTTAATCCTTTTAGGTAAATTTCAATTAAGTTGTTGCTTTAGTAAGGGGGTGTGTTTTGAGTCAAAATTATGTTTTTATGTCGAAATTTGATTTAAAAAAAGATTTTGTTGTAATAGGATACTCGCTATTTTTATTTAGTCTTGCATTAGAGTTTTGTGTAAACGAGTTTAGGACATTCGCTTTAATAGTTTTGTTTGTGAGTTTATGGTCCTCTCCGGATTTGCGAACACGTATGTTGTCCTCAAATTTATTAAAAATAAGCCTTTTTTTTCCGGTTATTGCCTTGTTAGCTTGGGTTTTTGGACCGTTCGGTTCAGATGGATTAAAGGTTTTTGACTGGCTTTTTTGTTTAGCTATTGGGAATGCTGCAGCGCAGTCTCGACCTCGAGAAACAATTTTTCTGCTAATTTTGTTTCCAATAACGGTTTTTGTCGCATCTATTGTTACTTTTGCCTGCTATTATTTTCAAGATATGCCCGTTCAAGACTTGTATTATGGTGATCGGCTCAGGATGTATAATGAAAGTACAAATAGAATGGGGTTAACGTTTGCTTTCGGGATAAGTATATGCAGCGGTCTGTTTTTTTTAAAAAGCAGTTTTGTCTTGTTGTTGCGTTTCTTGTTTTTTGTGTTGCTTGGTTTGTGTTGGATGACACAATCGAGATCTGCTTTTTTTGCAGTTTTTGTTGTTTTGGTTATTTCTGGAGTACATAATTTTATGTTTCGGAATGATAAGGCATTCTGGCACTTGTTTGTTGCGATGTTGTTTGCAATTATAGGAGTTGCTTTTTTTTCAGAAAACAGCCGGATAGTGCATACATTAACCTCCGGTTCCTTGGAGTATCTTTTCAACGGAAGGGAGGAAATATGGCGTGCAGCTTGGGAAATTTTTCAAAAGTCTCCCATTTATGGCTTTGGAGTTGACAGTTTTCATGACACCTTAAGCGCGCATCTCGCAATTCCTGGTAACGCAGAGCGATTTCCCGGTCTTCCGGTGCCAAATATTTTTTGGAACGCGCACCAGATTGTTCTCGGTATTCTTGCAGAAATGGGGTTTGCCGGACTAGCAGTATTTATCTATTTTGTCATTCGAGGACTTCGAATGGGATTTGCGTGTAGTCCAGAAACCTTAGCCCCGCTTTTCATACTCATAGCGTATCTTGTCGCTGGAATAGGCGGATATGGTTTTCATAGAAGTTGGAATTCTGCATTTTTCTTTCTGTCACTTGGTCTTATTGAGGGCGTTTATATGAATCGGGACGTGCCTATACCAGAGGCATGTGGCCTGAAGCATCAGCCGTGTGGCTAACTTCCATCCATTTCCTGGAACATCTTGCGAAAGCATCTGTTGATCTTTTGTTTCACAAACCACGGATGCCGTAGCCAAAATTGTCCGCGAAAGCGCTCCCTTCCAGTCTGAAAGTCTATGATGACCGGATGGTTCGGATTGCGGACCAATATGTTGCGTCGCACAATTCCGAAATGATCTATATTGTGTGCTATAAAAACTTCTTTGCGAATCCGTTCTAGGATTTCTCGAAACTTAGATCCTAATGGTTCTGTGTTGCAGACTAGATTTGAGGCGATTGCTCCTTGTTCATCAAAGACTGTATTCATGACAAGTGCTCTTCGACCGTCAGTAGTCATTTGAATGCCATGCATGCGCACAAAGTAAGCCTTCAGATCGTCCGGACATGCAGCCATGATTTTTTGGTAGTTGTTCCACTCATATTCCAGAAAATCATCTATGCCATATTTTTTTTGGACAATGAGATCAGGATCCGGGCGTGTTCCCTTGAACCGGCGCTTCGGAATCAGAACTTTTGCGCACATGTCAGGTTGGCCTTGTACGGCAAGGATTTGGCACCAGCCGCCCTGTACAAGTAATGGACCAAGTTCAATCAAAATTTGGCTCCTGATAAAAGATCGAGTATGTTCTTTTCAAGCAAGGTTGTTGTTTTCGATGGCATGTTTGAAGAAATTTCCGATGATTCCGATCATTCGATGTCGCGAATTTCTGTTCGCAGATTCCCAGAATGTATTTTTTGAATCAAGATGACGGGTGCGTGGTATGTTCAGAATTTTCGTTAATTCATTCGCGAACTCATTGTGAGCGGATCCTTCCGGAATGAGAAGCCGTGCTTCGGATCTAGGCCAAATTTCTTTAATGCCGCCAATGTTGCGAGCTAAGCAAACAAGCCCCTCCGCCATTGCTTCAAGCAGGGTATTCGGCAAGCCTTCGCAGTGTGACGGAAGGAGAAAGACGTCCGCCTTGCGCAGATATGACCGGACATCCTTTTGAAATCCGTGCCAGATGACCCGGTCGTCCAGGCCTAGGCTAGTGGCAAGGTTTTTCAGTTCCGCCTCGATGCGCCCAGTTCCCACGATGTGATACTCAAAGGCGTATCCCTGTTTTTTCAGTTCGGCCAGAGCTTCTAAGGCGTCTTTGTGGCCTTTGTCCGCGTTGAGCTGGCTGGTGGAAATGAAGCGCAGCGGCGAATGGACGGTTGCCGGAGGCGCGGGCGCTGGTTCCTTGCCTGTCAGGATGACCGTGATCTCTTCCGGTGCCAGGTAGGGAAGTTCTTGCAAAAGCCCCCTCTTGATCTGTTCGCACGGGACCAGGATGCGCGGTCGTATCCATTTGTGCAGCAGGCGCACCTTGTATGTGTTGCGCATGTCTCCGGCCAGGCCGACGCGGTGGACCACCGGAATGCCGAGAATTTTGGCCGCGATGCCGGCGGTGCGCATGTCCTTGCCGACATTGACGACGACGAGGTCGATTCGGCGTGCTTTGAAAATTTTGATGAATCCAAGAATCCTGGGCGGATTGAAGTCCGGGCCAAAGGACAACCCCAGAGCGTCGAGCCCCATTTCGCCGGCTTTGTCGATGAATGGTCCCGGCCTGCCTGCGATGAGGATGCCATGCCCACGATCCGCGAGGCCGCGGGCCACGTCGAGGGTCCAGCTTTTGACCCCCCCCCATTTGTTGGTGGAATTGACAAAACAGATGTTCATGCCCGCCTGCCCGCCTTTCGTTTCTGCGTCCATGGAGCCAGCCTTTGATGGGCCAGGAGCAGGGTCTTCAGGCCTAGCCAAGGCAAGGTTTTGCGATCCTTGACTGCCAGCCTGCCGATGCGCATGGGATCAATCCCTGGTCCGACGTGTCCGGCCTCAAGATTCAGCACGCCCTGGTAGGCCGCTTTTTGTGCGGCAGCCAAGGTGACGTGGTCATATTCGCCCCAGGGCAGGCAAAGAAAGGGGCAGGGCTGGCCCAGGAGGCTTTCCAACCGAGCCTTGCCCGCAGAGAAGTCGTTCAGACAAAAGGCGAGGCGCTCTTCGTCTGTTGCCAAGGCCAGCGGGCGTCCGGTCCAATCGAGACCAAAACCTGCGTGCGCATAGGCGCTGCCAACAGGGTGGACGGCAGTGCCCGCGTCCGAGTTCGGGCCGCACAGGGCGGCATGGCTCCAGTGCCTGTTCTCGCCAAGGACCCCAGCTCGCTCTGCGCGAGTGAAACAGGCCTGGTGTCTGGCGGAATGCGAATAGACCTCCATGCCCAGATCGTGCGTTACGGCCCGGATTTCGCCCTCGTTCAAGAATCCGTCGCAGTTTCCAGACAAGGCCTGCTGCATGATGTCGCCAAACGCAGGCACTCTTGCCGGTTGCATGGTTTGATCCGCGCGCGGTCTGGCCTGGCCGGGGAGCAGGAAGTCGGTGATGGCGAAGAAGACGCCCGTCATGTTCCGGCGCAGCAGTTCCGGCACGGCGTAGACCCAGTTGTCCAGGGTGCAGTCGTCGAAGGTGATGACGATGGCCGGAAAGGTGAGTTTTTCTTTTCCCGTGATGACATCGTACAGCCGGGCCAGGCTGATGGTTTCAAAGCCCATGCGTCGGATTAGATCCAGATGGGAACCGAATTTTTCCGGCGTCATGCCGCTGTCCGGACGCACCTGATGGTAGCACAGCACCGGGATGCTTGCTCCAAGCAAGGATTGCGTCAGGGAAAGAACCTTTTTGTTCATGAGCGTCATGATCCGGCCAGTATTTTCTTCGCCAGCACCGCCGCCCCGAAGCCGTTGTCGATGTTGACCACGCCCACGCCCGGGGCGCAGGAATTGAGCATGGCCAACAGCGGGGTCAGACCGGCGAAATTGGCCCCATAGCCGGTGGAGGTCGGAACCGCAATGATCGGCGCCTTGACCAGGCCGCCCAGGACGCTGGGCAGGGCTCCTTCCATGCCGGCCACGGCGATGACCACCCGGGCCTGGCGCAGTGTGTCCAGATGCGGTTCCAGGCGGTGCAGGCCCGCTACGCCCACATCGGATATCAGGTGCGCGCTCAGCGAGAAAAATCTGGCCGCGCCCAGGGCTTCGCGGGCCACCGGCAGATCCGATGAGCCGGCCGTGACGATGAGCAGGTCCGAGTTCGGAGCCTTCGGGTCTGCATTCAGCAGGTCCGCTCCCAGACAGAAGAGCCCCGCTTCCTGCCACAGGCATCCGCGCGGGAAAAGACCTTTGAGCTCCCGGCCATGCTCGGGTGAAACCCTGGTGGCCAGGACCGGATGGCGGCGCCCCAGCTCTTCCAAAGACAGCCGGATCTGTTCCAGGGTCTTGCCTTGGCCGTAAACCACCTCGCCAACGTTGGTGCGCTCAAGCCGCCAGGGGTCGAGGGTCAGTTCGCCTTGTCCGTGCTCCAGGAGCGCCGTGCGGGCCGCTTCGCAGGAGAGTTTTCCGCTGGCGACGTCGCTGAGGACGGCGTGCAGTTTCTTGGGATCCATGGACATATGCGTAGGGAGCTCGTTGGTTGGCGGTGATTCTCGGGCGTAAAATTCGACCCAGCCCTAGCAGATGGGCGTATGGGGGGCAAGCGCCGGCAGGCCCGCCATATTGCAAAGAGCCGGTGGAAACGATAGCAGGAGAGGATATGGCATCCTCGCGAATCCTCTTCATCGCACGATCCGAACTCGTGTCCCCTCTGCATGCGCAGTTCAAGGCGCATGACTGCCAGGCCATGGTCGTGGATGATCGACTCTCCGCCCTGAAGGTCCTCGAGGGGCGTAAGGCCGATCTGGTCTTCACCCTGCCGAGCCTGCCCGGATACCGGGCCCAGGATCTGCTCGATGCCGTGGCGCAGTCCGCGCACCCGGTGCCGGTCATCGTGTTCACCGAAAAGGGCAGCGCCGAGGAGGCGCGTCACTTTATGGAAATGGGCGCCCAGGACTACTGGCTCTGCCCCCTGACCTGGGAAAAGATCCAGGCCGTGCTGCCAAACGACGCTCCCGCCCCGGCTGCGCCTCGTCCCGTCGCCCAGAGCACGCCGCGAGCGCTGTCCATCATCGGTTCCCACCCGTCCGTGGCCCGGGTCCTGGCCCTGGCCCGCCAGGTGGCCCCGTCCAAGGCCACGGTGCTCATTTCCGGGGAATCGGGCACGGGCAAGGAGATGTTCGCCCGTTTCATCCACGCCCATTCGGGCCGCGAGAATGCGCCTTTCGTGGCCGTGAACTGCGCCGCCCTGCCCGAGCACCTGCTGGAGAGCGAACTGTTCGGGCACGAAAAGGGCTCCTTCACCGGGGCCATCTCCCGCAAGCTCGGCAAGTTCGAACTGGCCAGCGGCGGAACCCTGCTGCTGGACGAAATTTCCGAGATGGCCCTGGCCCTGCAAGCCAAGCTGCTGCGGGCCCTGCAGGAAGGCGAGATCGACCGCGTGGGCGGGATGGAGACGGTCAAGGTGGACGTGCGGGTCCTCGCCACCACCAACCGCAATCTGGAACAGAGCGTGGAGAAGGGCGAATTCCGTCAGGATCTTTTTTACCGGCTGAACGTCATCCCGCTGCGCCTGCCCCCCTTGTCCCAACGCGGCGACGACGTGCTGCTGCTGGCCGATTTTTTCATCCGTCGCTACAGCCGCGAATACGGGCTTGGGGAATTGCGTCTGTCGGAGGAGGCCCGGGGCTGGCTCATGGCCCATGATTGGCCCGGCAATGTGCGCGAATTGCAGAATCTGATGGAGCGGGCCGTGCTTTTGGCCGGAAACGGCCCTATCCGGCCGGTCCATTTTCTGCTCGACGGTCAGGAGTGGTCGCCGGAACTCCCGGAAGAGGGCGAGGCGGATTCCGCCACTCCCGGAGCGCCGCCGCTGCCGACCGCCACATCGGGCGTGACCTTGGACTCCGACGGCCGCATCCCGACCATCCAGGAGATGGAGATGCACCTGATCATCAAAAGTCTGGACAAGACCGCCGGCAACAGGACCAAGGCCTCGGAGCTGCTTGGAATTTCCGTGCGCACCTTGCGCAACAAACTGGGTGAATACAGAAAGATTGGCCTGGACATCCCGTAACAGACCATTGAAAAACGGCGATCTGCTGCGTCGGCGAAAAAATCCAGACCGCTTATGTATCCCCAATACACTGCGCGTCCTGGACTTTTTCGCTTCCTTGCATCTCACCATTTTTGAATGGCCTGCGAATTTTTGATTTTTCAACAGGCAGGTAAGGGGCAGGTCCTTCAAGGTGTCGCCACGCAGAATCGTCATCCCCGCGAAGGCGGGCTTGTGCCCGTCAGGGTGGATTCATGCTTGGGTTCTTTCGCGGTTATTTTAGCAGTTTTTTCATAGGGAGAAATACATGATTCTTTGTTCGCAGATCGAGGGCTATCTGGCCAAGTCGTCGTGGATTCGCCGCATGTTCGAGACAGGCATCGAGCTCAAGAAAAAGTACGGCGCGGAGAACGTCTATGATTTCAGCCTGGGCAATCCGGACCTGGCTCCGCCGGCGGCCGTGGCCGATGGTCTGCGCGAGCTGGCCGAGGAAGCGGGCAAGCCGTTCGCTTTCGGCTACATGCCCAACGCTGGCTATCCGCAGGTGCGCGAGCGCCTGGCCGAGGTGGTTTCGGTGGAGCAGGGCGTGGCCGTGGCCTCCGATGATCTGGTCGTCACCTGCGGCGCGGCCGGGGGCATCAACGCCCTGTTCCGGGCCGTGCTCGAACCCGGCGACGAGGTGCTTTGCCCGGCTCCGTATTTCGTGGAATACGGGTTCTACGCCGAGAACCATCGCGGCGTGCTCAAGGCCGTGCCGTCCAAGCCCCTGACCTTCGAGCTGGATCTGAAAGCCCTGTCTGCGGCCATTTCCGACCGCACCCGATGCGTACTCATCAACTCGCCCAACAACCCCACCGGCAGGATCTACTCTCTGGAGGAACTCGCCGGTCTGGCCGACATCCTGCGTCAGGTCTCGGCCCGCACCGGGCGGCCCATCCTGCTCATCTCCGACGAGCCGTACCGCTTTCTGGCCTACGACGGGGCGGAAGTGCCTGCGATTTTTCCGGTTTACGAACACAGCGTGGTGGTCAGCTCCTTCTCCAAGAACCTGGCCCTGGCCGGGGAGCGGGTCGGGTATGTGGCCGTGAATCCGGCCATGCCCGAGGGCCCGCAGCTGGTGGCGGGACTCATCCTGGCCAACCGCATCCTTGGTTTCGTCAACGCCCCGGCCGTGGGTCAGAAGCTTCTGGCCAAGGCTTTGGGCCACGAGGTGGACGCCTCGATTTACGCAAGCCGCCGCGACGCCATGGCCGAGGTGCTGCGCGAGGCGGGCATCGAATTTTCCATGCCCCAGGGCGCGTTCTACTTTTTCCCGCGCATCCCCAAGGGCGGGGACGACGCGGCCTTCGTGAACCAGTTGATGCAGGAGCAGGTTCTGGCCGTGCCGGGCTCGGGGTTCGGCTATCCCGGTTACTTCCGTCTGGCTTTCTGCGTGGACGAGGCCACCATCCGCGGGGCGGCCCCGGGATTCAAACGGGCAGTGGCCAAGGCGCTGGCCTGAGCGCGGGCCGCGCGAAAGCGGCTCCCGCACGGCACTTGACGGGTGGATCGAACTTGTCTATGCATCCCTTCTTCTTTTCCCTAGCATAGGTGCCCTTGCATGTTCGATAGCTTGTCCGACCGGCTTGAATCGGTCTTTAAAAAACTGCGCGGCCATGGCCGCCTCGACGAAAGCAACATCCAGGATGGCTTGCGCGAAGTGCGCCTCGCCCTCCTGGAAGCCGACGTCAACTTCAAGGTCGTCAAGGACTTCGTCGAAAAGGTGAAGGCCCGCGCCCTGGGTCAGGACGTGCTCGGCAGTCTCACGCCCGGTCAGCAGGTCATCAAGATCGTTCACGAAGAGCTGATCGAGCTTCTGGGCGGCGAGAACTGCGCCCTGAACCTGTCGGGCAAGCCGCCCTACGTGATCATGATGTCCGGCCTGCAGGGCTCGGGCAAGACCACGTCGGCGGCCAAGCTGGCCCTGTTCCTGCGCCGTCAGAAGTATGCGCCGTACCTGGTCCCCGCCGACGTCTACCGCCCGGCGGCCATCGACCAGCTGACCAAGCTCGGCGCGGAGCTGGGAGTTCCGGTCTATCCTTCCACCGTGGACATGAATCCGGTGGACATCTGCGCCGCGGCCATGCGCGACGCCGAGCTCAAGGGCTGCTCCGTGATCCTCATCGACACGGCGGGCCGCCTGCACATAGATGAATTGCTCATGCAGGAGCTGGTCGGCATCAAGGAAAAGTGCCGTCCGCAGGAAATTTTGTTCGTGGCCGACGCCATGACCGGCCAGGACGCGGTGACCGTGGCCGAGAAGTTCAACGAAGTGCTGGACATCACCGGCGTGGTCCTGACCAAGATGGACGGCGACGCCCGCGGTGGCGCGGCTCTGTCCATCAAGTCCATCACCGGCAAGCCGCTCAAGTTCGTCGGCATGGGCGAGCGCCTGAGCGAGCTGGAAGTATTTCATCCGGACCGCATCGCGTCCCGGATTCTGGGCATGGGAGACGTGCTGACGCTGATCGAGAAGGCGCAGTCGACCATCGATGCCAAGGAAGCCGAGGCCCTGGAAAAGAAATTCAAGAAGGCCGAGTTCGACCTTGAGGATTTCCGCACCCAGATGCGCCGGATCAAGAAGCTCGGGTCCCTTGAAGGCATCATGAAGCTCATTCCCGGCATGGGCCAGATCCGCAAGCAATTGCAGGACGTGCAGATGCCGGAGAAGGAACTCGGCAAGGTCGAGGCCATGATCAGCTCCATGACCATGGCCGAGCGTCGCGAGCCCAAGATCATCAATCCCAGCCGCAAGCAGCGCATCGCCAAGGGCAGCGGGGTCACGGTGACCGAGGTCAATCAGCTTCTCAAGAATTTCGAGCAGATGCAGAAGATGATGAAGAAGATGGCGGGCGGCAAGATGCCGGCCATGCCCCAGGGCGGGCGAATGCCCGGAATGCCTGGAATGGGGGGGATGCCGGGCGGGATGCCCGGAATGCCCGCCGGGCTTCCTTCCGGCGGCGGACGCACCGCCGCGGAAGCTGCCAAGCTCAAGGAAAAGCGCAAGAAGGCCAAAAAGCAGCGCAGAAAAAAATAGTCGGACGTCCCTTGTTTCGGTTACGATCGGGCATAGAGGTTCGCACACTACACTTACGTTCAGGGAGAACAACAATGGCTTTGAAATTACGACTGACCCGCATGGGCTCCAAGAAGAAACCGTTTTACCGCATCGTGGCCGTGGATTCCGCTTCCCGTCGCGACGGCCGGGCCCTTGACTATGTGGGCTACTACAATCCCATGACCGAGCCCGCCGAGATCAAGATCGATCAGGACAAGGTCAAGAGCTGGATCGAGCTTGGCGCTCAGCCCACGGATACGGTTCGCTCCTTGCTAAAGAAGTCTGGATTCAGTAAATAGTACCTCCAAGGCTCGTCGCCCGGTTCGCCGCGCGATCCACAGATCTTCAGCGGAGGTGCTCATGCTCAAGGATTTGATCGAATTCATTGCCAAGTCTTTGGTAGACAATCCGGACAGTGTCTCGGTGACTGAAATCGAGGGAGAGCAGACCTCCGTCATTGAGCTTAAAGTGGCCAAGGAAGATCTGGGCAAGGTCATCGGCAAGCAGGGGCGCACGGCCAGGGCCATGC
>Ga0265295_1004787_pt1 | contig 17934 bp, 11 predicted proteins | sample Munlansysbiofilm_FD_192503 | JGI IMG/M metagenome (GOLD analysis project Ga0265295, IMG submission 192503) | Leachate microbial communities from a municipal landfill in Southern Ontario, Canada - Methane capture system biofilm | ecosystem: Engineered > Solid waste > Landfill > Unclassified ...
GGTCTCTTTAAACCCATTTTCTTCATATAGATAAAGACCGCCATCGTAAATACGTGCGGATGTGGTTATACCATTAATGGTTCTTTCTAGTTTTTTTGGTTTTAAGTTTAAAATCACCACAATCGATGATAATACCAATAAAACCAGTATAATGATGATGCCTTTTTTCATATGATACCTCTAGTTCAAATAGTTTTCTCATCAATACTTTAACATATTCATTAGCAAACTTAAAGAAAATCCTCCCTAAAATCAAAAAAAGGCCTAATGCTTGTTTCTAATCACCACTCAACTTTGTATTAAACCATTTCAGTGTTATATGTGTGATGCTACCTATTTTGATACAAATTAGCACCCCATGATTTTTTTAGCACCCCTGTAAATATGGCTTAACAAGGCTGTCAATATCAATTAGTTGTGTTTTTTATTGATTCAATGATTAAATCTATAGCAACACCAATATCGATCATGTGGATCAGATCCTTTTCGTACACTCTAAGAGTCATTGTTCTATCTTTCATGGTTACATATCCAACTTCAATCCAGTAAAAACAAAACATAAATATGTCAGGTAGATTGTGCTCTTCAGGCATCTCCAACTGGATAAAGATTGGTGTTGATGCATTCCAATCATCAATGTTCTGATTATCAATATCCTCTTTAATGCGTAATGAGTAGACTCCATTTCTGAAAAAATATTGTCTTGACGTCACCTGATTCTTTTTAAGATAAGAGATCAATTTATTGTCATTTGTAATCGTGACAAAGTCTCCTTCTTCTCTATAAAAAACATCAGTGTACATGCCATTGATTAAATCAACAACATAGCTTCCATCCCCATATGGTTCAGGATGTTGGTAAAACTTTTGAATCAAATTCCTTGGTACTTTAATTTCAATACTTTTCATAAATATCTTGTATATTCAGTATGTAGCATTTGATTGATACTGAATATAGCTTCCTTTCTTTCATTTGTTATAATTTTAATAGGTACTGTGGATTTGGATAATTTTTAGAAATATAGGCAACATTATCTAAGTTTGGATCTGCATAGTAGATCTTTTTAGCTCCATCCTCATAAAGTAGTCGTAACACTTCTTTACCTGTAGAACCAACACCTTGAATGGCAAACGTACGTTCACTTAAATCGTCAGTTCCGAGTTTTTCTTTTACACTAGCTTTAATTCCATAATACGCACCAAGCGCAGTAATTGGTGATGGATCACCACTTGTATTATTTAATCCTGTTACGTATTTCGTTGTCATGTTAATAAACGACATATCCGTTGTTGTCGTGTTCATATCTTCGGCAGTAATATATTTTCCACCTAAAGATTCTACGAAACGACCGAATGCTTTAAAGTATTCTTCGCTTTTAACTTTTTTAGGATCGCCAATTAATACCGCTTTACCGCCACCTAATTTTAAATTTGCAGCAGCTGATTTAAATGTCATACCACGAGCAAGTCTTAAACAGTCTAAGACTGCCTCTTCTTCAGACTCATAATTGTAGAGTCTTGCGCCACCTAATGCTGGACCCAATGTTGAATCATGTATACAAATGATTGCTTTTAAACCTGTCTTTTTATCGTGAAACATATGCAATGATTCATAACCATATTGCACCATATATTTAATGTACATGATGTATCCTCCCTCGTCTAATAACATTACACATTTTTTTAAAAGCGCTTTCAATCATAATAAGTAAAAAGGGTATGATGATTCCATACCCTTTTCAAAATTATTTAGTTAATATTGTCCCAACTTGTCGTCTCATCATGTAGTCCCCAACCACCGCTTGAGGTTTCAGATTCGATAACAATAGCAAATTTACGACTAAACGGTCTACCGGTAGGATTTAACACATAGTAGTATCGCCCGATATATTCGCCACCTAAAAGTGGCAGCTCAAAATTATCCAAGCGTTCTTGTGTCCATGTATCAATCGTATCTATAGAAGTATTTAAATAAATTGTGTAATTAAATCTTTCTCCAGCAACCATATTATCCGTTGTTGGCCCCGTATATATCGGTGTTACTAAACTGAAATTGTATGCCCCTGACATGTTTCTACCAAAGTTATAGATGATACCTAACCCTGGGAAATAAAACATTGTTGCTTGGTTATTAATGCCGATAATATCATCCAAGACTACTGGATAATCATAGCCATAATTGTCATTACCGAAATCAATCTCCTCAGGCGTTTCACTTAACATCAAGTTTTTAATAGAAATTAATATTACTTTGTTTTTTATAAGTGATTCATCAGAATTCGCATCAACAATTGTGCCATCTGCTTTTCTAAAATAAACTTCAAATTGTAATGTTAAGTTATATTTAATATCTTCAGCTGTAATATAGTAATACACAATCTTAGTTCCATCTTCTGATACAATTCGGTATGTTACTATTTTTTCTTGTGCCTCAGTACCAATAAAGTTTGTTTCAAGTTCATCCGTCCAGTTGTTATTATCAAGTATATTGGTTTGGCCATCAATAAGTCTTTGAATTTTCGCACCAAGTGGGATTGTGAAATTTGGTGCATAATACATCAATGGTAAATCTGATAAAATACCATCAATTCTAAAATGATGATATCCAGCATCAATTGTACTTGCATAATCGATTCCAAACAAGTTTGCACGAACTTGATAAGCTAAGTCAGTCAGTGGTACTAAACTTCCGTTAACATAATCATATGAAGTTATTTGTGGATATGAAATTGTAATACCCGTATTTGTTTGGAACTGTATATTTTTCATATATGCGTCACTACCACGCACCATTGTAACTGTAATTTCATCATCAATTTCTTTTAAATTATACGTTATACCATCACCACGATCTAACTTAAGGGTAATTGTTTTTGGCATCATTGTTTCGCTACCTAAATCAAGTTTGTTTGTAACATATACTGTAAAGAAATTGTTTGATGAACTTGTATAAAAGATTTCTAAGTCATAGACTGTTGAACCATCAACTTCAATGAATATATCATGATACATTGATGAATCAATAAAATCCCATTCAATATCAATGCGTGTAACATCATCTTCACGGTAAACAAACAAACTGTTAGAAACTTGGATATTATCATTTTTATAAATAACTTTAGACCCAATATTACGTTCAGCAATTGTATGAACAATAGTATCTGCTTCAATACCGACTTCAGATGTAATTTCGTATGTTATATAGTATTCTCGCTTACCGTTATTAAAATCGTAAGATATTGTCGCACCATTAAGCTCAGCAAATGGTGATATGCTCAGACGAACAATCCATTCATCTTCATTACTGTTATCTAAATACAATTCATACCCAATGGTGTTGTTTAAATACAGAACGTCTTCTTCAGTAGGTATTATGCTTACTTGAAGATCAACGCTATTTTTGGTAACACCCTCAAAAATATTACCAAAGGCCATATATGTAGTAAACGATGTATCTGTTTCAGCAAACGTTGTTGATAATCCTTCAAAGTCACTACTATATGTATCGTATTCTACTGATAAGACACTGTGCTTTGTTGACGGCGCTTTATTAATATGAAGTTGGAATACATCTGAATTTAAATAGTATCCATATTCAATAACATACGTCATTTGGGCCAATTTAGGACTAAAGACAATCCTAAATGCTGATGGCGAATTTACATTAACTTTTGGTATGTATGATAATGTATAAAATTCTTGTGGAATTTCTTCACCTTTTTTGTTTGGATCATTTTCATCATAAACATAGATGCCATAAACATGCATTTTATGATTGATTGGTAAGTACTCGCTACTAAACGTCATTCGTAAAGATCCATCTGCGTTTATGCTATCAGTTGATGTATAAACTTTGTTATCATGATTAAAAGTTAAATTTGCTTCTGTTGGTGACTCATTTAAATAAAGGTGAGCATCTTCTTCAATTGACGGTTCAACTTCAATAACTATATTGTAAACTGTTTTGTAATAAAGCATAAATAGTTCTTGTGCGCTTGCTTCAGAATATACTGTTAATTCAAAACTTGCTGAACCATTAACGATATCAACATCATTTGGTGTTGTCCACTTCATATCGTTTGTTATAATATGGCCCATACGATGATCTTTGTAAGCATTTTTGAAATTTGTAAATCTTGTATCATCAATACCATTTTTAGCAACCACAGCATTTTCAGATAATGTAACACTTTCTACTTCATAATATAAATCAACCATTGAAGTAAATGCTGATGCACTAACTTTAAATGTAATTGTGTTTGTATTTTCATTATATATACCACCAGATAATGTTGGATAGTTACCATTTGGATCATATAATGTTAAATCCGCTAGACTTGAATTTGTACCATCTGGGAATAAATATGATTTGTCATTAAATAACACTTGATACATTTCAGCTCGTACGTTTTCTATATTTTTTAATGACACTTCTTCTCGAGTCCAAGTTTCAATTGGTACTGATTCAGAAGGATAACTACGAATCAATTTTTGGTATGGAACATCATAAACATTAAGATACTCTTCATTTGATTCATCAATTCGAAGTAATCGATCGAGCTTAATATTTAATGGTAGTACTGCGCCATTTGTACGCCCCGCTTGGGTAGCAAGTACATACATACCACCTTGTGGTTTTTCTCGGTCGCCGCCTTCTTTGAATATATCAGCTAAGACATCACGGTTGGCGTTATAGATTTGGTCTGAAATAGCAGGGTCCATTAATGGAAAGTTTTCATCAAATATATAAGAAGCTCCAATGTTATAACCTGTATCTGTTATTCTTTCAATTGGATATAACTGATGTCCACTGGTTGAGTTTGAAGCTCCACCACCGCCACCAGCATCATATGTTTTTGGATAGAAATTATCCTCTCGATCATAACTCTTAACTAGTGTTCCTGTGTTATTAAAAAATGAAAGATTAAGTGATGCAATTTCATTACTTGTTATGCCAAAGTCTGAAGGTGATGATTGTCCTGGTGAAACAGAATAAGTATATTCTTTAAAATACTTTGTTTGATCATAATCGTACGCTCTATGTACACCATCACCTGTTGTTAATGTTAAATGTCTTCTAAATCTTTGCACATCAAAGCCTTCACTTTGATTAAACTGAACATTTGTAACTGTATAACCATTCCATTGCCTTTCAATCGTATATGTGACCGTTGGGGCGTATGTAATTGTTCGTGTAATATCGCCAATGTTCGATACATAACCGACTACTACAGATGGCGAAGTGTCATTTGCTCTAGCAGTATAATAAAGGTCAGGTGTGAGCAAATCATTTTCCAATTTATAAAAGCGATAAAATCCATTCTGATTATTATAAGAAGCTTGATCCGCTCGTCCTATCATATCAACATTAGGGTCCATATTCATAATATTTGAGAAATTTGATGAGACTAATGCACCACGATAACCTCTTTGGAGTCTACCAAAAATGCCACCGAAACCACGTTTGCTTCCTGGATTCATCGATAGCTTTGAGTGGTTTGGGAAAAGAACAGTACTATTATTTGCATAATATAGTGTTGTAGTATCATTATAATTTTTCCTAACTTCGTAACTATACGTTTGGTAAGACGATTCTCTAATTGCCTTAACTTTTCCATAATGAACAGCTGTACTTATATCTACTCTTGTAAATATTGCTGAACCGCTTCCGGCACCACCAAAAATATACGTAGCTCCTACGACACCACCGGCAACATCTGTAGACGCAACGTCTCCGTGATTTAGCATATTGGTCATATTTGATAAACCATATCCGATCACACCACCAGCAGCTGCATAAATACCAGGACGTTCTCCATTTGCCGTGTTTACAGTTGAACTATATTGCCCAATTTCTCTAGTAAATGCATAGACATCCCCAAAATTAAGCCCGTTGGATAAAATGCTTTTGGCTACACGGTCCTTTGAATCCGAGTTATTGACACTATGATCTGATTCGCTTGTACCAAAAGTTCCACGAATTGATCCTTTACTTGCGCTATATGTACCACTGGCAAGTTCTGTCCCCAGCGAAACACCTAAGATACCTGCAGCTCGCACATAAGATTGTGCTTTACCAAAAATTGTTCCACTATTAGCGCTATCTAAGATTTGCGGTGTTAAATCAATTGGATTACCATTTTCTTTTTTAATATAACCTTCTAAAATTAAAGCAGTTGTATCGCCAAATGCTGCTACAATACCACCTAAGGTTAACCCGTTACGGTGCAAATAAATCATACCACCGTATGTAGCATCGCTATTGGGATTTGTTCCTCCCGCAACATAAATTGAATAATTTGCTCTATTTGATTCACTGGTTAGTGTACCTGAAAAAGTATTATAATAAATGATTTCCCCAGTGTTTGCAACATCTCTAATTAAATTATAATTAAACGTTGAAATACCACCAACATATGAATTTGCACGACCTGTAATATGTTGATTTGAATAATTATCATGATATGATGTAATATCACCTAAATTCATAACATTTTGAATTTTACCAACATTAATATTTACAATGCCGGCAACATATAGATTACGAGCAATTAGCGTTCCAGCATATGTTGTTGCATTACTTGAATGTCCACTTGTTTGGTTAATCATAGTATTTCCGCTTATTCCAGTAGTTACAATATTACCTTCATTAAATGAATCCATAATATATCTTTCTTTTTCAAGATTAGATAATATCCATGTAAATCCTGCAACATAGATGTTGTCTTCATTTAAAATCGATACTAAATGAATGTCACCTGAGTTAATAACTTTTTCAAAATCAACATTTGCTGCTTGAGTAATGTTTGAAATTTTTAACATTTTAGCAACTGTACTTACTTGGTTATTTTCACCAATTGTTAAATCACCAAGATTTTCAACATATATAAGTTTCGCATTTTTATCTTTTGTTGAAACGAAGAAGAATGAAATTTTAATTTCATCTGGCTCATTTAGCCTTACACTATTTGAATGGAAAAAAGAACTTGGAATAACGTAATCTTCCATATTATACGCTCTTGATAAAACAATACCTTCTTCTGAGTTATCAATGACGGTCGATGCATAAAATATTTGACCATTTAAAGTTTTATAATCCATGTTTGTAAAGTCATTCATAATGTTTTTTGTTATTGGTGTACGAATTTCACTACCACCAACAACTGAAACAGTTACTGGATTGTTAATTAAATAGCTAATACTTGCTTCTTGGAAGTTTGTATTCATTGTTGTAATACCAGCAGCAAATAAATAGGTATAATCGTTAACATACTCGCCTTTAATAACACCATTGTTTTCAAAGCGACCATTTCTTAACACTTCAACATTATTAACAGCTTGGCTATTTTTAAATCCACGACCTCTTACACTACCAAATATGCCGCCAACAAATTGATTCACTTTTGTTGTTGATTTTCCAACAAAAGCATTGCTTGTAATTGTTGCACGGTTTGTCACTTTAATAATACTGTTGCCATTTACTGTATAATTATAAATTTCTCCAGCAATTCCACCAACATAAATGTTGACATCATTGATGCTTGAGTAATTTGAATTGATAGAACCAATTCCAAAAACATCGCCTTCATTAAGAGCGTTTGTAAGTTTTAGTTCTTGTGTATTGTTAGATCCAATGATTCCGCCGATATAGTAGTTTGCATTAATTTGCAGCCCTTCAAAGTTATGCTTCGTTGGTTCAAATTGACTTATATCCTCGTTGTATTTCGCGTTAACGACACCTTTGTTTGCTACATTTTCAACGATGCCACTTGCTCTACCTGCAATTCCACCTACATAGGATTGACCGATTGCGTTCGTACCTAAAACAATATTAGCGTTTGAAATGACATCAGAAATTCGACCTCTCGAATCACTTACAAAGCCAATAAAGAAGGTTCTACCGTAATTTAGTCTACTGTTTGTTACAGTAATTGTACTGTTATAAAAATTTATTTTTTCAACAATACCAGTTGTTGAAACTGACCCAAGAAAACCAAGATAGTAATTTGAACCTACGACGCTTGGATTTTTTATTGTCATATTAAAGATGAAACTGTTTTGATTTTGATTGTCATTTAAAACATCTGTCCCACCATAAAGTTTTCCTGTAAATTCTCTGGATGGTGTTTTGTAGTTATTAAAATTAATCATGTTGATATCATTTTTTATATAGTATGTTTGAGCATTGAATGCTTTACCATAAAAATCGCTTGATGAGCTAATTAATTTGCTCATCATCATAATATCAAAAGCATCATCAAGAACAATTTCCTCTTTCGTTTTATCGAATTCAATATTTAAGAGTTGAGGATAACCATCCTTATGCATATTGTACCAATACAACGTACGGTCATATGCAGAAATTATAGGATTACCATCATGTAAATTAATATTAATAAAATTTAAATTAGTTGCGGTAGGGTCATCAGGAAGATCATCAACACCTCGAATGCTATCAATTTTTTTCGTATTTACTGCATTGATATTTGGTAAAGTATTTGAGTTGATTAACCCTGTTTTTATATCTTGTTTTGTATAATTTTTTATTTCTGTTTTATTTTGAGCTAAATTTGACGATGCATCTAATTCATTGTTATATGAAAGACCTTTTAAACCAAGTTGGTCGACATCTTCTTCATTTAAATTTGTATGATTATTATAGTAAACAAAAGGTTTTACTGTAAATTTAGAACGACCATCTCCAGTAGCGATAACATTATCAGAAACGATGAAACTATTTGTTATTTCGCCATGATTCGTATGTACAAATCCAGCTGCAGTATAAGTCACATCGCTTGATGGAATGTATTGAAGTCTAAAACGAATACCTGAATTATCTACGTTATTCGTTTTTTTCTCATCAATAACAGCGACGTTATGTATTTTACCTTTGTTGCTTCCTGCAAGCATTGCTGCACGATATAAACTTGTTGGCGCATCAAGCAACTCAAAAATCGGGTTTTTCAAAACAAAGTTCTTAATAATACCCGTTGTATCAATATGTGCAAACATTGCATAATATTCAAATGTTCCAACTTCTGTTCGTGTTGAAATATCGCCAACTTGGAAAATCGCTGTAATGTAGTCGTAATCAGCAAAGTATAAATTACTAATTGTAAAACCATTACCATCAAATGTACCAGTAAATGGCATACTTATGTCTTGTGAAGGAATACTTACACCAAGTGGAATAAAAGTTCTTGCACCCATAGATGCATAATCAATATCATTTAAGAGTACATAATCTAAATCTAATACTTTTTTAATTGTATTTTTATATGCATAGGCGTTCACTGATGCCACATTAACATAATTGTATGATGCTGCTGCAGATAAATAATACAGTTCATCTGGTGTTGTAATTGAAACTCTTTTATTATTAACTAATGTATTAATTTCATTAACAATTGTTGCATCTCTATTATTTTTTGTAGTTACACTTTCACCTTGGACAGACTGTTGCATGTAATAATCTATTTTATTAAATACATCAATAAAACGAACATACTCTTCAACTGCTTGAGTCGGATTACTTAGTGTATGGTCAAAAAAACTATTACTAAATACAGGTGTTCGATCGAAATCTTCAGCTGCTTTTACGTTTTCCAACTTTGTTGAAAAAGGTAAAAAAACAAGTGCAGCTATTAATAAAATCGCAAGTAATCTTTTTGCTTGTTTATTCATTTCAACTTACCTCCCGTGGCCAAATTGAATCGTTCCATGGTGTTTTTGGTAGTCCCCAATTATTTTCAGGCCCACCATAAAACTGAACCACTTCAACGATAAACCCTAGCTGTAAACGATATTCTCCATCATAAGGTTGATACGTTTGGTTTTCATTATAAACGTCAATTAAAGGTATCGTAAGCGGTTGTGTAGCGTCACCATTTCCAACAACTAAATTTGTATAGTAAAAATAGCCGTCAAATAAACGATTATCGTAAAAACCGTGCTTTTCAGGTGTACTACCTGAAGCAGGTTCATAAAGATTGTAGTTAAATGGTGAATAAGATTCCTGAGTCGTCGCAATCTCGCTTATTACACCACCAGTTACATAGGTTAACGAAATTTGTTCGTATACTGCAACACGAATAAACGATTTAACGTTACTGTGTACAACAATATCCACACCAAACTTCGTAAAATACTTCGAGTCGCTTGGATTTGTAATATTTACACCAATAACGCCTTCTTTTATTAAGCCATTGAATTCATAAAAAATATTGTCTGTTTCTTTTGAGCCGTCAGATTTAATGAAATATGGAATAATTTCGACGCCCACATCACCTATCGGCTGCTCGATAATTAAATCTTGTCGCGCGTTTAAAAAAGCTCCAATAAACGTTGAAGTTATTAAAATTAGATTTAAAAGTATAAATGCCAAAATCAGTTTCTTCATTTTATAACTCCTTCATAAATGAACGACTAGTCTTCGGATACTTCTTGATTGAGTGTCATAACTAAGTACGAAAAATCGATATCTAGTTGGTTATCCTGGTTACCAAAATGTGGACCAGCATCAATTGAGTCTATACGAAAGATTAATGTTAAGCCTTTATTTTCTGGGTCAATATAGTTATTTCTTTGATTTGGATAACCATTTAATTTATAACCAACAATAAGTTCATTTAATCCATGAACTAAATCAATTGTTTGGATAGCTTCTTCTTCATTTTCTGCCATTGGATTATAATATGTTAATTTAAATCCTGGTATTGTAACTGGATTTTCTGCCGTGCCAGCATTTAAAGCAACATAAATCGATAGCGTCAAGATACCATCAATTGTTCCAGCGTTTTTTAAGTTTACTGCAAAATAATGTGTTTGACCCGGAACAAAATATTTCAAGCGATATTCGCTATCAATTAAATACCACTCTTCTTTTTCACTTGGTATGATGTCGTCTTTAGTAATCGGATCTGTCATGTCATCTTCATTAGCAACATAATAAAATTCTGCTTTACCTCTTAAGTTACCAGAATAAATCCAAATTTCTTCTGTTCGTTCTGTAAGTGTAAACCAAGCGAATGAGATTGATGCTGTTAAAATGACAGCAACGAGAAACATAAAGAATAAGCGTAAATAGATGCGTTTTTTCACAGCACAACCTCCTTTACAAAGTCATCAAGTTATTTTTCTTTTTTTTATTTCTAAAAATAAGTAATAAGTTGTTGCGATAATACCAATTATTCCTATTAAAACAAATAGAACGTACTTGCTAGATACAAAAAAACCAATGAGCGGGATGCTAAAGATGACTTTTCCAATAACTTTATCATAAGTTATTGGAGCATCAAGCGATTCGTTAGCATCCCCCTTGGTTGTAATTTTCCCATCTTTAATTTCCACTATACGGTGCATTACGGGGATACCACCAGTTTCAATAGCGATAATATCACTAGGCACTAATGCTTGTTTTTGTGTATCATCATATACATCTACATAGACTAAGGCATTGGTATTAATTGTTGGACTCATTGATGGGCTTAATACGGCATATGATTTGTGCCCTAAAAGCTGCATAATGATTACAAACATAAATACAACTAGAATAAGTGCGAATAAAGCGTATGATGCATATTTTTTAAAAGTTTTCATGTTAGTTTGATGCTAATCCTGTTGTAAAATTAATTTCAGCTGTACCAAGTTCTTCCCAAGTTACATGTTTTTCTTGTTTAGCTTCAAAGACTAATGTTACTTTAAACTCAGCATTTTCATATTCATTGCCAACAGTCCAACCATTTAATATCATTGATGTAATGACCTCGATTGGATCCGCAGGGTTAGCAGAATCATATGGAGCTACAACTTCATCATAACGATACTCGTGGACATTATAAGTGGTTCCACTTACAACACGTTCAGATGCATTTGCTTGTTTTGTCCAATTAGAGCCGAAAGTAATGAATAATTTCGCTGGTGATTCAATCGGATTGCTTGCATCAATTGAATATGCATCAAGCCAATCAATATACTCTGCGCCTGCATCTTGTTTTTTAACTTGGATATTCATTAACACACGAATTTCACTTGTAACAGTTGATGTGTTCTTAAGCGCAAATGTTTCTCCAACTAATTCTTGCCCTGGTACAATTGGCGTATCTTCTGTTATTTCTCCTAGCCATTCATACTCGATATCACCGACTATCATGACTGCTGGTTCCGTAGATTTCGTATCTGTTAACCATGCACTAATCATTGATGTCGTATATACCATAAACCCAATTAATAATAAAAATAATAGTAATGTTTTTTTGTTTTTCATTGTTAAACACCTCATTAAACCAAGTATATATAAATTGCACTAAATCTAAACATCCCATTTTGGTAAGCATTGTGCGTCGCATTTACATCATAGGCTATTGTAAATTCAATGGTTAATCTCTCACTTGGTGCAACCAAGTTTACATCTGAATCATCGGTATTGATGATGTGTAAGGTTTTATTCTCATCAATTAAGTTAGTAATTCTATAATGATTGAATGTCGTTTCATCATCTGCTTCGTTGATGTTTGTTGTAAATGGTTTTGTAATAACATTTTTTTCTCCACCAACGTCTTTAGTAACTTTATACGTACCATCAACGATATAATACACATCGCGCATGTCGTAACCTGTTATACCTGAAATATAACTTTCAATTTGTAAAATACTTACTCTTGCTTGTAGCTCATATGCACTAAAATTAATAATATCGATTAAAAATTCAAATTGATCTCCTGGAACTGTGTCTCCAAAGAAATTGTGCATTTGTTGAGCATTATTTATAATTGCATAACCATATCCATAAGATGCTTCATCTCGATCTACAATCAGTCCTGGGAAATTTGCTTGGACTTCTGCACTCGTTGGATATAATTCATCATAATTTATGCCATTTTTTCTTACTCTAAATTCACGGACTGCTCCACCAGAAACGCCAGTGAATATATCGCCTGTATACACTTCATCTGCTATTGCAAACCACGCGAGTACTGAGGTTGCCAATAGAAGAGCCGTCATTATTAAATAAACGAATGAAAGTAATAATGATTTATCTTTCATAGGAACCTCCTTATACTAATTTCGCAAATCTATATCATCCTCTTTGTTTTCTTTATCAAGTTGTTCTTTTAATTGTTCAAGTTTATGGTTTTGAACACTTCGAATAATTTGCACAACTTGAATCAGGACAAATACAAATAGAATACCTACGATAACTGCGATTAATGTTGTTCTATGTTTACTCAAACCTTTACTTATATTGATAAATCCAATTCTTCCAATGACATGACCTTGATAATTTGATTCTGTCAATAAATCTACGTCATTTTTAAATTCATCAGGTATTGATTCATCTAAGTTTATTTTATCGCCGCGCATGTAGAAGCTATTATTAGGACCTTCATCATGCACACGGTGAACAAACATCAAACCCTTGCTTGTCTTATACACGACAATATCACCAACATTAACATCTTCAAAATCTTTAATTTTAATAAAGATAAAGTCGCCTTCTTTAATGCTTTTTGGATCGCTGGTTTCCATCGAATTTGTAGGAACAAGGGAATAAGAGTATCCAAAAATATTTATGAGTTTATTTTTTTTTATTGCTATAGCGCCAAATGCCATAATGTAAACAGCTAATCCAAAAAGTAGAATGGATAATGTGCTTAGTCCAATTTTTGTAATACGTTTATACATTATCTGTTTTTTCCTTTAGTTGTTTGGCAAGTGTTTGTTTCTTACGCTCTATAGCTTTTTCTGCTTGAATTTTTGCACGTTCTTTTTCTTTTGCAATTCTTCGTTCTTGAGCTTTCTTTAAACGTAATTTTTCTTGTTCTCTTTGACGCTTCAATTGTTCTTGTTTACGTTTCTTTTCTGCTGCTAGTTTTTTAAGTTCTTTTTTATGTTTTTCTTCAAGCGCTTTAATTTCAGCTATACGTTTTTTATTATATTCATCTTTAATCGACTTGATAACTTTCGCTTCTTCAGCTTTTAAAGTGTTACGATATGCTTTAATTTCATCCTTAACGGATACTTTATCAAGCAAAATCTCTTGTTTGCTTTCTCGAACTTCAAGTAATTTTTTCTTAACAAGCTCTTCTCGTTTTTTATTAATTCTAAGATCATTTTCAATTTGAGCTTTCGATTTTACTGTTTTCGATGTTATAAGTTTGTTTTTAATGTTCGCTTCAAGTAATCGTTTATTTGCTCGTTCTATTTCTTTTAAATAACGTCTTTCTAATCTTAAGGAATCGTTGTAATCGACTTGCTTTACTTCACGAATCATACGAGCGATTTGTGCTTTCTTCTTCGCATCGTTTAACGATTTAACTGGATCTTTGTCTTTAACCATCCGACTAAATATGTTATCTTCATCATCAAGTTCAAAGAATGATTTATACAACGAATTCGAAATATTAATCGTATCTCTTAACGCACGTTTTAACGTTGTTTCGTAAGTTTTAGCTTGTGTTTCATGATATTCAACCGAGCGTTTAAACAATGTTTTCATTTGTTCAAGATAATATTGATTCATCGCTTCTGCTTCAATGATTTCATCTACAGGTCGAATCATAAAGTCATTTGCTGATTTTCTTACGAACTTCATACTTTTACGTTTCATTACACGCTCTTTTGTTTCAGCGTATAATTGTCTGCGTTTTTCTTGGTTTGCTTCAAATGTCATAAATGTTGTAAGTAAGTTACGATATATGTCATCAACATATGCTTGATCAATACCAAGATTTTTTTCTTTTACTTCTGTTGTAAATGCAAGGGTGTTGTATCTATCTAAGAATAGCCATAACATATAAGCATTTTTATAATCAACGTTTTTTAAAATAACTTGGGTCTTCATAATTGGTGGAATAACTTTTTTCTCTTTAGCCATCGTTTCCATAAACTTAGATTGCTTAAGACTCGATACCAATTTATTAAGATTTTCCACACGTTGAAGTAATTTCAAGTTATAATCATTAATTTTTTTATTGTCTGGTGCTTCTTTAATTGTTACATCAAGTTTGATAGCTACTTCACGGTCATCAATTGGAAACACTGAATTCACATTCAAATGCTTCTTTTGAAAAGACTCGTAGTTATCTTTAATCGCTTCATATCTTTTTCTTACGAATAAGAATAGGCGGTCAATTAATGTCATAACAAAGCGGTTTTCATAAACCCCGTAGTTTACATCGCTAAATGTTGTTTGAATTTTTTTAGGCATGACCATGCCATCTTCACGAACTTCTTTTATTAAGTGACTGTTTGCGGCTAAGTGTCTTACCGATTGAGACGTAATCTTTTTAGCTTTTTCGATAGCCACAACTTCATCTTCATATTTCAATGCACTTTTAGGGTTTAATATAATTTTATTTAAACTTGGAAAATATGATTCGATCGTTTGGATCCATTGCTCATCAAAAGTCTTTGTTTCTTGAATGTTGATTTGTGAAACTGTGTTCTTACCACCAGTTACTTTCTCAAAAAAGTATGGCGCAAAATAGTCATCACTTTCAACTTCATAAAACATATCGATGTACTTTTCATAAAAGACTAATAAATCGTCACGGCTCTTGTTCATAGTTTATCCTTTATCATTAAATCATTTTTCTTAAATCGTTAATATATTCAATTGCAGTGCTGAATGCATTTTTACCAAACAAACGATCCATTTGTGTAATTAACGCTTCGAGTTCATCTTGTAAGAATGGCAAGTTTAAACTTTCAAACTTGCGTAAAATCTTACGTGTAATAATATAATCAAAACCTTCTATTTCAGTACCACCACAAGCTATATACACCGGTACGAATGACTTGATTTGTTTCATGATACGATTACCGAATGTAATTTTGAAGTTTTGAGCAATGAAGTCATCTAATTTTTCTAAGTTTGCTAAGCTCTTAGGTGAAATTGGATGTTCTTTGATTGCTTTTTCAAACAATGTGTCAATATACTCATAACTCATTGATACACCTTCTGTATATGGTGCATCAACAAATGGAGCTTTATGGTTCATTTCAATTGAAGTAGCTCTATCATAGACTTTATCTGTAATCGCAAACGTTGAGTCATCCTTGTTTGCCGTACCGATAAACCATACGTTTTGAGGTAACAGTAACTTACCGTTTAGAATATGCTTTGGATCAACTGGTTGTGTATCTGGAACGATATCAATCTTCCAGTCATTAATGTTTGGCATTTCCATAATCGATAAGAATTCTGCAAAGTAATACTCAATACGCGCTAAGTTCATTTCATCAAGTACCATGAATGTAACATCTTCACGATATGTTCTTTCATATAAGTCTTTTAAGAAGTCTGTTTCATTAAACTTCTTTGTAAACTCGTTTAAGTAACCAATCATTTCTGCACGGTCACGCCATGATGGTTGAACCGGAATGATTGATGCGTCAAACTGGAAGAATTTACCCATAGCATATGGTAAAGATGTTTTACCAGTACCACTTATACCTTCTAAGATAAGAATCTTAGATGTTGCCATACCAGCAAAGAATGAACTAATAACTTTACGGTCATAATATAGATTTAATCGCGATGCAGAGAAGTTAATGAAACGCGTTACCAAGTCTTTTAAGTTCAACATATCATCTTCTGACATTTGTACAGTTGTAAGTTGGTTATCGTATTGTTCATCAACACTTATTAACTTAACAAAGCGAGAATCCATTCTTTTCTTTCTTTCTTTTTCGCTTTTAGGTGTTTTATCCGCAAAAAGATCTGGATTTAACCCAAAAGATTCCATTTTTAATTGTAATATTTTGTTTTTTTCTTCTGTTAATTCCACAGCTTTTTGCGATAAAATTGCTACTTCTTCTAATAAAACATCTTTTTCAATTTCTTTTTTAGCAAATCTGATGTATTTACGGATGAATTGATACAATCTAATGCCTAGAAATGTTAAAAATGCCAATGTTACAATAAATACAAATATGGCAATTAACCAGTCTAAGACATTAAAAAACTGGCTGTGATCAAAAAACTGATTAAAATACTTAACAACATCATTAAAAAATAAATCGGCAAAAGCCTCAAACAAATGTTTGAAAAAATTGCCGATGTTCTCAAATAAATTTCTAATGAAGTTGATATAGTAACTTGAAAATTCAACCATTGTTACACCTCAACTTGTTCTTCGAGTTTATATTTTACTATTTTTTATTGTTAGCTTCTTGTTCTTTTCTTAATTCTTCAAGTAATTCTTGACGCATACGTTCTTTTTCTGCTTCTTGGTTAGATTGATATTCTTGAACAAGTTTTTCTTTTTTAACTTGATAGAAATCTTTAAATAGAACGTATACTTGCCATGCAAGTAATAAGAACATTGGTAAGATGACTAATAAGCCAAATCCAAGTCTTGTTTGAACAAAAGCTAATAATGATCCTAAGCCAGAGATTTTACCTTTATATACTGCAAGTGCACCGTCTCTATTGATGGCAGGGTCAATTTTACCAGGATCGCCATCATATTTATCACCACGTGTAAATATTAGGCCACCATCTTCATTTGGATCATTGATAATTCTATGGGTATTCAAAGCGTTGATGCGTTGGTCAAAGAATGTAATTACGTCGCCTTGCTTAAGGTTTTGTCTTGATTCATCATTAAGTAATTTAACAAAGATTAAACTATTTTGTTTAAATGAATCTTTTTGTGTACCTTCCATCGAATCAGATTCTACTGCTAGAAATCCGTATCCAAACAGGTTTGGAATATCCTCTCTATCTTTGGATGTAATAGTAATTATTGAGAAAATCAGTAAAAATACTATCAATCCATAGAAAATAATATTTAATACAATCTTAAACGCTTTATTTTTAGACGCATTTTCCATTATTTTATCGCTCCTTAAGCATTTTCTTATATGTATTCTACATTAATTTTTAAATATTGTCTATGGATTTTTGTGTTTGATAGGCAATTATTGGGTT
>Ga0265295_1004788_pt1 | contig 17933 bp, 14 predicted proteins | sample Munlansysbiofilm_FD_192503 | JGI IMG/M metagenome (GOLD analysis project Ga0265295, IMG submission 192503) | Leachate microbial communities from a municipal landfill in Southern Ontario, Canada - Methane capture system biofilm | ecosystem: Engineered > Solid waste > Landfill > Unclassified ...
TGGGCTTCGGCAAGGGCGGTGACAATGCGCACCAGTTCCTGCTGGGCATGCAGGACTGCGTCGTCGCGACTGACCAGGCCATTGTGAAGAATGATCCCGAGCGCCGGCAACACAGCCAGGAGCACCAAGCTGAAAAACATGCCGCGAAAAGACTGAAAAACGGCCAGACGCATGAAAACCTCCCCGACCCAAGGCAAAATGCATTGATGGCGGACGAATTCTCCATAGCGCGCTGAAATCAAAAAGGGAAGGAAAGGTCTCGTATGGGCCAAAACCCGGACCCGAAGCGCTCAAAACCAGCCGGGCGCAGCGAAACTTACCTTTAGTGGAAGCTGGGTGCGACGGTTGTCCCGGCCAGGAACCGCCGAAACTCCTTCGCCGGCCTCGTAAAGTTGAATCGCCGCTCCTGCCGGACACACACCGATTTTCAGGCGGTCCGCGGCGATTCAACAAACGATGCCTGGCTCAGTCAGACAGTCGCCGGTCCCTGGCCGGGACAACCGCCACACCCCGCGCTCATTTCATTATTCTACCAGCCTATGATCATTCTGCTTTTTTCCGGAAAAGCCTTCTTGACCTGTTTGGCGACGGCGTAGGAGGCCCAGATAACCAAAGGAGAAAGGATGGGCAAAAGATGCATCCCGTACAAAGGCCTGTAATGGGATTGAATCGTCGAAATAAGATAGATGATCCAGCCGTGCAAAAAATAGATGGCAAAACTGGACGCGGCCAGGGTCTTCAAAAGCGTGCTGTCGACATGCTCGTACTTGTGCAAGAAAACCATGAAATACACGCAAAGCACCTGCTTCTGTATAAAACCTATGTCGATCCAATTGAATTCGAAAGGATTTTTTTGCAGATTTCCGTTGGCCTCAAAAAATATAGCCTGCACTACAGCCAAAAAAACAACACAACCTAAAAGATATAAATCCTTTCCTTTGAATTTATCATAAATAAAATCACGCTCCATTGAGCACAGAATTCCAAACATGTAAACCGGTGAAAAATATATAACTGACTGCAGTATCGACCAGTTATTAATAGGTCGATGCATAAAAATTGAAACAAAAGAAAGAAAAATCACAATATATATCTTATATGTTGTATTAATTTTTATAAAATAAATAAATACAGGAGATATGATAAACATGGTCATGATGAATGGAATATACCAATACACCATTACTCCGCCATACCAATAATAAAGAAGAATCGGCCGCAAAATTCTGTCATAGAAAGAACCAGTTGAGCCAAAGTAAAATTCTGGAAAAGGCTCCTTGAGAACCAACGCCAAGGCGATGGGAAGTACGGACAATATGAGATACGGGACATACACATTCTTGAATTTCTTTTGCAAAAATTTACGATAGACAAATTTCGGATAAAAAACGTGATGGAAAAGAAATCCGGAAATGAAAACAAAGAGCGATGTCCCTCCGGAAATGAGGTTGGCCAGTACCTTCTCGCCAAAGGTGTCAATAGGCCACCAACCGGCAATGCCGTAACAATGGCCGACGACGATCGAAACGATGGCCACGGCACGAAAATACTCAAATGATCTCAGATGCATAAAATTTTACTCTACTGGTTAGATAGCAAGCGACCCGTCGAAATAATCGCCACTACCGGACGCCGAAAGAAAATTCCCGGCCCCCGCTTCGTGTCCGTTCTCGTCCCGCGACACGCCCCATGATTCCTCGGCTGGCCCGAAAACTGCTTGGATCGAGCCAAAGCCTTTGCCACGACATGATTTTGACACGGAGACGTCTCATGAGCCTTCTTGATCCCATTCATCTGATGACCCTGATGGGCACCACCCCTGAACGAAAAAGCCGCAATGCTGCTCTGGCTGGCGGGTTTCAGAACCACATGCGCCAGGCCCTCGGGAACAGAGACATGCGCGAACTGAATTCGAGCATGGGAGGGGGTTCCATGGAAAATACCCTCATGCAGGACGCCCTGAACGGATTGGCCGCCATCATGCGGCACGAGCAGCTGGCCACCGGAAAAAGCGGGCGTGCCTCGGGCAAACAACCCGCCATCGGCACCCTGTCCTCGACTTTCGAATCCGGCGACCAGGGCGTAAACGCCATCGGGTACGACAGAAATGGCGGAACCTCCTACGGCACCTATCAGATCGCGTCCAAGCCCGGGACCATGAAAGGCTTCATCGAATTTTTGCGCGACAAAGAACCCGCCTGGGCTAAAAAACTCAAAGCCGCCGGCCCTGCGGACACGGGCTCGACCAAAGGGCGCATGCCCGATGCGTGGCGAAGCATCGCGGCGGAAAACCCGGAAAAATTCGGCGAACTGCAGCGGGAATTCATCGAAGCGACCCACTACGCTCCCGCTCGCGACAAGATTTTGGCGCGCACCGGCATCGATATGGATACCATGCCAACGGCCGCCCGCGAAGCTCTGTGGAGCACCGCTGTGCAGCACGGACCGGCCGGAGCGGCCAGAATATTCAGCCGGACCATCAAATCCATAGGCTCCGGCCAGAGTGAAAACGAATTCGCACAAAAGCTCATCGACAAGGTCTACGAAAACCGCAAATCGCAGTTCGGCTCTTCCACGGCCAGCGTGCAGGCCAGCGTGAAAAACCGCATGAACGTCGAAAAAGAAATGGTTCTGGCCATGCTGGATAACGAAAGTCAGTCCATGGCCTGATCGCGGCCTATCTTCTTGGTGAAATACAGGATGTCCTCACCGGGGGCGTAATAATCGCCAATGCGGGCTTCCATCTGAAATCCGCAGGACAGATAAAACCGATGCGTCGGCGCATACTGCTCCCTGGATGAGGTTTCAGCGATGAGCTTGCCTCCGCCCAAGTCCTTCAAACGTTCCTCCACTTCCAAAAGCAGCAACTTTCCCAGTCCCCGTCCACGCATGGATTCGCGCACCGCCACCCAATAGAGATCAAAGGTGCAGGCGGTGCATGGCGTTGGGCCATAGCAGGCATAGCCGAGGCTGCGACCTTGCGGGGAGTCGGCGAAGACAAAAAAATACCCGCTCTCCTCCCCTTTGGTCAGGTGCTCGGCCACCAACTCTTCAGCCACGTCCACCTCCGCCCTTGAAAAAAATGCCGTGGAAGTCACGATCTCGCGCACGGCCAGGCGATCCTTATCACGCACCCGGTCCCGAAAGAGTATTTCAGACACGGCGCCCTTCCTTCATTTTTCCCGAGCGTTCCAAGGCGTCGAACACGATCTCCTGGACCAGCGCCGCGTGGTCCAGACCCGCGCGACAAGCCGCGGCCGCGAAGCCCGCGTCCGGCGTGATGCAAGGATTTGGATTGACGTCGATGACGAAGATTTGTCCGGGACCCGCGACGCGAAAATCGATGCGCGCATACCCGGCCAGATTGAAAAGCTCCCAACAAGCAAGGCCTATGCGCCTCATCTCCGAAACTAGGTTCTCTTCCCCATCCAGATCGAAACTGCGGACCGAGGCGGCGTAGTCCGTGCTGCCCTGGTCCCACTTGGCCGCATAATGCAGTATGGCCGGGCCGGGCATCGCTGGGTCGAAAACCATCTCGGCCAACGGAAGGTCGCGCACTCCGCCGCCAGGTTCGGCCAGTAGGGCCAGATTGAATTCCCGGCCGCGCACATACCCTTCAGCCACGCAGTCTCCTCCCATGCGCGGCGCGAATTCCCGCATGAACGCCAACAGTTCTGCGCCTTCCCGCACCTCCACGACGCAGTCCGGGCCCAGCCCCAAGGAAGCGTCCTCGAACCGCGCCTTGATGATATAGGTGCCGGGACCGGGAAAAACTTCCCGTTGCAACTCTCCCATGGTCACTCCGGGAGGAACGGGCAGTCCGGCCGCGTGCATCAGGCGTCCGGCCAGGGCCTTGTCGCCGGCCAGGGCCATGCTGCCTTCGTCCGCGCCGGTAAAGGGTAAACCGGCCTTGCGGAAAAGGGCAGGAGCCATGCAGGCCAGGCTGGCCAGCCCGTGACAGGACTCGACCAGGTTGAAGACGACGTTTGGTCTGCGATGCGCAAGCCCGGCCTCCAGCGCCGACGGGTCGGAGCCGAGAATGTGCTCCGACGTGCGCCAACCGCACCGGGCCAGGCTCTCCCGAACGCTGCGGGCCTGCGCCGCCGTGTCGAGGGCGTCGGGAGAAGCTGCAGCGGGAATGCTTTCACGCACCACGGCCACATGCAAAGGCGTCATAGAGGTTTACCTGCGCCCCGCTTTTCGACCCTGGCCATGGCCGACTCCATGATGGCGGCGATCAGCTCGCCATATCCCAGCCCAATCTTGCCGCACAGAATGGGCAAGTCGGAACTCTCGGGATTGAGCCCGGCCAACGGGTTGACTTCGATGAAACGGGCCTGCCCCAGAACGTCCAGCCGCACGTCGATGCGCCCCGCATCCAAACATCCCAGAGCCTGCCAGGCGGCGCGGGCCACTTCGGCGGCCTCTAGGGCCAGGTCATCGACGGCCAGTTCGTAGAGCGCCCGCTCCCGCCACTCCTGCTTGTTGGCGTAGGTATAGGCGCAGGCGTCGCCCCGAGCCGTGGCCAACACCTCCATGACCCCGAGCACCCGGCACTGTGCGCCGCTGCCCAAAATGCCAACGGTGAACTCCCGGCCCGGCAGAAAAGTCTCCACCAGCGCGGGCTGGCAAAAGGTATCCAGAATGTGGGCACAGACCTCGCGCAAGGCCTGCCGATCCCTGACCAGGGATTTGTCGCTCACGCCCTTGCTCGACCCTTCGGCCACTGGTTTGACAAAGAGCGGAAAGGGCAGGTCAACGGCGTCCACGTCTTCCACGCTGCTTACGATCCTGAATTCGGCCGTGGGCACGCCGTGCGCCCGCAGCACCGCGTTGGTCCAGCCCTTGTGCAGGGACAGGGCCAGCACTTCGGGTCCGGAAAAGGTGTACGGGATGTCCCAGGCATCGAGCAAGGCCGGAACCTGGGCTTCACGCGCCAGCCCGCGCATGCCTTCGGCGAAATTAAAAACCATGTTCCAGCGTCGGCCCTCGGTCAGAAGACGCGCCAGCGGCATCACCCCGCCGACCAGCTCCACCTCGTGGCCCAGGGAGACAAGGGCCTGCCGGATGGCCTCGACGGTGACGGGGCTGTCCAGCTCCGCCACCTCATCCTTGCCGTATCCCCTGTCCAGATAATCCTCTTGCAGGTCATAGGTCATGCCAACGAGCACGGAGCCTCCCGCAATCCAATCTGATCGGGATAATGAAAGATCCGGTTCTCGTAATTGCGCAACGCCACGCCCTCGCTGTCGCGGCCCTGGAAGTAGTCCGGCTGCAACGGCACCTTGCCCCCGCCGCCGGGAGCATCGATGACATAGGTCGGGATGCAGTAGCCCGAGGTGTGCCCGCGCAGCCCCTGGATGATGGAGAGTCCGGTGTCCACTGGGGTGCGGAAATGGCTAGATCCCGGAATCGGGTCGCACTGATACAGATAATACGGCCTGACACGGTTGCGGACCAGGCCGTGCATGAGCCGCTTCATGGTATTCACGTCGTCGTTGACGCCGGAAAGCAGCACGGTCTGGCTGCCGAGCGGGATGCCCCCGTCGGCCAGACGGTTGCAGGCCAGGGCCGTATCCGGGGTGATCTCGTCGGGATGCGTAAAATGAAGGCTGATAAACAGGGGATGATAGCGACGCAGCATGCGCACCAGCTTGGGCGTGATGCGCTGGGGTAGCACTGCCGGAACCTTGGAGCCGATACGAATGATCTCTACATGGGGGATGGCGCGGAGCTGGGACAGGAGCCATTCGATCTTCATGGCCGACAAGGTCAGCGGATCGCCACCGGAAAGAAGCACGTCGCGCACTTCATCGTGCTGGCGGATATAGTCCAGGGCGGCCTGCCAACTGCCCATGTCAGAGCGGTGCCCGGCCTTGCCCACCAAACGCGAGCGCGTGCAGTAGCGGCAATAGGTCGAGCAGAACTCCGTGACCAGAAAGAGCACCCGGTCCGGGTAGCGGTGCACGATACCGGGCACGGGGCTGTGTCCCTCCTCCCCGAGCGGATCGGAGGCCTCGAAAGGCAGGACCAGCATCTCGCGGACATCAGGCAGGATGCAGCGGCGCAAGCTCTCGCTGCGGGACGCAACCCACAGGTAATACGGCGTGGCTGCGGCAGGCAGGCGGCGCTTGCTCTTCTCGAACATCGGGGCGCTGACGCAAAGAATCCTGGCCATGGCTTCAACGGACGTCACTCGGTGCCTGAGCTGCCAGCGCCAGCTGTCCCAGTCCTTTTGCGTGGCACCGGGAAAATGGGTGTTCATGAAATTTTTGCGATGGGCCCAGACGCTGAGCTCATGGTCATCAAAAGAAGGGGATAAAGAGGGAGGCTCGGCTAGTTCCTGGCCCAATTCGGAAGGCTCTGTCGTAACAATTTCGACAACGTCCATGGTTTCCTCTTAGCACGTAAAATTTTTCAAAAAATGAAACCGCGCCTGTCCAAAACAACATATTAAAATAACTAAGTATTACTACCAACAACTATCCATGCGCGCCCACCCGCAAAAGCGGGGCAAAACGCATGTCCGCTGATGCGACGGCTCATATGCCTTTCCCAAATCCTTGTCATCAGATTGAGGGGGGCAAGAGTGCATATTTTTTATGAATCCGCAAAAAAAAATCCGACTCTTCGCACGCGGGTCTGGAAACTGGCCGCCACCGGGGCCAGCCCCTACGGTGTCGTCCCAGCAATGGAAGGTATTCATCTTGCCCCCTGCCCACTCGTAGCACCGCCCAGCGGGCCGATTCGATCCGGGCCGGGGTCGGCAACTGTCTGACTGATCCAGGCATCGTTTGTTTTCCCGTCGCCTCTCACCCGGAGCACGGCTGCGTCTTCGACAGCAGCGACGGAAAAACAGTACGAGGCCCGCGAAGGAGTTTTGGCGGCCCCGGCCCGGATCGAACCGGCCCGCGGCCGCGCTGGCGCAGCCAAATTAGTGGACGCTGGGTGTGACGGTTGTCCCGGCCAGGAACCGCCGAAACTCCTTCGCCGGCCTCGTAAAAGTTGAATCGCCGCTCCTGCCGGACACACACCGATTTTCAGGCGGTCCGCGGCGATTCAACAAACGATGCCTGGCTCAGTCAGACAGTCGCCGGTCCCTGGCCGGGACAACCGCCACACCCAGCCCTTATTTCAATTTCAATTATATTTTCAATGAAAAAAGGTTGTTAGCTGCTAATGGCTAACCCCGAAAGTCGAGTCATTATTCTAAAGGAAGGCTATTCAGGCTTTGAGGACACGATACGCTTGTAGGTTTCAAGCAGTTCGACAAAGGCGTCATGGTCGCCGCCCTTGTCCGGGTGCATGGCCATGGCCTTCTTGCGGAAGACGCGGGCGAATTCACGCCGGGTCATGTTTCTGATCTCGGCCATACCCATGCCAAAAAGCGCGCGCACCCGCTCCGGGGCAACGGGCTTCGGACGCGGCCGATGGCGGCGAAAATCATTCATGAAATCCTGAAAGATTTTCGCAAAGCCGTCCGTGACAGGGAAATCGCAGTCGAAATGCAGGCAGGCGTAACGCTTGAGATAGCCTTTAGCGCCCCCTGACAGCCCGAACCCGAAGGCGGGGTCATGGTACAGGAGGCAGAATTCGTGCATGAACGCCTCATCCAGCTTGGTCTGATCCAGGGCCTCGGGCATGGTCCTGGCCGTGAGGCTCGTGAAATGACGTTGCAGATTGAAGGAGGCATGGACGTAATGCCGCGCCTCCTCACGAGGCAGGGACGCCTCCATGCGCATGAAAAGCTGTTCGATCTCGTCCCGGCCTTTGCCCAGGAGTCGCAAAAAAAGCTTGGGGCTGACGTTGTCGATGCGGCCAAGGCTCATTTCGCCCGAACGCAAATAGGCCATGCGCCTACGGTCGAAGGGACTCAGGGCCAGGACTGCGTCTTCCTGAGCGCGGGTCGGTACTGTCCGCTTCCATGTTCCGCCCCGACCGCCGCCACCAGTAAACCCCGAAGGCGCGAACGGAGCAAACGCATCGTCCAGGGCGTCCATATCCAGATCCAGACGGGCCAGAGCTTCGAGCAGTTCCTCGGCATAGGAAATTCCAAAGCGGTCGAAGCGGACCATGCGCCCAGGACTTGCGCCCAGATCAGCCAGCGTCTCGAACCCGAGCCCGCCGGCAAGGGGCACCGAGCGCCGCAGTTCATAGCGTACACTCCGCCCCTCCCTGAGCACCGCCACGTACATGTCAGTCCACCACCCGCCAGTTAAGGGCCTGCCCGGCCAGATAGGGCACCACAGACCCGATGTTCTGCGGCACGGCCCACTCCCGGCGTTCAAGCCGCACGTCCCTGGCCATGGGGATCAGGCCATAGGCAGCGCAGGCCCGGTCCGAGACAAAGGCCTGCAGGCGGTCCAGGGCGTCCATGTCCTCGAAAAGAGCGGCCAGGGCGGGCAGGGCCACGGGCGCGGAAAAAATTCCGGCGGCGCAGCCCGGAGCCTCCTTGGCTGAAACAGGATGCGGAGCCGAATCGCTGCCGAAAAACGCCCGTGGGTGGCCCATCGCCGCCCGGCGCAGGGCGTCGCGGTCTTCAGGTCGCTTGGCCACGGGCTTGCAAAAAAGATGCGGACGCATGAGTCCGCCCAGAACGTCGTCGAGGGTGATAAGCAGGTGATGCAGGGTGATGGTGGCGAACAGGTTCTCGAAGCGGTCCACAAGCTCCATCCCGGCCCTGGTGGTGACGTGCTCAAGGACGATGCGCAGACGGGGAAACGCCCGCGCCCACTTTTCGACCACGGGCAGAAAAACCGTTTCGCGATCCATGACAAACCCGCACCCCTCACCGTGGATGAGCAGCGGGATGTCCAGCTCCTCCATGATGGCCAGAGTCGCGTGAGCCTGCCTCATATCAGCCAGACCAGCCTCGGAATTGGTGGTCATTCCGGCGGGATAGAGTTTGAGTCCGATAATGTGCGGCCTTGCGGCCAACAACTCGGCCCTGGAGTAGGTCCGAAAAAAAAGGGTCATGAGCGGAGTGAAGGATTCTCCCGTCACGCGAAGTATTTCCTGGCGATAGTCCACAACCTGCGCAAGGCTGGTCACGGGCGGGGTCAGGTTGGGCATGACCACGGCGGCCGCGAAGTCCCGGGCCGTATGCGGCGCGACCAGGGCCAGCATGTCGCCCTGGCGCAGATGGACGTGCATGTCCATGGGGGAATGCAGGATCAGCATAACACCTCCGAGAAACATCATTATATCAGCAAAGAAGATAGGCAAGCCCGGCGTACCGGGCCAGCTTGCCCAAAAGTACCGGAGGAACGAAGCGGCCAAGTGGCAGACCGAAAAGACCGGCCACGGCGCAAAGCGGATCTCCGATTACGGGAGCCCAAGCCAAAAAGAGGCTCCACGAGCCGTAGAGGGCGAAAATGCGCTCCGCCCGCTCCCGCTTCAAGTCGGAAAGGCCCAGCAGGCGAGACAAAAAAACGTCGCTGCCCCACCGCCCCACTGCCCAGGTGGTTACCGCGCCCAGGGTGTTGCCCAGGGTGGCCGTGGCCACGCAGGCCACGGGATCGGCCCCGGCAAGGATCAAGGCGGCAAGACCGGCCTCGGACGCCACGGGGAAAATCGTGGCCGCGAGAAAGGAAAGCGCAAAAAGGCCGTAGAGTCCGTATTGAAGCAAGAGGTCCTGCATGTCAGGAGGTGAACAAAAAAGCGTTGGGCGTGGAGGCGACCTGCGGCATTCTGCCCAGCACCCGCACGGCGTTGTCCGTCATTTCCTCACGGGTCGCCCCGCGCGCCAGCTCCGGCCAGAGGCTGTGTCCGTAGACGAAATTGGCGGCCAGATAGGGCAGGAATTTCTTGTACATCTTGATGGCCCGGGCCGGCTCGAAATGCCTCCAGATGGCGTCGATGAGATCAATCGCAGTGCGCAGGAAAATGTCCTCGCCCGGCTCGAAGCCACCTGCCAACTGGGCGAAAATCCAGGGCCGGGCAATAGCCATGCGCCCGATGGAAACCCCGGCGCAACCCGTCTGGGCAATCATGCGGGCGCAGTCCGCGCCGGAAAAGGCGTTGCCGTTGCCCAACACGGGAATGCTCACAGCCTGGGCCACAAGACGGATATGCTCCCATTTGGGCGGACGGGATCTGCGATCAGGAGCGATGCGCGGATGAAAGGTCAAAAGGTCCGCGCCCGCGTCCTCGAAGCGTTTGGCCAGATCGACGGCCAGGTCCGGGGAGTTCTCCCAGCCGCTGCGAAACTTGACCATGACCGGACAGCGCACGGCCCCCCGCACGGCCCGCACAATGGCCACGGCACGCTCAGGGTCTTTCAGCAGCGCCGCCCCGTAGCCCTTCTTGCAGATGGCGGCCACGGAGCAGCCCATGTTGATGTCCACGCCCATCAGCCCTTCGGCCTCAATGCGCCTGGCCGCTGCGGCCATGACTTCAGGCTCCCCTCCGAAAATCTGGCAGACAAGACGTGCCGCCTCCTGATCGCGCCAGCGGAACACGGGCGAATGATGGCGGCTCTCCTGCGGCACGGCGCGGGCGTTGCACATCTCCGTGACCATGAAGCCAAAGCCCCCGAATTTGCCGAGTACCTCGCGAAACGCCACGTGCCCCAGCCCGGCCATGGGGGCCAGGACAAGAGGCGAAGGCAAGGTCATGGAACCCACTCTCAAGGGCGTGGAAAACAGGGACATTTCAGGCATGGGCAGGGCTCCATGAAAACCGGAACAACTCAGGGGAAAATCAAGAAAGCGCCCTTCTGAAAAAAGAGCGCTCAAGCGGAAGAAAAAGGGTCAGGGCAGCAGAAGATCCCTGACGACAACCGAGCCGGTGGCCACCTGTACCAGGGCCAGCGCCACGGCCACGGCATTGAACACTCCGTGCACCAGAGGCAGGTAACGCCGCTCCATCCGTTTGCGATCCATGATCACGCCGGTGATGTATCCGGCGGCGATGCAGGGCATCATGAGCTGGCCGAACCAGTAGTGGTTGCCGGTGACTCCGTTGTGTCCCCATTTCGTGCTCACCGCGTACTGGCCCAGGACCAGGCCGCTCATCCACAGGATATGCGCGTACTTGCCAAGCCGGACATGCTCCGCCCACATGAACTTCCCTTTTTTTCCCAGATGGTTGGCCTGAAAACGCGGCCAACCGAGGGACAGGACGTAGAGGGCCAGAAACGTGGCCGCGAGTTGGAGCAAGGGATGGATCCAAAGCATTGAGCACTCCTTGAACAGGCCGCCCCAAAATGGCAATCTGCTGCGTCAGCGAAAAAATCCAGACCGCTTATGTAGAAGGCTACACCGCGCGCCCTGGATTTTTTTCGCTTCCTTGCATCTCACCATTTTTAAACGACCTGTGAATTTTGATTTTTTTAGTCAGTTAAATAACTGCATGCGGGCAAAAGCGGTCGTAGCGACGAATCGGCTGGGGAGTGCATAGATGAGGGGGGCAAAATTGACAAGCGCACCCCTCCTCATAGGCCCGGACGTCAAGCGGCTGCTGTATCCCCGCCACCCTTGCGCCGGGCGAACCTGGCGCGCGCGCCGTCATGCAACGAACAGAGCACCGGCACCACGACCAGGGTCAGCATCGTGGCCACCAAAAGGCCGAAGATGACCGCCACGGCCATGGGCCCCCACCATTGCGCCGACTCTGATTCGGTGATCAGCTCCATCTTGAAGAAGTCAAAGCTGATGCCCAGCGCCATGGGCAAAAGGCCCAGGATGGTCGTGATGGCCGTAAGCAGGACAGGCCGAAAGCGGGTCAGTCCGGCCGTGAGCAGGGCCTCGCGGGTCTGCATCCCCATTTTTTTGAGTTGCTCGAAATAGTCGATGAGCACGATGGCGTTGTTGACGACCACTCCGGCCAGGGAAATGACGCCCACTCCGGTCATGATGACGCCAAAGGCCGTGCCGGTGATCAGAAGGCCCGCGAACACGCCAATGAAGGACAACACCACGGAAGTCAGCACGATGAGCGGCGTGACCAGGGAATTGAACTGCGCCACGAGCACCATGAAGATGAGAAAAATGGCCGCGACAAAGGCTTCGCTCAGAAATTCCTGGGCTTTGCGCTGCTCTTCCTGCTCGCCGGCGAAACCGTAGGTGTACCCGCGCGGCCAGGACAGGGTTTTGAGCTTTCCGTCCAGTTCGCGGATAATGTCGTTGGCCAGACGACCACTGACATCGGAGGAGACCGTGACCACCCTTTTCTGGTCCTTGTGGTTGATGACTCCAAGGCCGCTGGCAAACTCCACCCGAGCCAGGGTGGTCAGCGGCACCGGATCGCCGTCTGGACCCGAGACCGTGATGCGCCGCAGGGACTCCACCGACTCCCGGTCCTTGCGCGGCAGCTTGGCCACGATATCGTACTCGTCCTTGCCCTCTCGGTACACCCCGACCTTGGCGCCATTGACGGCCGACTTCACGGTGTAGGCCACTGTATAGGCATCGAGGCCCAGCAAGGCGGATTTTTCCTTGTCCACGCGGACCTGGATTTCCGGCTTGCCGGTAACCAGATTGTCCTTGACGTCGACGATGCCGGGGATATCGCGCATGAACCCTCGGACCTGTTCGACAATGGAGGCCAGAATCTGCATGTCTTCGCCGTAAATCTCCAGGCTGACCGGGTCCCCGGTGGGCGGGCCGTCGTCTTCCTTCTCCACCCGCAGTTCGGCGCCCGTGATCAGGGCGGCAAGCTTGCCCCGCACTTCGGTGATGATCTCCGAGGAGTGGCGTTCGCGCTCTGCAATGGGCCTGAAATCAAGAGTCACGGAACCCAGATGGGTGCCGCTTCCGCCGCCTGCGAAACTCCCGCCCGTGGCCGCGCCCGTGCCGCCGATGACGTAGCGCACGTCCCCGTATTCGGAACAGACATTTTCAATGACCCGGATATACCGATCCGTGGCGTCAAGATTGGTGCCCACGGGCAGTTTGACGTTGGCATAGGCCCGCTTGGGTTCGGTATCGGGAAAAAACTCCACGCCCTTGCCGAATTTTCCGAAAGCCAGGGCCGAACCGAAAAACATGATGAGGCAAATCCCGAGCACCAAAGCCCTGTGCTTTAGGGACCAGTCCAAAAGCCAGAGATAGACCCGTTTTGATCTGGATCGCGCCACATTGCCGTCATCCGCGAAACGCGGCGCCGAGGCGGTCTGGTAGCGCGCGGACAGGACCGGATTGACCACCAGCGCCACGAAAAGCGAACCCGTGAGCGCCAAAATCACGGTCTTGGGCAAAAACGACATGAACCCGCCCATGATGCCGGGCCAGAAAATCATGGGAAAAAACGCGCCCACAGTGGTCAGGGTCGAGGTAATGACCGGCCAGGCCACCTCGCTGGTACCGTCCAGGGCGGCCTGGAAACGGCTCTTGCCCTCCTGCATGTGGCGATAGATGTTCTCCACGATGACGATGCCGTTGTCGACCAGCATGCCCAGTGCCAGGATGAGGGAAAAAAGGACGACCATGTTCAGGGTGATGTCCAAGAGGCGCAGGAGCGCGAAAGTGATGAGCATGGACAAGGGAATGGCCACGGACACGAACACGGCCGAGCGCCCGCCGATGAAGATCAGCACAACGCAGAGGACCAGGATGAGGCCGGTCAGGATGTTGTTCTCAAGGTCCGAGACCATGCTGCGGATGTCCTCGGCCATGTCCGCGGTCAGGCTGATGGTCAGCGTGGGCGGCAAAAGAAGACGCATCTCGTCCACAACGGCACTGATCTGGTCGTTGATGTCGATGATGTTTTCGCCGCTGCGCTTGATGACCTGCAAGGTCACGGCGTTCTGGCCGTTCAAGCGGCTATAGGTCGTCGGGTCTTTGTAATGATCCCGGATGGCCGCCACATCGCGCAGATAAACGGGCTTGCCGTCGCGCACGAAGGCCACGATGGAGTCTATCTCCGCCGGAGTCTGAAAATCCTCGGGCACACGCACCTGATATCGCATGTCGCCGATGTCCATGTACCCGCCGGGCATGTTCACATTGCCCCGCTCCACGGCCTGAAGCATGGAAGTAAACGGCACCTTGTACGCGCCCACGCGGTCCAGGTCGAACTCCACGTGAATTTCGCGCTCAAGCCCGCCGATGATGCGGGCGTCGAGTACGCCGGGAATGGACTCGAAACGGTCTTCCAGGTCCTCGGCAAAGACCTTGAGCCGTTTCAGGCTGAACGGGCCGGACAGGACCACCTGGATGATGGGCATGTCGGAAAAGTTCATCTCCGTGACCAGGGGGTCGTCTTCGAGGTCCGAAGGCAGATCGCCGGAAGCCTGATCGACCTTGTCGCGGACCTTCTGCAGGGCGTCGTCGATGTCCTCGCTGGGCAAAAACTTGATGGCAATGGTGGACTCGCCGTCGTCGGACTGCGAGGTCAGTTCCTCCACCCCCTCCAGCCCCTTAAGCTTGCGCTCCAGAGGAATGGTCACCAGCTTTTCCATGTCCTCGGGTGCCACCCCCTCGTAGGTGGTGGTCACGAAGATGTAGGGAATCTGGATGTCGGGAGCGGCCTCACGCGGCAGTTTGACGTAGCTGTAGAGCCCCGCCACGATGATCAGCAGCAGGGAAACCATGACCAAAGGCTGTCTGCGCTGTGCGCCCTCGTTCAGGATCATCGCACGTTCACCTTGGTGCCGTCTTCGACTTCCCTGTGTCCGGCGATGATGATCCTGTCGCCAGGCTCAAGGCCCTCAAGCACCTGCACGCGGTCACCCTCGATGACCCCGAGTTCCACGGTGCGGGCAACGGCCTGCCCGTCCTGCTCCACGAAAACGATCCGCTCGCCGCCCTTGTCCTGCACGGTGAAAAGCGGAGCGGTCACGGCATTTTCTATCAGACGGCGCAAAAAAGCCCCGCGCGCGATCATGCCGGGCCGCATGGTGCCGTCCGCATTGTCCACAACCACGCGGACCTGAAAGGTGCGGGTCGCGGGATCGGCTTTCCAGGCCACAAAATCGATCACCCCCTCCCACTGCCTTTCGGGATAGGTATCAAGCTGCACCAAAACCTTTTGGCCTTGAGCCAGGAAGCGCACGTCCCCTTCGGGCACGTCGAAGTTGACGCGCATGGTCGCCACGTTGACGATGTCCGCCACGGGATCGCCCTCTCCCACGAATTCCCCGGGATCGACATGCAGCTTGTTGACCACCCCGGCCAGGGTCGAGGTCACGGAGCCGTGGCTGTAGGCCACTTCGGCCTCGCGCAGGAGCGTCTGCGCCGAAGTCAGTTCATTCTGCGCCTGGTCAAGCTCCTCTTTGGCAAGGACGCCCCTGGCATAGAGGTCGCGTCTGCGCCGCAACTGGTCCTCGGCCAGGCCAAGGTTAGCCCGCGCGCGGTCCCGGCCGGCCTCAAGCGCCGCAAGGTCGATGCGGGCGATGGTTTCGCCGACGCTTACCGCGTCCCCTTCGGTCACCCCGGTCCATTCCACCACCCCCCCCCGCTGCGCGGCCAGGCGGACGTCATGCAAAGCCTCGGTCTGTCCGGGCAGGACCAGCACGTCGCGCATGGTCACACCCCTGACTTCCTCCACCGCCACATTGACCACAAAGAGGGGTTTATCGGGAACCGAAGCATTGGAAACCGGAGAATCCCCAGGCTCACCAGAGCACCCAACGAAAAAAACGCACAGACAAACAACAAGACGCAGCAGCATATTCTTTCCTCAACCCATATGTACTCTTGAAAGACTGGGATTCCCGCCTACCCATGCCGGGTACACGTTCGCAAAAATGACACTCAGATTCGCGGACGACATTTTGCGCTGGCCGCAATGACCACACCCACTTAAACCAAAATCTCTTCCTCAAACCCTCCCACGGTCCTCGGGGTGAGGGGCGAGAAAGATTCGAGGGCAAGCAGCCAACATCTCATCCTCTTCCCCACGGTCCTGGGGGTAAGTGGTTGGAAAGGTTCGAGTGCAAGGAGCGTGATAAAAAACGAAGCCGAAGTGTAGCCTTCTACATGAGGTTTCGTTTTTTATCGCAGCGACGCAGCAATCGGGCCTTTCCAGCCGCTTACCGCCCGTAGAGATCTTCGAAGCGGACAATATCGTCTTCGCCCAGGTACCCGCCAACCTGCACCTCGATGAGTTCGAGCGGAATCTTGCCCGGATTGGCCAGGCGGTGCACCGCGCCCAGGGGCAGGTACACGGATTCGTTCTCGCGCAGCAGGATCTCTTCGCTGTCGCGGGTGACCACCGCCGTGCCCTGGACCACGACCCAATGTTCGGCGCGATGAAAATGTTTCTGCAGGGACAAGACCTGCCCCGGCGTGACCACGATGCGCTTGACCTGATAGCGCTCGCCGTCGCCGATGGACTCGTAATGCCCCCAGGGCCGGAAGACCTTTTTGTGGGACACGGCCTCGATGCGGTTTTCGGCTTTAAGCTTGTCCACGATCTTCTTGACTTCCTGCACCCGGTCGCGCGGCGAGATGAGCACCGCGTCGGAGGTTTCGACCACGATGTGGTTTTCAAGGCCGACAGCGGCCAAAAGGCGCGTCTCCGCGTGCAGATAAGAGTCGTGCACGTCGCAGAGCACCACGTCCCCCTTGGTCACATTGCCGCTCTCATCCTTGTCTCCAGCCTGCCACAGGGCGTCCCAGGAACCCAGGTCGTTCCAGCCGCAGGACAGGGGCACCATGACGCCCTTGTCGGTCTGCTCCATGACCGCGTAATCCACGGAATCCTCGGGACAGGCGGCAAAGGCCTCACGGTCCAAGCGCAGAAAATCCAGGTCGCGTCCGGCCTTTTCCAAGGCGCTGCGGCAGGAAGCAACGATGGCCGGGGCGAACCGGTCCAGTTCGGCCAGCACGGCCCCAGCCCGGAACACGAACATGCCCGAGTTCCAGAAATACTGTTTTGATGCGACATACCCTTCTGCCGTGGCCAGATCGGGTTTTTCCACGAAACGTTCTATGACCCGGGCCGTCGAATCTTCGAGGGCCGGACCTTGGAGAATGTACCCATAGCCGGTTTCGGGAGCCAAGGGGACAATGCCAAAAGTAACCAGATGGTTTGTGGCCGCATGCCTTGCGGCCTGGCGCACGGCGGCGTGAAACTGCGCCGGGTCGCCGATGAGGTGATCGGCGGGCAGAACGAGAAGCACGGCATCCTTGTCCATGCCCAGGGCCTGCAGGGCCGCGATGGCCACGGCCGGGGCGGTGTTCCTGCCAACGGGCTCAAGGATGATTGCGGCCGGGGAAACGCCCATGGCCCGCATCTGCTCGGCAATGATGAAACGATGCTCTTCGTTGCAAATGATGATGGGCTCGGCCACATCGTCCAGGCCCTGCAAACGCGCCAGGGTGTTCTGGACCAGGGTGTGGGCGTCAACCAGGGGGAGCAACTGCTTGGGATAGAGTTTTCGGGACAGGGGCCACAGCCTCGTGCCTGACCCACCGGCCAGAATGACGGGGATGATCATGTTCCACTCCGGAAGAAGAAATAATGAATAAATCAGAACCGGCCCTATCTACCTCGGATGATGATAAAATCAAATGACAATTTCGCGTCCCGGAACACTTGAGCAAGAGGCGACCGGCTTGCCGGGCCAGCCCGGACCGGCCAGGCAAGCCGGCCAAGGGGTCTGGATTTATGAATGTCTTTGCCGTACAGGAGATCTTCAAACGTCAATCACGGCACGAAACGAGGCGGGATGATGACCAGAAAAGTGATCAATATCTATCCGGATGAACTCGAAGAATTCAGGTCCAAGACCAGAGAGCACGATTATCTTCTGATCGATGTGCGCCAGCCTGGGGAGTTCGCCGAGGGTCACATTCCCGGAGCCCAGCTCCTTCCCCTACCCGAAATTGAGAACCGTATGGTGGAGCTGGACGGCGAAAAGAACCTGATCCTGTATTGCCGCACCGGCGGCAGATCCGCCGTGGCCGCGGCCCTGATCAAGGACGCGGGGGCAAGGCAAGGCGTGCTCTACAATCTTGTCGGCGGCATAGCGGGCTGGGAAGGCAAAG
>Ga0265295_1004789_pt1 | contig 17933 bp, 17 predicted proteins | sample Munlansysbiofilm_FD_192503 | JGI IMG/M metagenome (GOLD analysis project Ga0265295, IMG submission 192503) | Leachate microbial communities from a municipal landfill in Southern Ontario, Canada - Methane capture system biofilm | ecosystem: Engineered > Solid waste > Landfill > Unclassified ...
TTAAATAATAATAAAAATAAAGGAAAAACAATGAAGATAAATATTTCCATAGATATTACACCAGAAGAATTAAGAGAATCCTTTGGACTGCCAGATCTAAACTCATTCAATGAAAATCTTATAAAAAAAATGACCGAAAAAATTCAGTCAGGCACTTTTGATGCTGAAGCAATTTTTAAGTCAATCAACCCTATTTCCAATCCCATTGGTAAAATGTTTATGACTGCGGCCATGAAAAACATGGAAATAATGGCTAAAAAATCAGATAAAAAAAATAAGGACAGCCAAAATCAAGAAACAAACAAAAGCAAGCCTGAAAAATAAGCATTCAGTCAGCTCTAAAAAAAATAATTAAATAAATAAAATAAAATTATTTCAGATATTTAAAAAATTTATTTTTTTGATATTGCATATAAAAAAACACTGTTCTATAATTATGTAAATTCTTAAAAATCATACTTAAGCATAATTTGCTTAAAAAAACCTTCCCAAAAAATGTTAACTTAATTAATGAGGTGACCCATGTCAGCAAAAAAATCCCTTCCCCCAAACCTCCCCTTGGAAAAAAGATTTTCCTATGACGAAAAACTGAACCGTTTTTATGTAAATTTTCAGGATCTGAAAATTGACAACCTGAATGATATTTACAGAATTGAATATTTAGTCGCTCAACACCTTTCAAACCTTGGCAAAAAAGTATCTGCTATTGTCAACTATGAAAATTTCTTTATTGATGAAGAACTTCTTGTTCCCTATTCAAGGATGGTAAACAGGCTGATGGAACACTTTTATGCTGGAGTTACACGCTATACATCATCAGACGGCCTAAAGGAGGATCTTGAAAAAGGATTCAAAGGTGCAAATATTGCACCAAATATATTTGGAACAATAATTGAAGCTGAATCTGCACTGCAGGAACTTCACTAAAAACACTCAAACCGCTTGAAAAGGCGGTTTGAATTTATAAAAATTTACTTTAAAAAAACTTAAATCTCCATTTATTTTAAAAAAATCAACAGCTGAACAAAAAAACAAATAATGGCCGGCCGAAACCTAAAATTTTTTGTTCATATACTGAAGATCAAAAATTTAACCTTTAGGATACATTGAGTATTTTTAGGATTAAATTTTAAACTTTATCCGGAAATGACAAATAAACAATTTTTGTTCAGCAACAAATTACATTACAATAATCTTCCTTAATCATATTTATTAAATCTGCCAGCTTGAAAATAATGAAATTTAGTTTATACTTTTCTTTATTTTCCTAAGCTAAATGTTTCATTTTTTTAAATCTTTAATTAATCTTATTTTCAATCAGAAAACAGGACTTTGAACTTATAATGAAAAAATATATTAAAATAATAGTAATTGCTTCTTTAATAATAATTGCAGCAGCAATTATTATTGGAGTATTTGTAAACAGACGCGGAATTGATCTTCCTGAAAATTCAAACACTATTTCAGCAAAAGGCATAACTTTTGAAAACATGGGAGAAAATTTTCTTTTTTCTTCAGACAAAAGAAAAAAGCTTGAAAAAAAATTTGGAAATGATGTTCTTGAATCATGGACTCCACTTTTGTTTGATGATTTCAGCCAGGATTTTTTAAAAAACCATCTTAAAGAAATTTTTAAAATTTCAAAAAAACTTGAAAACCCTGATCTTAAAGAAAAATCAGGTAAAAATTCAATTAAAATAAAATATCCTTATGTCCAAAAAAATACCGCAATATTTAAAGAAATTTATCTTAGTTTTTCAGGACTTACAAAAAATCCCCTGATTTTTAAAATCAGCAGTTATGAATATGAAAATTTTATAAAAAGTCTTTATGAAAAATTTTCAGACCCTCAAAAAATCACTTTTGATGGTAAAGAATTTTTTTTCTGGAAAAAAGATAATTCAGTAATGATTGCTGAAATAAAAAAAGACAGATTTAACAAGCCTTATCTTTCAATAGTTATTTATTATCTTGAAAATCTAATAAATTTTTTTGACTCAACAGAAATAAAAAATGAAAAAAACATTGAAAATATTTTTTAGCCTGTAACTTTTCAAAATATCAGACATCCATAAAGAGTTTTAAGCCTGATTTTTATTCAGTTTATAATTTAGGTATTGCGAAACTCTTTTTGTTTTCCTAAATTAGAACTGCTAAACAACAATTAAATTTTTTTTACGGAGGTATAATGTCTGATCATAAAATAGTAGTAATAGGCGGTGTTGCCTGCGGTCCAAAGGCTGCCGCAAGAATAAAAAGGCTTAATCCAAAAGCAGATGTAACACTTATTGAAAAAGGTGAAATTCTTTCTTATTCAGGATGCGGAATGCCTTTTTATATTTCAGGTGAAGTTCATGACCACAATGAGCTTATGCAGACTCCAGTAGGTGTTGTAAGGGATTCTCATTTTTTTAAAGTTGTTAAGGACATAAATATTTTTAACAGGACTGTTGCTGAAAAAATCGACAGAGAAAAAAAAATAGTTCACGCACTTAAAATAGACACTGGAGAAAAACTTGAATTCCCATATGATGATTTGGTTCTTGCAACAGGAAGTGAAACTGTAAGGCCTCCAATTCCTGGAATAGACCTTAAAGGTGTAAATATTTTAAGCACAATTGAAGATGCAAGAAAAATAAAGGAAAGGGTTTCAAGATTTAAAGGCAAAAATGCAGTTATAATAGGTGGAGGCCTTATTGGAATTGAGGTTACAGAAGCCTTTGTAAAACAGGGAATGCACGTAACTGTAATAGAAAAGGAAGATCAGCTTCTAAAAAATCTTGCTGACCCTGAAATTTCAATCCATGTAAGAAGAGAGCTTATAAGAAACGGAGTAAACCTGGCCATTGGACAGACTGTAACAGAAATTAAAGGTGATGACTCAAGCGAAGTTTCAGCAGTTATAACAGAAAAAGAAACTTTCCCTGCAGATATAGTCCTTGTTTCCATAGGTGTAAAACCAAATGTCAAACTTGCAAAAGACTGCGGACTTGAAATAGGGGTTACAGGCGGAATTGTAACAGACGAATATCTTCGTACAACAGATAAAAACATTTATGCAGGCGGAGACTGTGCTGAAAATAAAAACAGGCTCACAAACGAAGTAATCTATACTCCAATGGGTTCTACTGCAAACAAACAGGGAAGAGTTATTGGAGACAATATATGCAAAAGAAATACCAAATTCCCAGGAGTTCTTGGAACTGCAATCTGCAAGGTTTTTGATCTTACAATTGCAAGAACAGGACTTACAGAAAAACAATGCATAGAAAAAGACATTAATTACGTAACAGTTTTAACTCCCTCCCCTGACAAGCCCCATTTTCTTCCAGACGCAAAACTTATAATAATAAAACTCATTGCTGAAAATCCTTCAGGTAAAATTTTAGGATGCCAGGTTACAGGTTACGGCGAAGCTGCAAAAAGACTTGATATTGTTGCAGCAGCCATGAGCCACAATGCAACTGTTTTTGATCTTGAAAATTATGACCTTGCCTATGCACCGCCATATTCACCTGCAATGGACAATATTATTGTTGCTGCAAACATTGCTGAAAACAAACTTACAAATACAGGAATGTCGTGCACACCTGAAGAAGTTAAAAAGAAAATGGAAAATAATGAAGATTTTATTTTTCTCGATGTCAGATCCCCGCAGGAATATGAAATGATGAGAATCGAAGATAATAGAACAAAGCTTCTTCCTTTAGGTGTTTTACGGGAAAAAATAAATGAGCTTCCAAAAGAAAAGGAAATTATTGCTTTTTGTAAAATTTCTTTAAGAGGGTATGAAGCTCAGCGGATTCTTGAAGGAGAAGGTTTTACAAATGTAAAATATATGGACGGCGGAGTATTATGCTGGCCATATGAAAAATATGTAAAAGCATAATATTTGAACTGAATTGATCGATTTTTAGGTTTGAATTAAACAGGCCTGAATTTTTCGGGCCTTTACTAAAACATTTAATCCGGAGGTTTCAATGAAAATTGTAATTATTGGAGGAGATGCTGCAGGAATGAGTGCTGCAAGCCAGATAAAAAGAAAATATCCTGAAAATGATGTAATTGTTCTTGAAGCCACTCAGGATGTTTCATACTCAGCATGCACAATGCCTTACAGCATAGCAGACCCAGACGATGATATAGAAAGACTTATTGTAAGGGCTCCTGAAGAATTCAAAAAAACAGGAATTGAACTTCACTTAGGCCATTATGCAGAAAAAATCGACAGAGAAAAAAAAACAGTTTCAGGAAAAAATACAAATAAAGATGATTTTTCATTTTCCTATGACAAGCTTTTCATAGCAACAGGAAACCGTCCTTTCATGCCTCCGATTAAAGGTCTTGACCTTTACGGGGTGTTCCCTCTTAAATCCTTGGAACACGGAAGGCAGATTGACAGATATCTTGAAGAAAACACAGTAAAAAAAGCTGTTGTTATTGGAATGGGCTACATTGGCCTTGAAATGTGTGAAGCTCTTTATACAAGAAATATTGAAGTTACAATGGTTGAAGCAGCACCAGAAGTTCTTGGCTGGCTCCATGAAGACCTTAGAAATCCTGTTAAAAAAGAGCTTGATGACAAAAAAATAAAATATTTCACAAACACTAAAGTCACTGAAATAGAAAAAACAGGCAGCTCATTTTCAATTAAAACAGAAAATAAAAATTTTGAAGCAGATATGGTAATTGCTTCAATGGGAGTTGTTCCAAACAGTGAAATAGCAGAAAAAGCCGGTCTTGAACTTGGACCTGGAAAAGCCATAAGAACAAACACCTTTATGCAGACAAGCGATCCAGATATTTATACGGCTGGAGATTGTGCATGTGCAAGACACATTATTACTCAAAAATGCGTTTGGATTCCTTTGGCCCTTACTGCAAACAGAGGCGGAAGAACAGCTGCAAAAAATATTGTCGGAGAAAAATCTGAATTTCCAGGAATTCTTGGAACAGCAGTATTTAAGGTTTTTGAATATGAAGTTGCAAGAACAGGATTTAACTTTCAGGAAGCTAAGGAAGCAGGATTTGATCCTGTTGAAGTTCTAATAAAAACCAGATCAAAATCCCATACCTGCAAAAATTCTCAAAAAATTTATGTAAATATGGTTGCAGATAAAAAAACAGGTAAGGTTATAGGCCTTTTCATGGCCGGAAAAGAAGGTGTTGCAAGAAGGATAAATTCAGGTGCGGTTGCAATTCATGCACAAATGAAGGCAAAAGATCTTGCCGAAGTTGACATGGCATACGCACCTCCATTCAGCCCTGTATGGGATCCAGTTCTTTTAGCAGCCGGTGAACTTGCCAAAAAAATAAACTAATAACTGATTTAAAACAAATTCGTTAAATGGTTTAAATTCAGCAGGTTATTAAAGATCATAAATTCTTTTCACCCTGTCCAAAACAGGCGGATGTGAATAATTCAAAAACACATGTAAAGGATGGGGTGAAAGATTTGAATAATTGTCAGCTGAAAGCCTTTTAAGAGTTTCTGCAAATACTTTTTTATTGCCTGTTGTTTCAACTGCATACCTGTCTGCCTCGTATTCATTTTTTCTTGAAAAGGCAAGCATGATTATATTTAGAAAAAAATCAACCGGTGAATACAGAAAACCAAAAAAAACCAGTCCTGCATAAACTGAAACATTTTCAACATAAAATGCATCAAAAAGATCCTTAAAGGATATAAAAAAGGATAAAAGATAAAACATTACGCCAGCCTGAATAATCCCTAAAACAGTTGAAAAAAGAATATGTTTTTTCTTATAATGGCCTGTTTCATGGGCAATAATTGCAAGAATTTCGTCTGAGGAATGATTTTTTATTATTGTATCAAAAAGAACAAGCCTTTTGGTTTTACCAAAACCTGAAAAAAAAGCATTGGATTTTTCACTTCTTTTTGAACCGTCCATGACAAAAACATTTTCAAGGGGGAAATTATTTGTTTTAGAATAATCCATAACCTTTTTTTTAAGTTCACCTTCTTCAAGGGGAGTAAATTTATTAAAAAAAGGCATTATCCAGACAGGAACAATTATCTGTATTGCAAAAATAAAAACTGTTACCCCAGCCCAGCAAAAAAGCCATGCAAACTTTCCAGCATATTGAAAAAAAACAAGAATAAAAGCAATAAGAGGAACACCAATAATTAAAGATATTAAAAGCATTTTAATTTTATCTGATATATAAAGATTTAATTTAGTTTTATTAAAACCAAATTTTTCTTCAATTACAAAAGTAGAATAAATTGAAAACGGAAGATCTAAAATTAATTTGGCAAAAATCAGCAGACCTATGAAAATCAAACCTCTTAAAAGCTCCGAAAAAATTATGCCGGTCAAAATATTATCCAGCCAGCCAAAACCTCCCATAAACCAGAAAACAATAAAAACACTAAGATTAAAAAAACCTTCAACTATCTCAAGTCTTGAATTTTCAAGAATATACTTCTGTGATTTTTTGTATTTTTTTTTATCAAAATATGCTTCAAAACCTTTTGGAATCTCATCTCTAAAATTTTTTAAATTAAGATAAAAAGATAAAAGATTAAGAAAAAAATGAATAAGAACTGCACAAATAATAATAACCTGAATATACGTCATTAAAGACTTCCGAGGGCTTAAGTTTTAATAAACTTTTAAAATACTTATTTTTAAATAGTTGCTGAAGGAAAACGGCCTTTTTTGTCCATTCTTAAGTCAGATTCAAAATTTAATGCTCAAAATATTAAATGTATCCTAAAGGTTAAATTTTTCACTTGAATGAAACAAAATTCTCGTTTTCGGCCAATCGCTAAATAAAAAAATATATAAGAAATCTATTTGTGTCAACAATTCAAATAACGGGATATTAGCCATTTAGTTATATTATAAAGATAAATTTTTGACATAAATCTAAACAATTAAAATTTATTGATTATTGCTCAAAAACAAGAATTCTTTAAGGTCAAAAAAGGTCAAAGGCTTTAGAATATTTAATATTTTGAGCATTAAATTTTGAATCTGTTATATAAATGAACAAAAAAATCGTTTTTATTTAACAACAAATAAAAATATTTTTTTAATGTAATAAGCTTAAATCTGCTTTGTCATTTCATCCATTGCAGCTGCAATTGAGGCAAGTTTTTCTGATAAACCCAAAATACTTTCAAGTTCCTTTTCAACATTTAAAACTGACAATGCAAGATTTCCTGCTCCAGAAGCTATATGCTCACTTTTATCTGCTGAATCAGAAGTAATAACAGAAATATTTTCTACAATCTCACTTTGGGAAGTAAGAGTCTGATAAATAAATTCCTGGAGACTGCTTATGCTTTTGATTATATTTTCAATTTCAAGGTTTTTATCAACAACCTTTTTAACCGTATTATTATTAGTGTTAATACGAAGATTAATTTCCTGGGTTGCATCTTTTGTTTTTACTGAAAGAGCTTTAATTTCAGACGCAACAACAGCAAATCCTCTGCCTGCTTCCCCTGCTCTTGCAGATTCTATTGTTGCATTGAGTGCAAGAAGATTTGTTTGTTCTGAAATATCTTTTATAAGCTCAGTTACCTGCTCAATCTCTTTGCTGCTCTGGCTTAATTCTTCTATTAAATCAGCAGCTTCTCTTGTTTCTATTACAGCTTTTTCTGCAACTCCAGATGCATTTTGAACTTTGCCAAGAACCTCTTTCAAAGACAAGGCTGACTTTTCAAGGGAAGATGCAATATTTTGAAAATTTGAATTTATTTCAGCTGTATTTTCTGAAACAATTTTGCTTTCCTCAGCAGCCTTTTTAAAATCCTTTGAAATAAAATTACTGCTTTTATTGAGTTCTACAGAACGGGTATTCAATTCATTTGACTGATCTGAAATAAGTTCAAAGGCAGTTTTAAGCGTTTTGGTTGTATTTTCAAGTTCATCCTGGGATTTAAGCTGTTCTTGTGCAATTTTTTTCTGATTTTCAAGTGCTTGTGCCTGCTCTAACTGTGCTCTGAGCCTGTCTTTTTCTATCATATACAAAAGAATACACACCGCAAGGAGCTGCTTAATATAATTACCTGAATTAAAAGATAAAATTTCATCTGAATTATAATTCAGAGCATTATATTGCATAATTTCTGCTGCCATGGATTTTAAAAACAAAATCTGCATCACAACAAGAATTGTCCAAAATATTGTACTTTTATATCCTGCAAGAAAAAGGCAGATTAGTGGAATTGCTATCATCCAGTAGATAGATGAAGAATGAATTCCGCCAGTCAAAAAATTGTATACTGTCATATAAATATATAATGTTAAAAATATTATTGTGGTTGTAATATTTAATGAACGGGTAAATTTTAAAATAAAAGTGCTTAGAAGCAAAAAAAACATTGTAAAAAGAATATTTATAATTAAAAGAGATTCACCTTCCTTAATCCATTTTATTGCAGTAACAGCAAAAAAAGGCAGAAGCAAAATACAAGATGTAACACAAAGTCTTGCTCTTCTGTTAATCTGCAGGTCATGGGTTAACTCTTCCGGAACAAACCAGCCTACAAAATTTGTAAAAAAATTTCCCATGAAATCACCTTAATCAGTTATGGTTAAAAATTTTTGCAACAAAAACATTGTTCTTTCAAATATACATTCTTTTTACATTCTTTTTCAAGATACAAACAAAAATATATAGATAAATCCAATTAATTAATAACTAATACTGATTCAAAAAAATCAGTCTGTTATATCAGGTTCCATAAAACTCCATTTAATTTCAGGAAAATTTGATTTTATGTTTTTTTCAAGCTCATTTATATTTTCACAGGCCTTTTCAAAATCACTTCCAGACACAAGTCTTAATTTACAGGCAAGCATAATATATGGACCCACCTGAATTGTTATCAGATGATACACCTCTTCTACATATTTATTTTCAAGAATAATTTTTGTTAATTCTTCCTTTATTTCAGGATCAGCAGAACTTCCAATAAGAAGCTTTTTCATTCGTATTATAAGAAAAAATGAAACAAAAATCAGAATAACTCCAATGGAAATGGAACCTGCTGCGTCAAACACAGGGTTATCAAAAATATATGCAAGCATTAAAAACACAAATGCAGTGACAAGACCAAGAACAGCAGCACTGTCTTCACCAAGCACAACAAGAAGCTCAGAATTTCTTGTATTTTTAATCCATTGAAAAAATTTTTTTTGTTTTCTTACTTTTTTAATTTCAACAAGAGCACCATAAAGACTGAAGCATTCAAGAACTATTGAAAATCCAAGCACAAGAAGTGCTACCCAGACCATTTTTACAGGCTCCGGAGAATGGAGTTTATGAATACCTTCATAAATTGAAAAAAGCCCTCCCATGGAAAATAAAAGCATTGCAACAATAAAACTCCAGAAATAAACAACTTTTCCATAGCCAAGGGGATGATTCTCATCCGCTGCCATGGTTGAACGCTTCATTCCAACAAGAAGAAGAACCTGATTTGTACAGTCAGCTAAAGAATGAATTGTTTCTGCAAGCATACTTCCTGACTTTGTTATTACAGCTGCAGTTCCTTTGGCTGCTGCAATTCCTAAATTTGCTCCAAGAGCATATAAAATTGCCCTGGTTGATTCATGTGATGACATAGTTTTTCTCCAGAATTTTAAAATTTGTAACTGCTCAGTTTAAAATACAAACTACTGCTAATTTATAAAAATTGAATACTTTCTTATTTTTCCTCTAAGAGTTGAGGGATTAAGCCCCAAAAGTTTAGCTGCACCGTCTTTTCCCTCTATTTTTCCTTTTGTGATTTCAAGAGCCTGTCTGATATGGCCTGTTATTACATCATCTAGGGTTTTAAAGCTGTTATCAGAAATTTTTGCATCTTTTTGTATTTCACCTGTCTTTGATAAATCTAAAAAAGAAATATTTTTCCCACCTGAAGTTATAAGCTTTCTTTCGATTATATTCATAAGCTCCCTGATATTTCCAGGCCATGAATATGAAAGAATGTTATTGATTGAAACCTCATCAATTTCAGGAATTTCATCAATATGAAGTTCTTTGCATTTTTCAGAAAGAAAATAATAAAAAAGGTCTAAAATATCTCTTTTTCTGGTTCTTAAAGGAGGAATATGAAGTGGAAATACATTTAATCTGAAATATAAATCCTCCCTGAATTTTTTATTTTTTACAAGTCCCAAAAGATTTGAATTTGTTGCGGCAATTATTCTTACATCAGCACTTATCTCTCTTGTTCCCCCAACCCTTCTGAACTTTTTTTCCTGAATTATCCTTAAAAGCTTTACCTGAGCAGAAAGGGATAATTCTCCAAGTTCATCAAGAAAAACTGTTCCTTTGTCAGCCTGCTCAAAATATCCTCTTTTTGTTGAAAAAGCACCGGTAAAAGCACCTTTTTCATATCCAAAAAGCTCACTTTCAATAAGATTTTCAGGAATTGCACCGCAGTTTACACAAACCATAGGCTCACTTTGTCTTTTTGAAAGCCTGTGAATTTCATGTGCAATAAGTTCTTTTCCTGTTCCTGTCTCACCTGTGATAAGAACAGGAGAAGAAAGGGGAGCAACCTGATTTACTAAAAAATCTATTTCCTTTAAGTCTTTGTTTCTTCCTATTATTTTCTGGCCTTCATGACCAAGTCTTTTGCTCAGATTCTTATTGAGCTGAATAAGTATCTGGTTTTTATTTAAAATATCCTTGTGATGAATCATATTCAGCAAAGCATTTGTAAGCGGCCTTGCAATTTTTTCAAAAAGTCTTGCATGAAAACTTGTGTACATCTCAGGTTCAAGGCTTACAATACTGAAACACCCTGCATGAAATTCAGAAATTAAAGGGGTAAGCGTAATTGTTGAAAAAGGCTTGTCAATTTTAAAAATTGTATCAGAAACAAGCTCCCTGTGGTTTTTTACAACAGACTGAATAATTGGACTTTTTGTACTGTTATTTGTAATTGTTGCCTTGTTTACCACAAATCTTTTAAGCTCTGTTTCAGCTTCCTTATCAAGTTTTACCCTTTCATCAACTATATTTCCGCCTGAAAGTGTTGCAGAGGCAAAATATCTTAATTCCTTTTCACTGCGGTTAAAAATTCCCATGTGAAAATTATCTGCCGGAAAAAATTCTCTTATAAGAACAAAGGCATCATAAATTACTTGTTCTGCATCAAGTCTTGTATAAAGTGTATGGGTGATTTCTTCTATAAATTTTTTTTCGTTCAATTCACAACCTGTTAAATTTGACAGTTTTTACCATATAAAACAACTCACCCGTCTTATATGACAGATTTATGGTAAGATATAAATAAAAATAAGCTTTTTCCAAAGCTTTTACAGGTGGCATGGATTTTGATAACAATAACAAAACAAAATAAGGATTTAAAAATGCACGAACTGCCCCTTACAAACAAAATACTTGAAACAGCAATTGATTTTGCAGAAAAAAACAATGCAGTTCAAATTCAGGAAATAAATCTTTTGATAGGAGAATTAAGCGATATTGAAGAACACTGGCTGAATCATTATTTCAAATATATTTCCAAAGATACAATTGCAGCAGATGCAAACCTTAAAATCACAAAAGTAAATATAAAATGGCTTTGTCTTAATTGTTTTTTTGAGTTTGACGGAGACAAAAAATCAGACAAACCGCCAAAATGCCCAAAATGCCAGGAAACAAAAAATCTGGAACTTATAAACGGAAGAGAATTTATAATAGAATCAATTGGAATAATTTAAGGGGGAATAAATGAGCGAATTTAAACTTATCAAAGTTAAAGAAGGAATTTTATCTGAGAACGACAAAAAAGCAGGAGATTTAAGACAAAAACTTAAAAAGGAAAACAAATACCTTATAAATCTAATGGCATCGCCCGGAGCCGGAAAAACAAGCTCCATTTTAAAAATTGCACAAAATCTGAATAAAAATATCAGACTTGCAGTAATTGAAGCAGATATTGACTCAAGTGTTGATGCAGAAAAAATGTCAGAAAACAATATTTCCACAGTTCAGTTGAGCACAGGAGGATTCTGTCATCTTGATGCAGAAATGGTAATTCAGGGACTTGAGGAGGTAGTAAAGGAAAATCCGGACCTCATAATAATTGAAAATGTGGGAAACCTTGTATGCCCTGCGGAATTTGACACAGGAGCACATTCAAACATAATGATTCTGAGCGTTCCCGAAGGCGATGACAAACCTCTTAAATACCCCCTTATTTTTTCAGTATGCGAACTCTTGATAGTAAACAAGACAGATATGATTGAACTTACTGACTTTAATCTTGAAGAACTTGAAAAAAGAGCAAAAAAAGTAAATCCAAAAATTGAAATAATTCCTGTATCTGCAAAAACAGGCAAGGGTTTTGAAAAGGTTGCATCCTGGATTGAACAAAAAATTCAAAAAACAAGGGGTTAAATATGGCAGATTTATATGAAGCACTTAGAAAAAGACTTGATTCCATGTCAACAGGATATCCTGTTACAAAGTCAAAGCAGGAAATTGCAATCTTAAAATCTCTTTTTTCAGAAAATGAAGCAAAGCTTTTTCTTGATATGACAGTTTTTCCTGAAACTCCGGTTCAGGCAGGTGAAAGACTTGGAAAAAATCCCGCAGAGCTTGAGCAGGAACTTGAAGCAATGGCAAAAAAAGGACTTTTAATGAGAGTCAGGTCAAAAGGAAATGTAATGTATTCCATTCTGCCCTTTCTTGTAGGAATCATGGAGTTTCAGGTTAAAAGACTTGAACACGACAAAGAGCTTGCAAAACAGATTGCAGTTTATGGGATTGAAGGATTTTTCCAGTCTCTTCAAAGCCTTGAAACCCCTCACCAGAGAACTGTTCCGGTTCACAGGGATTTAGTTGAAAAATGGCCTGTTGCACCTTTTGATGATGTTATTTCCATCCTTGAAAAACAAAAAAGAATTGCTGTTGCACCCTGCGTATGCCGCACAATGACAAAATCACTTGGTATTCAAAAATGCGGCAAGCCAGTTGAAACCTGTATGATGTTTGGGAAGGGAGCAGACTATTATGTGGAAAACAAAATGGGAAGATATATTTCACTTGACGAGGCTTTTTCAATTATAAAAAGAAGCGATGATGCAGGACTTGTTCTTCAGCCTTTAAATGCAAAAGATGCCGGAGCCGTATGTTCATGCTGCGGAGACTGCTGCGGAATGATGCTTTCCACAAAAATGCAGCCAAAACCATCTTTAATGACAAGAAGCTCTTATTTTGCAGTTGTAAACAATGAAGAATGCATTGGATGCGGTCTTTGCACTGAAAGATGCCAGATGGAAGCTGTAAATATTATTGATGAAAAGGCTGTAATTGACCTTGACAGGTGTATTGGCTGCGGACTTTGTGTAACAAAATGCCCGACTGATGCAGTAAGTCTTGAAAAGAAAAAGGATGAAGACCTTTATGACCCGCCCCAAAACCATATGGCAATGTTCATGAGAATGGCAAGGGACAGAGGACTTCTTCAGAAAAGATAAATAATTGGAGTGCCGGCAGACTTTTTATGTTTAAAGCCAAAAATTTACAAAACCATATAAACAGAGGTATAAAATGCATTTACCAGATTCATTGATAACCACAGCAATCTGTCCTGTTACACTTGCAGCAGGAATTGGAACAATTGCCTATGCAGTCAGAAAAAGTTTAAAAAACAAAGAACAAATGAAAAAAGCTGATTTTATATCAGTAACAGCCCTTATTTTTGCACTTCAAATGCTTAATTACCCCATAGGAAGCGGAGTTTCAGGACATTTTGTGGGAGCTTTTCTTGCGGTCGGAGCTTTGGGACTTAATTTCGGACTTTTGTCCATGGCCGCTGTTCTTGCAGTTCAGGCTACAATTTTTGGAGACGGAGGAATACTTGCCTTTGGAGCCAATTTTATCTGCATGGGTATTGTCCCGGGTCTTATTGCCCACTTTTCAATAAACTATATCAAAAACCTCAGCTTAAAGGAAATACGCTTTCCTCTTTTTGGACTTGGAGCTTATGTTTCTGTTTTAGCAGCTTCATTTGTATGCGGACTTATAATATCTCCGTTTGCAGATTCAGCTGTTCTTACATCAAAAACAATGATTCTTGTTCATTCAAAAATTGCTGTTGGAGAAGCCATTCTTACTGCGTTTTTACTATGGAGAATTATTGAAGGAAAAAACAGAATAAAAGAAGCAGCCATATATACAATACTTGCTGCTTTTGTTTCTCCTTTTGCATCGTCTTTTCCGGACGGACTTGAATACAGCGTAGAGCATATTCTAAAAATAAAAACAGGATTTGAGTCAATTATAAGCGGAATTATTCCGGATTATTCTTTTCCGCTTTTAAATTCACCATATTTTTCAACCCTTGCAGCTGCTCTTGCAGGAATTCTTGCAATAACAGCATTAAGCATGGTTTTTTCCAGGAAAAAAATTTAAAAACCTGCCCTGTCAGCTGAACTTTTAACTGACAGGGTAAAATTTAAATTGAGTTTCAGGACTTATCAACCGGCCATAAGGCAAGCCCGGTTTCCTTGTCAAATTCCCTTGAAAGTTTGTTCCCATCAAACTTCTCAATTATGTATTCGCATGCAAACACAATTGTTTCGGGAAAAAGATGACCTCCCAGGGCTTTTCCTGATTTATCAGAAAGAGTGACATGGCAGTGAACCATTGTTTTACCGTCTTTCAAGGAAACATTGCCTGTAAGATTTAAAAGCTCCATTGGCTCATTAATAATATGGTCTTCATATTCAAATTTGTCTGTATTGTAATATCCGAGAACTGCTTTTTTAACTGCTCCAATGGCAGTTATTTTTCCAAGTGTTATACTTTTTTCTTCACAGATTTTTGTAAGCTCCATAAGAAGGTCGCATCCATGACTCAGCCTTCCCATATAAACAGCTTTTGATTCTACACTCTGAACAAGGGACATTTTATCTCCTTTCAATATAAAAAGATTAATCAGGACAAAATCTGCCCTGATTAATCTTTTTTATTATTCCCTTGTCATCTTATCAAGTCTTGAATTAAGAATTTCAACTGAATTTTTAAGACTTTCAGTCATTGCCCTTAGTTCTTCAATTTCTGATGAATCTGAAGAAACCGGCAAGGTGTTTTGGTAATATCTGTTTCCTGCAAAAGCTCTTCTTCCATAGCCTCTGCCCCTTCCATTTCCAAAACCATAGCCTGAATTGCGATAACTTCCAGGGACATTTCCTGAACAAACGCCCCTTGCTCCCCCTGTCATTGAACCCATTCCGTTTGGTCCTGTTCCGTCTAGTCCTGGCATAATCTGCCTCCTTTTGTTTTAAGTTTTTAAAGACCAGGCTTTACAAGATGTAAAGTATCCCCCCTGGTCAGGTATTATTATTCAGGTCAGAATCATTATTTCTTCCTCCCCTGAATCGTCTTCCATTGCCCCTAGAACCTCTTAACTGATAATCTCCGCCGCTGATTCTTATTCTTTTTCCTGTAACAAGGGCTTCAGCAACTGTCTGTCTTGCTTCCTTAAGAATTCTTCCATAGGTTTGTCTTGAAACTCCCATAATTTTTGAAGCAGACTCCTGATCAAGATTTTCATGATCTGAAAGTCTTATTGCCTCAAAGCCTTCAAGATTTAAGACAAGCTCCTCATTAAGAGAACTTCCTGAAGGTGAAAAAATCTGATTTTCAGGTTCGCGTGCAATAAATCTTCTTTTTTTATATCTTGGCATATCTCTTTTCTTTCCTGTCATTTGTTAAATACAATATAATTATAAAAAACAAATATTTCAAGTTTATTTTGGTCATATGACTAAAATTTTTATTAAAAACTTTTTATACTTTTTCGCCTGGATAATTATAAAGTTTCAATTCAGCAAATATTTATTCCAAGATAATCAAGATATCTCACTTATTGACACATGGTTTACTGCCCCATAAAGTAAAATCAGTCAGTTTTAAAATTTACAGCCTTAAAAAAACACTGAATTTGCCAGACAAAAAAGGGGGACTTAAATGAAAAAAATCGGAATTATTATCTGCCACCGTTATCACACCTGTGCAGGGGGAAAATGTTTTCGATCAATGCACAACCGTGAAGGTGCTTTTTCAATTTATCAGGGAGAAGAAATTGAACTTGTAGGATTTACAAGCTGCGGAGGCTGTCCCGGAGGAAATGTGGAATATGCACCTGCAGAAATGAAAAAAAACGGTGCAGAAATAATCCATTTAGCAACAGGCCTTGTGGTTGGTTATCCTCCATGCCCAAGACTAAATGCCTTTTGCAATTTTATTCCTGAAAAATACGGATTAAAAGTAGTCATCGGCACCCATCCGATTCCTGAAAACTATTTTCTTACCCATGAAAAACTTGGAACATGGAAATCAGATAACTGGCAGGAAAAAATAAAGTATGTCTTACCGGAAAAAGAAATGCGTCTTGCCTATGACTGATAAAAGGCTAAACAATTTTTTACAAAACACTCAGGCCTTACTGAATTTAAGCAAGGCTTGAAATAAAAACCCAAGTTGAGCGTTTCATATTTTTAAATTAAGAAATTTTCAATGAGTTAAACTTATTATCTTTAAAAATATGAAAATCGCTCAATTCAGGAAAAAAACAAACTGCTTTTTTATCTTCTATTCTCTGCCATTATACCTCATCAAACCTTCCTGAACAGTTGAAGCCACTAAAATGCCGTCTTTAGTAAAAATCTGACCTCTGTTAAGTCCTCTTGACGAGCAGGCACTAGGACTTTCCATTGAATATAAAAGCCAGTCATCCATTCTGAAATCACGGTGAAACCAGATGGAATGGTCAAGACTTGCGGCAGTCATCTGCCTTTCCCAGAATGTATGAGCATGGGGATGAAGTGAAGTTGCTAAAAGTCCAAAATCAGAAGCATAGGCAAGAAGGCATCTGTGAATTGAAAGGTCATCCGGAAGAACCCCGCTGGCCTTAAACCATGAATATTTGAGAGGTTCTTTTTTTTGAGGCTTAAATGGATTTACAGGACTTACCTGCCTTATTTCAACAGGCTTATCCCTTAAAAGCTGTTCTCTGATTGATTCCGGAATTTTATCCTTTGCTTTTTTCACATACTCAAGGTCTGACATAAGGTTTTCAGGCCCCGGAACATCAGGCATTGAGCTCTGATGCTCAAATCCTTTTTCTTTTACATGAAATGAAGCAGACATACAAAAAATTATCCGTCCCTTCTGGGTTGCAGAGACCTGTCTTGTACTGAAACTTCTTCCGTCCCGCAAATTTTCAACTTTATACTCAATTGGAAATTTTGGGTCTCCCGCAAGAAGAAAATAAGCGTGCATGCTGTGAACAGGCCTGTCATTATCTACAGTCTGGGTTGCAGCAGATAAAGACTGGCCAAGCACCTGTCCTCCGAAAATACTTCCAAACCCCAAATCCTGACTTTTACCCTTAAAAATATTTTCTTTTATTTTTTCAAGTTTCAAAAGACAGACAAGTTCCTTTAAAACATTTTCATGGTTTGAATCTGAATTCATGGACATTTCCTGATTTTAAGTTTCCGGATAAAAATTTTACAAAAAATATAAAGTAAAACCATAGGTTATCAGCCTGGACATAATAAATCTCACACAAAATCTTTTGGAACAAAAATATATAGTGACTGGCCAAAAGCAAAATTCTTTGTTCAGCAACTATATAAAACAATTATCATATTAATTCCTTATATTCAAAAAATCTGAACAAAATGTCCTTTAAGGCGTGTTTTTAGTCTTTTTAAACTCTTTATTATATAATTAGCGGCTGAACGAAAACATCAAATTTTATAAAATCAGGCCTCAAAAAATGAAATTATTTTTCTAAAAAATTATGAGAAAGATGTTTTTTGGTTAAATTTAAAAAATTTATGCAAAATTTTGTTGATTTTAGACGCAGCTATCCCAATAAATAACCATAAAAAGTTTAAATTTAATTTTTATCAGGCGGCAGT
>Ga0265295_1004790_pt1 | contig 17933 bp, 25 predicted proteins | sample Munlansysbiofilm_FD_192503 | JGI IMG/M metagenome (GOLD analysis project Ga0265295, IMG submission 192503) | Leachate microbial communities from a municipal landfill in Southern Ontario, Canada - Methane capture system biofilm | ecosystem: Engineered > Solid waste > Landfill > Unclassified ...
CATTAAAGCACTTTTGGCGATTTTCTTATGGGGATGTGCGGCAATTGGTTATTTGTGGACGCCCTTAAAGGTCATCGAACGTGTCTGTGCCGCCGGTATCGCCGTTTTATTGGTTGCGGCATTGCCGATAACGGATGAAATAGGGTTTACTTTGGGAACGCTTTTTGTCGTTTGGAATCTTTGGAGACGTTATAAAGCGCAATGACGGCATTGTGCATTAGCGCGGGAGTTGCTTCAATTACGTTATACGTCAATAGCTTTACCCTTGCGTGGATGCATTCGGTCGAGAAAATCCGTTGGGAAGAACAATGGACGATCCACGATAATGCCTTACATGTCGTTCTCGCAAGCGTACGCGGAAGCGGTGCGGGAATGGAACCGCCGCCTGATGCGCATTTGATAAACGGAACTTGGCAGTATACGCCGCATATTCCGCCTTTACAGACCTTGCGTTTAGCGCATTCGCCCTTTACGCAAGGTTACGAACTCTGCTTTGGGGGCGAATGTTATGCACTCGGTGCGCTGATGCCCGAACTGCTGACGTTGGACACTATGGTACTTGAAGCGTGCGAACGCTAAAATACCGCACTTTTTACGTGAGGTATTGTAGTGAAATCGGAACTTAAAAATTACGGCTATATTGTTTTAGGCTCGCTCTTTTTGGCGTACGGCGTCGTCTCTTTGTTTATTCCCAACGCGTTGGTAACGGGCGGGACTTCAGGTATGGCACTTTTGGGTCACTATCTTTTCAACTTTCCCGTCGGCGTTTTAATGGTCGCGATTAACGCACCTTTATTGCTTTTAGGAACAAAATATTTCGGAAAACATTTTACGCTTCGAAGTATCGTCGCGATCGGATTTACCTCTTTATGTATCGATACGATGGCGGCTTTTGGTTTTCAAGCCTTGAGTCGCGACGTCATTTTAGCGGCGATTTTCGGCGGAATCGCCGTCGGTATCGGATTGGGTTTGATCTTTAGCGGTCACGCGTCTGCGGGCGGCTCGACCATTCTTGCGAAAATCGTTGCGGCAAAAACGACGCTCAAAGCCTCGACGGTGATGCTCATCATCGATATGTGCATTATCGTCTCTATCGCCTTTATCGCTAAAAATATCGATTTGGCGTTGTGGAGTTTGGTGAGTATTTATATTACCGCTAAGAGCGTCGATATGTTTTTAACGCGTGGACCTTCAAAAAAAGTCGTGCATATCGTGTCGACGAAAATAGAAGCACTGTGCGAAGCGATCGTCGAACATCTGGGCAAAAACGGTACGATCGTCCACGGGGAGGGCATCTTTGAAAACGAATCCAAGCGTATGATCTTTTTGGTCGTCGAAAACGCGCGTATTCCACGCTTGAAAGAGCTCATTCAAACCATCGATAAAGAAGCGTTTATGGTTGTTATGGAGGCTTCGGAACTCTTGGGTCGCGGGCATTAAAACGATTTTTTGATCTGAATGCTCATCTGATTGTTTTGTTTATCTATACCCGTTTTATCGTACGAAACGCCTAAATTAAGCCCTTTTGAGAGTTCATTGAGTTTAAAATCGGTATAAACGCCCGTGTAAGAGAGCATTGTTTGCTCGTGCGTCGTCAAAACGTAGCGCGAGCCCAAAACGACGTTACTTCGCAACGCGTAATTGACGTCGAAGGCATACGCTTCGGTATTGGGCATGTAATTGTTCGAGCTTAAGACCGAAGAGGTCGGCAAAAGGTGGTCTTTTCCCTCAAGATCGCTTGAAGCGCTTCGCATACCGTTCATCACTTGCGAATAGGCAACGTAACTGCTCAATGCGTCTAAATTGACTTGCGCTTTCATACCGAACGCATTGGTCGTTTCGACGCTTTTTTCGGCCAAACTTTGGCGGTACGTGTCTGCATAGTAGTTCGCGCTCAATTTGTAATGAAAAAAATCCGTCGTGTTTTGATAGCGTGCTTCGGTATAGTAAATCGTATTGTCGTTACTGTTATCGTAGGTTTTTTGTGCAAAAGATTGCGTCGCCATTTCGAGTTTGATGCCGTCTCGCGGCGCAGTTTGATACCGAAAAAAGACTTTTTGGCTTCGAGAACTCGAAAAAGGAATCTCCTCTTCATCGTTTTCATAATAATTGGCGGTGATTTTATGGGTCAAGTTGCCGTCTAAAAGGGCATCGACCAAAGCTTCAAACGCGAATAAAGTGCAGGGTAAAAGAAAAAGAAGTAATCGTTTCATGGGATCAAAATGAAAAGCAAAGCCGCCGAAGCGGCTTTACATGTTAAGCATAGGCAGAATGCATTACATCATTCCGCCCATGCCTCCCATACCGCTCATATCCGGCATTGCGGGAGCTTTTTCTTCTTTAATGTTGGTAATCGTAGCTTCCGTGGTTAAAAGAAGGCTTGCTACGGAAACGGCATTTTGAAGGGCGATTCTCGATACTTTAACCGGATCGACGATACCGGCTTCAAACATATCGACGTATTCGCCGCTTGCCGCGTTAAAGCCGTAATTGGCTTTGGTGCTTGTTAAAACGTTGTGCGCAACGACGCCCGCGTCAAAGCCTGCGTTTTCGGCAATTTGTTGAAGCGGAGCTTTGAGTGCTCGTGTTACGATCTCGGCACCGATTGCTTCGTCGTCGCTGAGAGAAAGCGAAACTTTGGCATTGGCAAGGATGAACGCGGAACCGCCGCCGACAACGATACCCTCTTCAACTGCCGCTTTGGTTGCAGAAAGCGCGTCATCTACGCGATCTTTTTTCTCTTTCATTTCGGTTTCGGTTGCCGCACCTACTTTAATAACCGCAACGCCGCCGCTGAGTTTGGCAAGTCTTTCTTGAAGTTTTTCTCTGTCGTAGTCGCTGCTCGTTTCTGCGATTTGTGCTTTGATTTGTGCAACGCGTCCGTCGATACGTGCTTTTTCTCCGTTACCGTTGACGATGGTCGTATTGTCTTTGTCGATGACGATGCGAGCTGCTTGACCGAGGTCTGCCAAGGTAGCCGCTTCAAGCGTGCGTCCTAGCTCTTCGCTGATTACTTCGCCGCCGCTGATGATCGCGATGTCTTCAAGCATTGCTTTTCTTCGATCGCCAAAGCCCGGAGCTTTTACCGCCGCAATGTTTAAAACGCCTCTGAGTTTGTTGACAACAAGGGTTGCCAAGGCTTCACCGTCGATGTCTTCGGCAATGATAAGAAGCGGTTTACCGGTTTTTTGAACTTGCTCAAGAACCGGAAGAAGGTCTTTGAGGTTGGAGATTTTTTTGTCGAACAATAAAATGAAAGGATGCTCTAAAATCGTTTGCATTTTTTCAGGGTTGGTTACAAAGTACGGAGAGAGGTAACCGCGATCAAATTGCATACCTTCAACGACGTCAAGCTCGTCTTGGATACCTTTAGCTTCTTCAACGGTGATAACGCCGTCTTTACCGACTTTTTCCATCGCTTCAGCGATCAATCCGCCGATAACGGTGTCGGAGTTAGCGGAAATCGTTGCTACTTGAGCGATCTCTTTTTTATCTTTTACGGCTTTTGCCATTTTTTTAAGTTCTGCGATGATCGCTTCGGCCGCTTTGTCCATACCGCGTTTAACTTCAACGGGGTTTGCACCTGCGGTGATGTTTCTAAGACCTTCTTTAAAAATAGCATGCGCTAAAACGGTTGCCGTCGTTGTACCGTCACCCGCTTGGTCTGCTGTTTTAGAAGCGACTTCTTTGACCAATTGCGCACCCATATTTTCAACGGTTTCTTTAAGCTCAATCTCTTTTGCGACGGATACGCCGTCTTTTGTGATGCTTGGAGCACCAAAACTTTTTTGAATCAATACGTTGCGACCGCGTGGTCCCATCGTTACTTTTACCGCATCGTTTAATTTTTTAACGCCTTCGTAAAGGGCATTTCTTGCGCTGTCTGCAAATTGAATCTCTTTTGCCATTCGTGTTTCCTTATAATATATTCGTGGTAGATTAATAAATTAGAGTACGCCGAGAATATCGTCGATATTCATCACTAAATAGGTCTTTGCATCAAGCGTTAATTCCGTTCCGGCATATTTTCCGAAGACGACTTTATCGCCGACCGAAACAAGTCCTTTGTCTTCAATTTTTGGACTGACTGCTCTAACAATACCGCTGAGAGGTTTTTCTTTGGCATTGTCAGGAATGATAATACCTGTCGCTGTAGTCGTAGCTTCTTCGACTCTTTCGAGAAGTACGCGTTTTCCAAGTGGTTTGAAAGTCATGTTTTTCGTCCTTTTGACTGAAATTTTAGCACTCTTTTATTTAGAGTGACAGAATTTTACACAAAACAACGTAAAAAGTCAAGCAAAAAACCCTAAAACTTTAGTCTTATATACTCAATGTTTTTTAGTTTTTTTTGAACGGTCGTTTTCTATTTAAAATTAACCGAAATATAAGTTTCTAAGCTATATAATTGCGTCTCTTTATTAGGTGTCAAGGTAGCTCAGCTGGTTAGAGCGCTGGTCTCATAAGCCGGAGGTCGAGGGTTCGAGTCCCTCTCTTGACACCACTTCCAAATACTGTAAAATCCGTTATCCTAGTCATTCAAATCACGTTTTTGATACTTTCGCTGTGAAAATAATGTGACGCAATTTAGGCTCAAAAATTCCTCGCAGTAGCTCCTTCTTTCTATTCTTTCCTCTAAAAGCAAAGTATGGTTTATAGCGTTTATTTATCAACGGTTTACCAATTTTCCCTATACTGGGTATACCCCATTATTTGATCTGTTTTTATCACGTAAGGCTCTTTTGCGTAGAAAGAGCCTTCAAGGTCGTAACCTATGAAAACTCTCTCGATTTTAGGCACCGGTTGGTTGGGCTTGGAACTTGCTCAAACACTTAAAGATCGCTATAGTATCAAGCTTTCTGCTCGAAATGAAGAAGCCAAGCATAGGCATAGGGACTTAGGTTTTGAGTCTTACGTTTTAACGGAAAATAGGTATGAAAACCTTGACGCGTTATTGTCGTGTGAGTATCTTTTTATCAACTATCCGCCATCCAAATTTAATGATTTTCTCCCATTTCTGACCAAACTCTCGGAACATCCCTTTTTTTTAAACGTTGAAAAAATATTTTTCGTGAGTTCGACTTCTCTTTACCCCAAAGCTTCCGGTATTTATGATGAAAAGAGTGAGATAACTTCTGCATCAAATCCCGTATATTTTGAAGCAGAAAAGCGTCTTCAGAAAAAAGTACATGTTATCTTCCGATGCGCCGGATTAATGGGCGGCGGTCGCATTGCTAGCAAATATGTTTCGAACACGCTTGTGACGGATGGAAAAAGTCGCGTCAATCATGTTCATCGAATCGATGTGATTCGGGCGGTGATCTTTGCGATGGAGCATGATCTTCAAGGTATTTTCAATCTCTGCGCGCCCATGCATCCTACCAAAGAGGAACTTTACGTCTATCAGTGTGAGCAATGTCGGTTCGTACCTCCTTCTTTTAGCGACAACGTAGCTTCCACAAAACGCATAATCGACGGCAGAAAGCTTGAAGACCTCGGCTTTGCATACCTGTGGAAAAATCCAATGGAGTTTTTTCATTAATATCGTGAAACGCCAGAGGCTAGAGCTAAGAGGGTACCTTTCTTACATGTAAGAAAGCAGATGGACTCCAAACGGAAAAAGTGGGCAAAAAACAAAGAAGTGTTTGCTAAAATAAGCCTGACATGTAAGGCCTCAACCAAGAGGTAAAGAGGGTAAATCACAAGAGAAAAGAGTCAGGAAAGCTCTAAAAGTTAAAAGTTTTGCGCTCTTTTTTACTGACCCTTTTTTTATGAAAGAAAATCAATGGTTACAAGGGCAAAAGAAACCTTTACATGTAAAGGAAAAATATGATGAATGTAAATACAAAAATTGAAAAAGTATCGTTGCCGAGATCAATCAAAATAATAACGATTGTTGTCCTAATCGTAGTAGCTTTACATTTTCATTTTTACTTTGCATTGAAAGAAACTTTCCATGGGGAAAAGTCTGTCAATCCAAAAGCAACAGCCTATTTTTTACATGCGACATCCATTCATACAGTATGGATAACCTCACTGCACCAGATTATAGGTCTTTCCTACAACAACCCTGTTCTAAAACCATTTCTCCTTTTGAGAGACTATTTTTTTCAGCAAGGAGAAAAATATGTTCATGATGACAATAGCGAAAATGTGATTTGGTGGCTCCAAAATTATGGAAATTTTTATGGCTTTTATACTACGGAAAAAGATAAAAATTTTGCCATTAAAAATCTGCCGATTGAAGAACAAAAAATAATGAGAGAAGTTTTATATCGGTATATTGTTAAATTAGGAAATAACGAGATTCGAGGGGTTGAATCAGATAAATATGGCAATGTTCTTTTTATTCTTGCCTCATTAATTCAAAATTATTTGAATTCTATATCGTTAATGTATGATGGGCAAAATAATGAAGAAAAATTAAAACAATATTATTCTGATCGTCTTCAAACAGAACGAATCAGAACAATGTTAAGTTACTTTGATAGTGCATTACACAATGATATTCTTGATAAAGATAAAAAAATTATTTATCAAAACATTAAATATTATCTACTTCAAGATATTATTTTTGGTGCTTTGTATCAATCTAGCGATAGGTCTTTACCTCAAATAATGTGTACAAGTCAATATGTACATGAGTATATTCAGATTTTTCATGAAATACTTCAATGGATTAATGATTCATCTATCATAAAAGATCAAGATACAAAGTATTTTATTGAATCATTTAAAATGAACTCTCTTTCATCAAGTCCTGGTCAAGTTTCAACACATATTCTTCAAAATATACAACAAAAATGTTCGAGTTATTATGATGTTACTGATTTACTAAAATTAAAACAAGGAGAAAACAATGGCGGATAATAAATACGTTACGCCAGGCGATTTGCAGAGCATACTCAATACGCTGTGTGAAAAGCTAAGGATCGGTCTAACCTTTTAACTTTCTTTACATGTCAATCTTTTTTAAACTCAAAAGCTTTACATGTAAGAAAACAAAAAAGACTGCAATGTGTAAATGATCGAGCATTCAATAAGACGAGGGTGTTAGCCTTCTGCGAACATCTTTGTAAAACTTCCTGAAAATCAACCTGTTTTGAGAGTCGGGTGTCTTCACACAAAAGACGTTCTATGATGCACTTTGATGCATGCGTAGCTTCAATGTTTACGATCTCTAAAGATTATTTATGATAGTCTTAAAAAATATTTGCCGACACGCGTCCTTCTAACCCAATCGTTGGTTTATCCCATGTACATGTCAGACATTAAGAAGGGCGAAGATGCCAAATTGAGGAAGGATAGACAAGGGTCTTGACGATCTTTGAAATCCGCTTTGAAGGAAAACGCTAAGATGGTGAGTGCATTGTCCGCATTAATGCAAGAAAAATTCAATGCTTTAAAAGAGTATCGCATTATCGAGTATAAAAAATACCCTTGGTATGATCCCGTCACGAAGAAGATTAGCAGTATGGGGCGTTGGGCGTATCCTAACGTCAAAACGAAGTCTACGCCCGATGGGACGGTCAAACTGGAGTGGGAGATCGACGCTCAAACGGTCAAAGCACTGGAGCGTCGAGGGCTGATCAAGCCTATTGATTTTGGCGTAGATGCTAGAGGAAAAATCCCCATTCGTTACGAGATTTGCGAGTAAAAAGAGGTTTCAAAAGTCAAGAGGCGCGACTTGACATGTAACGCCAAGGCGGATTTTATATACGATAAAAAACGGTTTAATAGTGTTATAAAACCGTTTTTTTACGGTTATTGTTTTTCAGACTTCCCCATTCTCATCGCTGCCATTTTGATAAATTTCCCGACACTCATACCGTAGCTATCTGCTGCCGATTGGACGATGGCGAGTTCGCTCGGGCTAAAATAGACGGCGTAGCGATTTTCCTTGGCGTGTTCGTTCGGCGGTTTTTTGGGGCGTCCGCCTTTTTTGCGTTCGCTTTCGGCAAAGGTGGACGTGGACGTTGTTTTGGCTTTTCCGAGAATAGAATCGATGGATTTTTTTTCTGCCATAACGCTATTCTCCTTTGAAGAGTTCAAGAAGCGATCGGTATTGTTGATAAACCGTTTTATAAGCACATTTGGACAGCGGCGTTTCGTGGTACAGTTCTGAGAGACTCAAACCGGTTTCAATACTGTTCTTAAATGCTTTCGACAATCGCAATTCAAAAAACTCCAAATTATCAAAATGAGCCGATATGGCATCTTTGACCGCTTGAAAGTCGCTCTCTTTTTCCGTTTTGGTCACAAGGATGAAAAGGCGGTTGTTCAAGGCTTGTATCTCTTCGATCGTTTCGACGGTTCGTAAAATGGAATTATAATCCGTCGATGTCGGAATCAGTACCGCATCGCTGACTTTTAAGATCGGTAAAACGCCGGTCGTGACGAACCCTCCAAAATCGTAAACGCAATTCTCGATAATCTCCGGAGTCGGAGATATTTTCGCCATTTCCGGATAGATGGACTCGATGACGGAATTATCGTTGGACTGGAGATAATACCCTAAATCTTTCGCGAGCGAAAAAGCGATCGGCGTTTTACCGACGCCGCCTTTTTTGTTGATAACCGATAAAATCATATTTAACCCTTTTATAACGCTATTTAATGAGTATATTATAGTTAAATATAGCCTCATTTTCAAGAGAAGCGGTGTGACAAATGACGAGGCTAAGAGCACGACGACGGTGAGTGTTTGTCCAAAATATAACGCAAGACATAACGAAAATGACGTATACTTTTAGAAATAAATGCAAGAGGAGCGCGTGATGATTATTTGGAAAGGTTGGGGTATCTTGGCTATAGTGATTGCTATAGTATGTTCCGTGGCGATGCAACTTTTATGCGATGCCGTGTTTGGTGCAGGGTATTATCGAAGTTCACGTTGGGCGATGCCTGTGGCATTGCTTTTGGCATCGGGGATTATCTTCTTTGTCGGGCAAAAACTCAACAATAAACCGGGGAAAGTGGTCATCGACAAAGAGACCAACGAAGAGTACATCTTAAAAAGTACACACTCCTTGTTTTGGATACCGCTTCAATACTGGGGCGCAGTGACGGCGGTGTTGGCAGTGTGGATGTATGTGGCAAGTAAGTGAGATAAATTTTAATTTTCTAAGGAGAAATTTGTGAGAAAAGTAGTTTTAGGTTTAGGACTTTTGGTAGCTTCTGTTTTGTATGCCGATGTGGTAAGCCAAAATGGTATCGCAAAAGACAATGTGACGGGCTTGATTTGGCAAGATGAACCATATACGAGCGAAGAATATAGAGCATATGATAATGATCTAAACTATGGAAAAGCAGGGAATTGGGAGTATGCTAAGCAATACTGCAAAGAGTTAAGACTCGGTGGATTTAGTGATTGGCGATTGCCAAATATTTATGAATTAGTTACTTTACTAGATAATACAAAATCAAAAGCCCCTCATGTTATCAATGGACTTCACAATGTCACCTCGGAACGATATTGGTCTTCTAATACGGTTGCTAGTAAGAAGTCGAATGCGTGGTATGTCTATTTCTACGACGGCAAGGTCATTTGGGACGATAAAGGTTATTCGTCCTCTGTTCGTTGTGTGCGTAGCGGACAGGTCAATTTTGAGACTTTGTCTTCTTTAAAGAAAAATGGTGTGCTGAAAGTGGCACAAGAGTGGATAGATAAAATTAATCCAAAATGAGATAGCAACAAATAATCTTTTAATCTTTACATGTAAAGGCAAACATGCACTACGTCATCGGTGATGTTCACGGACATTTTGATACCTTAAAAGCCCTTGTGGCTAAATTACCCACGGAAGCAACACTTGTTTTTGTGGGTGATTTGGTGGATAGGGGCAGGCAAAGTTCCGAATCTTTGGGCATACGCCCGTATAAAATGGGGTCAAAGTACGAGAGCATTTTGTCAATGTCGATACGGGGTGTTACGTTGAAGATGAAGAGGTTTTTGGTATGGGAAAACTTAGCGCGTACTGTGTCGAAACGGGCGAAATGATAAGTGTGGAGCGAGTATGAAACGCATTGTTTGTGTTGTAGGTTTTGTAATGTTGCCCTTGTTGATGTGGGCGCAAGAAGCTAAAGTAGCCGATGAACGAACCCTTCTTGTTCAAAGTGAAATCGAGGGATTAGCGATTTTTATTGATGAAAAACCTCGTGGTGCAACATCTAAAAAAGGCGTTTTGACGTTTGAGATCGACGATGATGTCGGTACGGGCGGTTTTGGGTTTCATAAACTGGTCGTACACAAAGAGATCAACGCGACGCATGAGTATTACGCTGAGAGGGAGTTTAAGTACAAACCTTATGAGCCTATCCACATGAGCAAAGACACGCTCCAACCCCGTCTTAAAAAAGCACTTTTAGCCAAGCAAAACGGACTTTTGCAAAGCGTGCAACTCCAGCATCGCTTTGCTTCAAAAATGGCAATGGATGAGCGTTTTATCTATGTTCTGAGTCAGTCTCGCTCCAAAGTTTACAGCACGCAAAAGCGCGAGCCAAGAGATGCGGAATATTTAGAAATCTACGATAAAAAAACACTTTCTTTGGTTTACGAGATGCTTCTTAACACGGACGATGCAGACTCTTTCGATAGGGACATACTCTTACATCAAGGCTATTTATACGTTGTCTCAAAAAATGGAAAAGTCCTCTTTTGGGAAACAAAAAAACTGCTAAGTTCATCTCCCAAAGAGCTTTTAACGCCTACCAAAGAGCTCAATCGCCTGAGAGGTTTTGGTGCGTATCTGTTTCGTTTCGGCAAAGGCGGCATGGTTGAAATCTATCACCGTAACGTACATGTAAAGAGTATTGACACAAAAAAACAGCGTTTCAAAGGCTATGAAACGCTGGAAGACAAACGCTTTGATCGTATTTTTGACGTGCTTTACACCGATAACACACTTTTTGTCGCGAATGATTTGGGCGAAGTTCAGGTGTATGCGCTTGGCTCTTCGCCCAAGGAAAGCTCGTTTATAACAACCTTGCGAGATACGAATGCTCAAGCGGCCTATGACGTGCTTGCTTTAGCGTTGTACGAAAAGCAAACGCTCTTCATTGGAACCGATGGACACGGACTCGTGTTGTACGATACGAAAACCTTCCGTGCGCTTACCTCTTTGCCGAATATCCCTAAAAACAGGGTGTATCACATGCACATTTGGGACGATACCGTTTTGTTGACACAAGGACTGGATTTACCGCATTTGTATAGGTATGATCTTAAACGCAAAAAAATAACACACGATTTTCAAGGAGAAGCGAAGGAGGTTATGGATTTTGAGATCAGCGACGAAAAACTTTACACGCTAGATGATGGGCATGTGTACGTGTGGAATGTGAAACCAAAAGAAGAGGGACAATGAAACGACATTACCTTTTGAAATTTCTCAGCATTGTTTTGTATTACGGGTGGTTCGGGCTGATGTACGGCATGGTGTTTTCGCTCTTGCTACAAGAAAAAGGGCTGAATGCGGTATGGCTTAAAATTGTTATGACGTCCTTTAGCGTGGCATTGACGTTGTGGTTCGCGTATCGCTTCGAGATGCGTTACCATATGCCGACGCCAAAATACGTCGTGATCGTACTCGTCGCTCTTTTGGGCTTTTTGGGATGCGTTCAATATCCTCTTGCTTCACCGCTTTTTTTTGCATTTTTTTTAGGTTCCATCGCCTATAAATGCCGTGATTGTGTTGCGTTTACAAGGATAAAACCGTGAGCGACATCGCCAAACGATTGGACGTTTTGTACGAGCTAAAACGTTACGAAGAACTTTTACATGTCAGTATTCCTTTGTGCACTTCCCATGATGAAGAGAGCATGAGCGCGTATCACTATACGATTTTGACGTTTATCGCTTTGGAGCATTTGGAAAAAGCGCTTGAAGCCATCACCAAAGCGTTAGAACAGTTTCCCTTAGAGGCGCATTTTCTTTATTTTTACGCGTTTGTTTTGTTTAAACAAGACCGTCTTAAAGAGGCATTGTCGTGTGTCAAAGAACTGCTTTTTCATGAGCCCAACCACGGTGCGTATCATCATCTTCATGCGCAGATTTTGGTAGAACTTTCCCGCTATGTTGAAGCCAAACGCGCTATCGATAAAGCCTTGGCGTTGGATGCGCACAATGCGGATTTTTTACTCACGCTTGCCATCATCACGTATGATTTGGGCAATACGCCTATTGCGTGTGAAATCGTTACGGCTATCCTTGCGAACGATCCCCATCATGCAGGAGCATTGCATCTACACTCAACGCTAGGGACGTCTAACCTTTTTGAAAAAAGCAACATTCTTCGAAAGATTTTATTTCACAATCCTTTTGACGTGGAGGGCAAAGAGCGTTTGGAGAGTATCAAGCGCTATTACGCGTTAGCCCCTGCTTTGATGTTGGCTTTTTTACTGTATGCGCTTGGTGAACACTTTGACATGTGGGAAAAGAGTCCTCATACGTCAGGCGTATTGCTTCTTCTCTCCTTGTATGTTTGGCGCGATTGGCGTTTAAGCCTTCCGTTTTTTGTGCTCTGTTTTGCCCTGTTGGGCAATGTGACATGGCATGAGTGGTATGTCACGCTTTTGGGTGCGGCGATGTACTACGTCATGGGGCGCATCGGCGGGCAAATTTTAGGACTCATTTTTGCTAAAATAAAAGAAATTTTCCAAAAAGGAAAACGATGGATGAACCGTTAAAAAACAAGGTTGATGAAGGGGATGGCGGTGTTACTTTTTTTGAGCCTTTATCCCAAAAATACAAAATCACGTTTGATGCTATCGGCGGTTTGGAGGAACTCAAAAAACAAGCGTCTTTGAAAATCATTCAGCCTTTTAAAAATCCCGAACTGTTTAAGAAATTTAAAAAAAGTGCGGGTGGGGGCATTTTACTTTACGGCGCACCCGGATGCGGAAAAAGCTACTTTGCGCGCGCTATCGCCGGAGAGTGCGCCGCCACATTTTATAACATCGGGATTGATCAAATCTTAGATATGTACGTGGGAAATAGCGAAAAAAATATCAAAGCACTCTTTGCGACCGCCCGTACCCATCGCCCGTGCGTCATTTTCATCGACGAGATCGACGCGCTTGGACGAAAGAGAGAACTGCTTCGTCATACCAATATGACCTCCACCATCAACGCTTTTTTAGCCCAAATGGACGGAGTGGAAAGCGACAATGAAAACATCCTCATCATCGGCGCGACCAATGCACCGTGGGACGTGGACAGTGCTTTTAGGCGTACCGGACGGTTTGATAGAATCTTTTTTATCCCGCCACCCGATGAAAAAGCACGTGAAGCTATTTTCAAACTTTACTTGCAAGAATTGCCGATAGAACCACTTGACTATAACGCTTTAGCCAAGATGAGCGTTGATTTTTCGGGGGCAGATATCAAAGGCGTGGTGGATAGGGTGAGTGAAGCGATCATCGAGGAAATTCTAGAAAGCGGCGAAGAGCTCACCATCAACCAAGATGCACTCAAAGAAGAGATACACCGTACCAAAGCAACGACGCTGGAGTGGTTTAGTGCCGCAAAAAATGTTGTCGAATACGCCAATGAAAACGGCATTTACGATGAATTAGCCCTTTACATGTCAGAAACTCTCGGTAAGAAACCTAAAAAAATGGGCTTTGTGTAATGACTATTTCTCCTAAAATGCTTTTGATGATCGTACTTGTTGTAGCGGCGCTGCTTTATTTTCGCCATGAATCCCATAGCGACAAAGCACGTCAACAGCTCCTTAAAACAACGATGGAAAAACCCATAGGGCAAGTAGAGCGTGAACTCAATCCTTTATGGACGCAAATGCTTCCTGAAAATAACGATACAAAGAAGCCGTAATGACCTCACACGACCTTTTAAAACGCTATACCGTCAAACTACCGCACAATTTGGGAAAGCCTCTGTATATTCAGCCCATAGACGTTAAAAAACAATTTTTCAAAGAAATCATGACGCGCATAGGCGTGCTTGTTTTTTTACTTTTCGGCTCTTTTATAGCACTTGTGATGGCGTACAGCGCGTGGCAAACGCACAATGTATGGCATGGCATCATCGCTTTGTTTTTCAGCGGTTTTTTAATCGCAACGTATATGTTTGTGCGTTCGTTTTTACATGTAAGTCTTTATGCGATAGCCGACAAAGGCATCGCTCGCTATACGTTGCGTGTCGACGGACGTATCGTTGATGCGGAGATATTTTATTTTTCCCCGTCTCAGCGATGCGAAATAAAAGAGGGCTATGTCGATCCTCACAGTCCCGTTTCCAAAAAGGGGTATAAAATAGAAGCGACGTGGTATGATGAAAACCGCAACGTTTTTACGATGGCGTATTTAAGAGGCGAAGAGCCGCTACTCGATAAAGAGGCATTTGAAGAAGCCGTGAAAGCATTTCAGATGTACACCTATACGCATAAGGCGTGATGCGATGAAAAATTATTTTTATTTTTGGAAGTATTTTGGCATAGCAAATGTATGGGTTTTATGGTTTTTACCGCTCTATTTTATTACCGTATTTTTGGCGATAAGCTATGTGGGTGAGTCGTTTGGGTCTTTTTTAGCATGGTTTGAAATCGCACTTTTGGGTCTTTATGATTTCATCTACCGCATCAAATCTTCCAAAGAAACACTCTTTGACGCGTTGACGTTCCCGCATGAGGGAATGATTTTCCATTTTTTTATTTTCCCTTTTCCTGTTTGGACGGCGAGTTGCGGGGTGCTTTTAGCCCTTTGGGGACTACGCTAAACAAAGAATATACGCTGCGCCGTTTTGGTGTGCGAAAGTTTAAAGAGCGGCGTAACGGTTTAAACGCACAGAATCGTTTTTGCCGATGTCTTGCGGGAGCGTCGTAAGATTGGTTAAGATTCTTTGGCGTTTGAGCAAGCAGTCGGAAATTTTTTCAAAATAGGCAAAACAGCGGTGTAGTTGCTTTTGAAAATAATCAAACTGAATGACGAACATCTCTCCCGATGAACTAAATTGTAAAGTCTCGGCGTAGCAAAGACTAGCAAAATGAGCATGCGCTCCGATTAACTCTCCCGGATACACGTCTAAGCATTGCGTTTTTTTCCCGATGAGCGTGAGTTTGCCCGAAAGGTAGATAAAAAGAGCGATCGGTTGAGAGCCTTTTTGGTAGACGATTTCATTGGCTTCATAGTGTCGTCGATAGGCATATCGACAGTTAACGTCGGTATCGAAAAGGTGTTGAATGTTGAGACGGTAAAAATGCGTATCGTGAGACATAGGGTCTTTCCTTTCACAAGAAAGGCACGCTTTTAAACGTGCCTTCATGAGGTGTGACGATTTAGTGCACTTCTCTCCAAATTTTGACTTTCCAAGCAAACGCAAGAAGCGTGAAAAGTACCATATAAGCGATTAATTTATAACCGAGGTCTTCGCGTTCGGCTTTTTTACGATCGCCGACTTTTTCCATATAAGAGATCACTTGATTTTGCGCTTTTTCGGTTAAACCTACACGCGGCATCGACGTACCCGCCAACTGTTTTTGAGGATTGTTGATGAACGTTGAAAGGTACTCGTCGCTCTTCGCACGAATCATAATCGAAAGATCCGGAGGCAAGGTTCCCATATACGCGGTTAATGCCGCTTTATCCGAATGACTCATCGTTTTATCGTATTTCATATCGTGGCATCTGCCGCAGGCTTCTTCATATAAAGCTTTGTCGGATACCGGCTTGACGATACTGTGAAAAAAAGCAAGAATAGAAGCAAGCTCGTCTTCGCTCATCCAGTCGTATGAAGGCATCGGAAAGGTTCTTGTTTGATCAAATTTGTGTTCAACAAACATTGCTTTTGCCGGATTTTTGAGAAACGCGTTTAAGAAAGCCGGATCGTAGAGCAAGCCCGCATTGCTCAAATCAGGCGGTACGACGCCGTACGCTAACGATGCGTCGCTCTCACTCATGGCAGATTGAATGCCGACGGATTTAACGGAATGGCAGGCGACGCAGTTTGCTTGTACCAATTCTTCGCCCTTGATAAAATCGCCTTTACCCACCGCATGCCCTAAATCCTTAAAAGTGAAATCGGCAGGGGCGACGTGAGGGTGCATTTGAGAATGGGCGAAAGGTTCGACACCCCAATAGACAACGGCGGTAAAGAAAAGAACCACCACTAAAATTTTCAACTCTCTCATGACTCGGCTCCTTCTTCGTTTTTGGCTTCAATTTTGGTAATAATCGGAAGGAGGACGAATAAAACAAGGAAAACGATGGTTGCACCAAAGCCTACCCAAGCGTTTGCCCCCGTCGGAGGAAGCTTACCGTAAACGGTTAAAACGATCATATCGATTAACAATAACCAAAACCAGACGAAAAACATCGGACGTTTGTGCGCCGGTGCCGTATGCATCGTGTTGCGATCTAAAAACGGTAAAAGCATGAAAATAACGTTGGCAAATCCAAACGCCGCTAAACCGATATCCATTGCCGCAATACCGCCGATGTCAAAGAAGAAACCGCGAAGCACTTCATAACTCCACAAGAAATACCACTCCGGATAAATATGTGCCGGCGTTTTCATATTGTTGGCCGGTTCAAAGTTGATCGGATCCATCGCAAAATCGTAGTGGAAACAGACCAAGTAGAAAAAGACGGTTAAGGCAATACCGACAACGAAAAAGTCTTTGGATAAAAAGACCGGCCAAAAAGGAACCACTTTAGACTCTTTTTTGCGACCTTCCAAATACTTCTTAGCCTCTTTGTCGAAATCGAACTCTTCGGAATCTTGGTTATTCACATGCGGAAAACGTAACGCATAGAAGTGAACGGCGATTAAGAGTAAAATTACTAAAGGAAGTAAAAGGACATGTAACATAAAAAAGCGTGTTAACGTCGCATCCGCTACCAAGAAATCGCCTCGAATCCAAATGACCAACGCTTCGCCGATAAAAGGAATACCGCCGAAAAGATTGGTAATAACCTGTGCCGCCCAGTAACTCATCTGTCCCCACGGAAGCATATACCCGCTAAACGCTTCGGCAGAGAAGATACCAAAGAGTGCCATACCGGTTAACCAGATCATCTCACGGCCTTTTTTGTATGAGCCGTAATAGATACCCGTAAACATGTGAATGTAGATGACTAAGAAAATAACCGATGCCGCTACGCCGTGCATATGTCTCCATAACCAGCCGTATTCGACCTCTTGCATAATCGTATAGTTGACGCTATCAAACGCCAATTTAATATCGGGTTTATAATACATCAAAAGAAAAATACCCGATACGATCAAAATCATAAACAAGCTCATTAAGACGACACCCATCGCCCAAAGGAAATTGATATTTTTAGGAATCCAATACTCGCTCATCATCACTTTGATAAATCCGTTGACCGCCAATCGCTGATCCAACCAGTCCATCAAGCCCGTTGCTTTTTTTATTTCTGCCACGTGTCTCTCCTTTACGCTTTCTTAGCTACCATTTTTTTATATTCCGGTCCCTCTTCGCCGAGGACGAGTTTCGTTCCGTCGATTTTAAAGGGAGGAATATCCATAGGACGAGGAGGCGGTCCGAACGTGTTGACGCCGCTTGCGTCAAATTCGCCGCCGTGACATGCGCATTTAAACTGCTTGGTGGACGGCGTCCATGTCGGAATACAGCCTAAGTGCGTACAGAGTCCGATCATCACCGAGTAGCTACTCCCTCCTGCGACGACGTCTCGTTTCTCGTTCTTTGCCATATCCGCACTTTTCTTCAAAATGAAAATCGGCTTACCTCTCCATTGTATCGTTTGTACCTCTCCTTCTTTCATCGGAGAGAGATCAACGGTAATGAATCCGGCGGATTGTACGCTTGGAAGCGGATCCCAAGTCTTCTTCATAGCGCCCAGAGCCACAATGCCCCCTGCCGCTGCAAAACCGCCGAATGCCATGCCGATAAAGTCTCGTCTGCTCTCTTCAACAGCCATCCTGTTTTCCTTTC